>VOFK01001706.1_pt1 | contig 43070 bp, 26 predicted proteins | sample 5384121 | NCBI WGS metagenome assembly VOFK01 (sample SAMN12384730, study PRJNA508395) | human gut metagenome | isolation source: healthy gut J | host: Homo sapiens | reverse complement strand
CCGCCTGTTTATATTCCAATGCTTTTTCAGCCGGCAGATAACCGGACAATTCTAATAAAGCAGAAGCTACCACACAAGCAGCAGAAGCATCCCGGGGAGCATCAGGAATGGACGGATCATTAAAATCCCAATAAGGAACATAGTCTTCGGGCAGATTTTTCAGATATACATCCGTTACCTTTTTGTACAAAATCGAGGTAACGGACATCTTTTGTTTCCCGATAAACGACTGTATAACCATAGATAGCCCATGCCTGACCACGAGCCCACATACTGTCATCCGAATAACCTTGATGGGTCACTCCCTTGATAAATTCACCTGTCAGGGTATCATACACTGCTACATGATAAGAGGTATAATCCGGACGAAAATGATATTTCATCGTCTTATCCGCATGAGCCACGGCAATGTCAAACAAATAAGGATTACCTCCATTCTTGGCTGCCCAGAAAAGCATTTCCAGATTGATCATATTGTCCATGATGGTATTATGACCGCCAAACATTTTCACATTGCGAGGCCATGAAAGCATAGTACCTACACGGGGATTGAACAATGCTGATAACGAATCAGCCGTATTGATTATAACTTGCTTATATTCCGGATTACCGGTCAGACGATAACCATTACCATAGCTACAAAAAACCAAAAAACCCAAATCATGATCGTATGCAGGAATCTCCGAGAGAAATTTCAAAGAAGCAGTAAACTTTTCGGCCTCTTCCTTTATTTTCGGATCTTGTGTATATTCATAATCATACCACAAGATGCCCGGCCAAAAACCTCCGCACCATTCTTCCTTACTCACTTTACGATAGTTCCAGTCATACTGGCCATCCATTATGTTACGAGGCATCATAGTGTAATCTACCTCCCGCCCTTTTCCATGCATAACCTCCAAAGTACGATGTACCTGGCGATCACAATATTCCAAAGCCCTGTTCACCTCCAGTTTGTTGTCTACTTCAGTACAGGCTAAAAGTAGACATAACCCTATACCTACTAATAGATTTTTTGTATTCATAATTATCCTTTCTTTTTTTACTTATCGATACGAAACCAGTCGGCATCTACCCAACCTCTTTCCTTGCCATAAGGAGCTGTGCTGAATAATCCTACTTTCGCTCCTATCCACTTACCTTGACGAGCAGTAAAAGGCACACCGGCCAATGTATATTTCCTGCCGTCCAGACTGTAGCTGAAATAACAGATACCTCCCCCAGTTACTTTCACCTGCAAATAAATATCACGCTCATAATTGGAATAGAGCCCGGCTCCGAACCGGCGGCTTACAGGTAATTCCGCAAGATGGGTCACTGTTTCAGGAGACCGTTGCTCCGCATCCTTGCAGACCACTTGATTCAATATAAACTTATCACCTTCTTTTACTACACCCAGATAGCCATAATCCCACCCCATCACTATCAGTCCGGACTGCTGTCCGTCCGCTTTCGCAGAAACTTTCAGTTTGGCAGTCGCCGTAAATTCTTCGGCAGGGAATTTTTGTAACAAGAGATTCGGCACCTCCCAAAAAATTACAAAATCCTTGGACAAAATATGTCCATATATACGAATGTAACCCAAATCAGAGGTAAAGCCAAACGTATCCTGATAATTGGCATGCCATTCCCATTGCAAGCCCAATTGCCTTGTGTTGAATTCATCACTCTCAATCGGTGTCTCTATAGGATAAATCCTGCCTACATCCGGTTTTTTATAGCGTTTTACAGGTTCGCCGCATCCATCACCGTCCTTGTCCTCCCCAATTACGGGCCAATCATTTTCCCACTTCACAGGATTCAAGTGCAAGACTCTGCCATACATGGCTTTATCTTGAAAATTGATAAACCAAGACTCGCCTGTACAGGTTTCCACCCATCCCCCCTGATGAGGGCCATTTATGTCCGTATCTCCTTGGGCCATAACAATTTTTGACTCGTATGGGCCATACACATTGCGAGAGCGAAGTGCCAATTGCCAACCCGTCACCACCCCTCCGGCTGGTGCCAGGATGTAATAATATCCGTTGCGTTTATAAAACTTAGGTCCCTCTATAGTATGATTTACACCATCATTGCCATCAAAAACCAATACAGGTTCACTAATAACTTTTGTACCTTCCGCATTCATCTCACAAACCGTAATCACACTATTGAATGCGGCGCGACTGCCCGCCCACGCATGTACCAAATACACTTTTCCATCCTCATCCCACAACGGAGTAGGATCTATCATTCCTTTCCCAGCCTTTACCAAGACCGGTTTTTCCCATTCACCCAGCGGATCTTTGGTCTTTACCATGAAAATACCCCAGTCGGGATCTCCCCAATAGATAAAAAACTCACCGTTGTGGTAACGGATAGAAGGAGCCCATACCCCTTTTCCATGTTGAGGAGCGTTAAAGAAAATGGTCGGCTCTATCTCCTTCAAGGCATAGTTTGCCAAACGCCAGTTCACCAAATCCTTTGAATGAAGAATGGGCAATCCCGGGGTACAGCCAAAACTGGAAGCGGTCATATAAAAATCATCACCTACGGCACAAACATCCGGGTCAGAGTAATCCGCATGAATAATCGGATTAATATACGTACCGTCCTTCTGATCGGACACCCATACCTTCGATACATACTGAGCATCTGCCTGTTGCCATGCACCGCATACTAAAGCTACTATAATCACTATTTTTTTCATTCTTACCTATTATAAAAATGCCCTGAAACAATCATTCTTACCTTAAAAAACATACCCCTTTAAACTTAAAAAATCACCTAACCTTCATTTGTTAACCTAATCTGTCTATAATACGGACAAGAAAACCAATACACTCAACGAAAGTGGTTATTTTTATAATACTTGTCCTTTATACTTTTTATATTCTTTTATTTCCTGATCCGTCACTGGCACGAGTTGTATGGCCGCACCGCCTCCTGGCTTCAATGCAAACTGCATGATTTGAGAGGAATCCACCAACAGACGGGTACATTTCACCTGAGTACGAGTCTTTATTTTATCTCCCCCATCCGTATAAATACGGGCCAGATAGGTCTTTCCCTTATCTAAAAATGAAAGATTTACCGATTGAGCAGAACCTTCATTATTAGTCAAAGCTCCTACAAACCACTCATTACCCTTGCGACGCGCCATAGTTATATGCTTACCCGGAGCACCTTCCAATACTTTTGTATCATCAAATACGGTTTGCAGATTCTCGAACCATTCTATTTCGGGCTCCCCTTGATAAAATGAGGGGCGGTCATACCAGAAAATAGTTTGTAAAGGACTGTAAAAAATCAATGAAGCCGCCAACTGATGAGCATGGGTGTTCTTCAGACGTTTGTCGAAATAACAGATGGTATAATCCGCCGCTCCATTAATCATACGGGTAAAAGGCAGAATCGTATTATGCGTAGCGTCGGGAAATTCCTCATTCCCCCGTATCCCTTCCTGAGTGAGCAAGTTAGGATAAGTACGGCTGAAACCGGATGGACGGAACTCATCATGAATATTAATCAACAATTTGTTTTCGGCAGCCAGACGAACCATATCATGCAGCCAAGTAGCCCAACGATGACTGGCATACTGTACGAAGCCGGATTTCACACCTACGACTCCCCACTTATGCAGCAATGGAAAAAGCTCACGCATCTGTTTCATCAGGGCATGCTGATTGACATACACCCATACGCCTACCCCTTTTTCTTTGCCGTATGTAATGACACGCGGCATATCCAGTTTGGAAACCACCTTTGTGGCATCTCCATCATGAGAAGTACAAGGCATATACCATTGCCAGTCAAACAACATATAAGGAATATGATGGGTGGCACAGAAATCAATTGTGGCTATGGCCCCTTCAGTGGTAATAGTCGTTTCACGCATAATCTTTCCGGGCCTGATCCAGTCCGTATCGGTTATCTCACAAGGAGGATTCAGATTCTGGATGATATCATTGTGTTCCAGCAATTCTCCCGGTTTATCGGCTGCCATGATAACTTTCCATGGGGTAGCGTAATAAGTGACAATATCCACAGGACTGTACATGACCGAAGTCAGTGTATTCTGTTTAGTCGGAGAAGCTACCAATTTAGTAAGACACCAGTCATCTACATCGGCATCAGTCAAAGCCACCCACAGCCCGTTGGAAAGTTCCACAGTCAAAGCCCGTTCCACCGGCTGTTTAATATCGTTAATGGCAAGGTGCTCAAAAGGCGCTTGCGCCCATTGCTCCGCCCACGCCATCGCACCGGGGGAAAATGTATATTCAGTCAGATCCCCCACCACTTTATGAAAAATGGCCTGTGGATGTTCAGGAAAAAAATAACGGAAAGCGATGCCTTCATCGTACGCGCGCACTTCAATATTCAAACGATAATTGGAACCGTCTTTTTTGGAAAGATACATGGTTGCCTCATTATACGCCTCACGAACCGTACTGCGTTCTCCATACAGAGGATGCCAAGACTTGTTGACAGCAGGCTGATAGATCACACTATCTACCTCCAAATTATCCATCCAACATTTTACCTGATTTATTTTACGGGCAAGCGCCAGTTCCCAAGTACGGTTATCCAGCTGAAGACCGGCACGGGAGCTTCCGATAACCTCTCTGCCTCTATACTTCACCTGATATACTATTTCATTTACCGAAGAAGAAATTTTCTCCTGCCTGAACATTACTTCATGAACTCCCTCCGGGGACGTCAATTTCAATTCTTTAGAATGACCTGCATAAAGCGAAGCCGTACAGGTCAACGCATATGCTATGAGTATTATTTTTTTCATAATGATTACTTTTTAATTAGTAGTACGGATGAATCGGAAAACTCACTCAACGAAAAGAAAAATAAAATCTATAGGATAAAACAATTCACCGCAGAGACCTTCAGCATTAGTCCCTGCGGTGAATAAGGATGCACAAAAAAATTATAATTTTTGATTGTAACCTTCATTCAGTTCTTTGGTTTCTTTTCCTATTTTCACCCGTACAGGACCGGTTGCTGAATAGTACCAAACACCATGCTGCATATAGATTGCAGCATATACGTCATGATCCGATTCTAAAACAAAGTTACCTTTCTTTAGTGAACGGCCACAGCCAAGATACATCAGTTGAATCTGACCTTCTTTTTCTCTTATCAATCCTAACCCGCCACAGAATGAAACACGTTTGGAAGGATGATGAGCCTGCATGTCCGTCGCACTGAACAGATAATCCACATATCCGTCCGCCGTATTCACCTTCACCCCGGTACAGCCATCATCTCCCTGCAAGGCTTCTACACCGAGCACATTCGGACCACTCTTTTTATACGCTTCATAAACAGAAACAAAAGGATGAGTATGAGCATTATTACCTTCCTGACGGACAATCAAAGCAGGAGTCGGCATAGGAGGCATACAAATATCGCCGGGAGTCAACCCTTTATTCATTGTAGTCGGGGGAGCATCCACCTGATAAATTTCACGTCCCTCACCTCCTGTCATCCATAAACGCGCCGTTATATCTTCGGGCATACTCCATGAAGCGATGAAATTCTGGTTATAATCGGATTTATGCAGATTGGAAAACCAATGATATCCTTCATGCCACGTTTTGTCAAACTTCTCCAAAGCCTCACCGGGAAGCTTGTTCCCTTCCGAATCAGTGATTTCCATCGAAGTACCTACATGATGGAACAAATAATCATTATCCGCCCTGTCCGACCGGAAAATATCCACATAATAACCACTATTCCCCGAAGTACGGACCATAGCGACCATTCTTCTTTTCTCACCGGCAGACACATCGGCAAAGTTGAGGTAAGGAGTTAATTCTCTATCATTTACGAATTCTCCCTCCTTCACCATAGGTTCCATAGCATGAATAGTGATATCTCCTTCCGTATATCCGGGTAAAACCGTATTAGAACCTGTAGGAGACTGATGGTATCCATGATCTTTGCTCCAATAGGACTCATAAGCCGCTGCATCCGGAGCCAACGCATAACCATACGCATAGAATTGTAAAGCCAACCCGTTCGGAGTGAGATGGTATCCTTTTTTACCACCATACAGAGTGAACATCATTTTATAATCTCCCTCCCAGTTCTTCATTGTAATAAAACGATGATGGGGAGAATAAGACGCACGCTCATTACTCTCTGCACGTACAGACGGGATGGTAGCTGTATAGGTACAAAGCCCTGTCCAACCGGCATTATTTCTGGAGTATTTCTTTTGAGAAATCCCTTTGTTCAAGGCACTTGCCACTTTTTCCACCCCCTCCTTATTATCTGTTCCGGTATAATAAGTCAGCAGATTTTCAAACGTCTGAAAATTAGCACTTCCCCCACGTGAATCACCGAACACCACCATATTGGCTGCATCGTCCATCCAAGGAAATACAGCCATTGCAGCTTTCTGCAAAATGGGGTTACCGGCTATGATATCTATCCCGGCACGTTTCAAGGGAGCCGCCCAATCAAGCAATGACTGCACTGTACCGAATGAATAACCGGGAGATTCCGGCCACAGCCCTGTCACCCGATCGTAAGTTTTCAATATATCGGGAATGGCATCATGATAGGGAGTAGATTCGTTCACCAGCAGATTCAAATAATACTCTTTTCCTTTACCGTCAGCATAAGCCTCATTATGATCGAGCACCAACATAGGACGCAGCATTATATTCCACCCGTTCACATTCCAGTTACCCGATTTGCCACCGCGTACCAGCCCTATATTGATAAAACGCTTAAAGACTTCGGCAGCTACCGTTTTTGTATCTTTCCCAATTGCTTTCAGATGAGCATGAGGATGCCGTATCAAATAATCGAAAGCAAAATCATACGCCATTGCCGCATGCATTACCAAATCATCATGTATCTGTTCGTAATCATAATAGCCGCAAATACCTCCCGGTTCCCAACCACCGACACTGCCACACGACTTTTCAGGGTCCAAAATAGGATTCATATAATACGTCCCTACCAACCACACATTAAATATATCTGTGGCAAAACGGGCAAACTTCTCTTCTCCTGTCACCCAATAAACAAAAGCGGCATTTTCTGCTAATGTCAAGATCTCGACATTATTCCCCCGTATCATGTGCCCGCTTTCCTTATAAGGCACTTTGACCGAAGGCTCCGAAGGATTTAATTTATTAATTCCCCACATATCACCTGTTTCATTATAAGAAGTGCGGTCCTCCAACGGAACATTGACATACTTATTCCAAGTACGCATTCCCGGCATTCTTACAGTGGGAACAGGAGCATTCCCCTCTCCATAGTCCCAATTCTGTTTTTTCAAATAACATTGAGTATAGCGCTCTCCATCTTTCCAATACATGGCCAGCCGGAAAGTTATCCATTCGGGATCAGTCTGATGACGATCCACATATTTTTCCACTTTGGAGCGGATAGCTGCAAAGGCTTCCCCAGCCCAAGGCTCATTTTTCACTTTTTGCAGAACAGACGCTCTATCCGCCGGAGAAACATATACACAAGGGTGTTGCTGCGCCTGAACAGCCGACATACACCCTATCCATAAAATAAAGGTTACTAAAATATTTTTCATACTCATTTATTGATTTACTATCTTGGTTACCGTTTCAGACAGGACAGGACTGCCATAAAAAGAAGAGAAGCCGTCTTTTTTATTAGCTCCTCCCTGTACGTGAGCTATAAAGAAACCATACACGCTATCACGTTTATTTATCCACGGGTAAGCACCAGCCCATCCGGGAGAACTAATCTGATAAGCTTCTCCTGTAGTCTCATCAACCAGTTCACGCCATTCACCTAATCCATAGATACCAGTGTGGTGCTGTCCTAACGCTTTCTCAACATACTCACCAGGAGCAACAACAGCATTCCGTACCTGATCTACCTGCATAGTTTGAACTGTTTCCGGTTTCAATATCTCTTTGTTCCCGAAACGTCCGTTATGATAAATCATTTTCAAGAAACGGATATAATCATTCAGCGTGGTACACAATCCACCTCCCAACATAGGAGCATGTCCCCCGTCAGTATTAACCGGAGTAAAATGAGAGCCAGTCATTTCCAAAGGAACGGCAATTAATTTCTGAAATAAAAATTCAAACTCTTCCCCCATAGCTACTTCGGCCATACGTCCGGCTATTTGCATGGCCAATCCTCCATATTCAAATCGAATTCCCGGTGCAAAAACAGTATCCAAAGGCAATATCTCTGTGACAGCCGAATCCAAATGATTGTAATTGTCCACCCGGGGAGCAGGCAGGTAAGGACGTACACCGGAAGTATGAGAGAGTAATTGACGCAAAAGGATATCGCCTTTCGCATCGCCCCTGAACTGCGGTAACCACTTCTCTACAGGATCATCCCAACTCAAATCCGTCCGGTCCACTACCGCACCAATTACGGCAGCAGCCACCCACTTGCCGGCAGAAGCGACATACACTTTTGTATCTCCGGTGAAAGAGCCATACGTCTTTTCAAACAACACTGAATCATTCTTTATCACACATATTGCTCCCCCCGGATAGTATCCCTTATCCATCCAGGTACTGATTATGGAATCCAAAGGGGTAAAATCATAAGTTACATTCTGTTTACCTTGCCGTAAACAAGAAGTCACAACCAAGCCAACAGCCAATATCAAAATAAAAACGAATCCTCTATTCATATTCCTATATCATTTGATTAGTCAAACCATATATAAATACGAATCAAAGGATTCATTTACTCATCTAATAATGAAATTTATTCTTTCTCCAAATCCCAATATACCACATAACGCTGCCGATGAATATTGTACAACGGTTCTATCACATCTCCTTGCGAAGTCGTAAACTTTAATTCCGTACCGACACGCTGTACACTGCGTTCAGGATGCTTGACATCGAGTTTTAACGTAGTGCGAAGTCCTGCAGGGATATGATAATCATACGTATAATAATCATTGTACAAAGCAGGATTGGAATCGGGCGCAGGTGCCTGCATTCCTTCTGTTCCCCGCTTACCGGCCAACACTACCGGACCATAAACCAACGCTCCTTTTTGAGGATTATCCGGGGTCGTTTCCACACGGAGACACATAGGATAATCAGCCGTAATACGGTCACCGTCTTTCCATAGACGAGTAATGGCAATATATGAACCTGGCTTCTGTTTCACCGCTATCTTTTTGCCATTCACAAACACTTTCACTCCCTTGCTCCATGAAGGATAACGAAGATAAACCGTAGTCTCTACAGGATTTTGGGCTCTTATGGTCAGAACAGTGGTCTCCTCTGCCGGAAAATCCGTTTCCTGCCGGAGAGTCAATCCTTTCTCGCGCCAATTAACCACCGAGGGGATAAAAAGATTCACATAAATGCCTTTGTCATTGTGATAATAAATAGCTTCTCCATATTTAGCATGGTTCTCAAAACCGCTTCCCACACAACACCAGAAAGAATTTTCTTTCGTACTATACACCTTATGCGAGCCTGAAAGCAAGGGCAGGAAATATGTTACCATACCGGTCTGAGGATCTTGCTGTCCCAAAATATGGTTGTAAAGGGCCCGTTCATAATAATCCGCAATGGCAGCATCGGCTGTCCAGCAGAACAAATGACGGGACAGTTTCAACATATTATAGGTACAACACGTTTCCCCAGTATAACCTGACACATGCTTGGAGAACCGGGCCGGGTCAAAATAATGTTCCTTGTCACTACTGCATCCAGGGGCAAATGTATGATGGTCTATCATAGTATGCCAAAAGAAATCGGATAACTTTCTGCTGTTCTCATCCTCTGTCAATTCATAATTGCGAGCTTCGGCTATCACTTTCGGAATGAATGTATTGGTATGTTTAGTACCCAAATCATCACGTAGTTCCTTTAACGGATCAATCACTTCATTATGGTAAAAGAATTGAGCCAGCCACCGATGACGTTCGTCCCCGGTTATCGCATACAAATTATAAAAGGACTCATTCACTCCACCAAATTCATTCCGTATCATTTTTTGACGTGTAGTCTCATCCAAAGGTTTGAGTTTATGATATGCCCAGTCGGCCATACGGATAACAACCTCCAAAGCTTTCTGATTGTCACTGTAAAGATACTGGTCTATCAATCCAGAGAAAAGCTTATGAAGCGTGTACCACGGTGCCCATACACTGGTACCACGGATATTCCGATTGATCAATTCTTCAGGATAAGCACTCAGATAGCCGTTACCCAATGCGGTTTGTACCTCCGCCAGGCCATTCACCAGACTATCCCCTTTTTGTTTGAACTGTTCACTGCCGGTTGCCGCATACATCAAGCCGTAGGCAGAAAGCAAGTGCCCTGTGGTGTGTCCACGCAATTCACAGTCCAAGGACTCCCATCCACCTAACTTCTTTACTGTCATATAACCACCTTCACGACCTGCAAACACGCCAGCATTGGTACGAAAACTATGCAACAGCCTGTTCACCTCTATAGAAGCCATCCACATAGAATCACGCATCATATTTTCACGAAAACGGCTTGGAAGCAAACGAACATCTTTCAAATCAAAACTCTTGACTTTCATCGGAGCCACGGTTTCTCTCTTCAACTTTCCGGCATGTTGGCCGGGATAAACAGACTGGGCCGTCAAAGCACCCGACATAGCCAATAACCCGGCTACAACTAAAATTTTCTTCTTCATTGTCTTTTTCTAATTAGTTCCTCAATCGACATTCAAACTTGCTACATAATACGATAAAAGAGAGAAAAACACTCAATGCTTTTCTCTCTTTTCATAAATAGGTCCAACTATAAAACAGTTTTTTATCTACTTTATCTTTATTCCTTCGATATATTCATTCGTGATAAAACCCTTTAAATCCTTTATCTTCTCTCCATTAACCACCACATTTTCAAACGTAATATTCCGCACCATCCTTTCTTTATCCAGCCCTTTTATCAACGAAGGATTCTCGCCTACTCCGTTATAAGTAATATTACGGAAAGTTACTCCATCAATGCTCTGTCCGGGCTGTTTGTCATATTTAGGATTGAAACGAATGTTGATATGGAACAATTTTCCTTCTTGAATACTTTCCACCCGAATATCCTCAAATAAAATATTCTTCACCCTGTTTCTATCACCGGCATCTATAGCCATACATCCCTGATAAGGCACATCATCTTCATCATGTTCCAAAATATCAATATTCCGAAAAATCAAATTTTCAATGGTCTCACCTATCAAGGACTCCGGATCACCATGACCACCTACATTGATAGGATGAGCAATATCCGCCCAAAGAATGGAATTCTGTACAGTGATATTATCCGAACCGCCCCACCAGTTCCAACGATGATTATATAAAGCAATGCAGTCATCACTATTACGCATAAACACATTGTCTATCAATACATCGTGACAGCACATCATGTCAATGCCATCACTCCAACCTTTGCAACTAAAAGATTTCAAATTTCTGATTGTCACCCCTACAGAACCTCCTCCGAATACCGTGTAATGATCCGGATTGATCACCGTTATGCCATCCACCACTACATTTTTAGAATCTGTTATTTCAATGCCACGAATAGGATGATCCAAGATACCTCTACCCACAATACGTACATTTTCGGCTTTATCCACCCATAGTTTTGCTTTCACAACTGCTCCCGGAGCCAAATAAACCGTCGTATTACTTGGTATCCTTATCTGATTGTTTGGCAAATCTTTAGGTCGATGCACTCCCGGCCCAAAATACATCACTCCTTTCTCTTCTTTCGAGTAAGTCTCCGTTTCCATCGGATTGGCAAACACATGAAGGTTATGCAACCTATCCCCATTAAACTCCACAGAAAGATATCGGGGTTTATCAAGCATAAATGTAATCACATTCTTATATTGTACATAGCGTATATCATTTACCTGCGGACGAATATCTACCTCATGAATCGTTCCATTATTCTTTTTTACCATTACCTCCACAAGACTGCCCATATCAAACTGTACCATCGAAGCATCTTGTACCCTATCCATATCCACCTGCACATTATATTCAAACAGGTCTTTCCATTCACCCCCCGGAACACGGACACGGACTGTATAATCATCATTATGAGGCATACCTGTTTTCAATCCTTCGGGATAAGTCACCAACTGAGCCTGTGCAACCGCACAACACACCATAAAACAAAAGGCTAATAACTTTTTCATTTTTATGCTTTTCTTTTTAAATACGTTTGATAAGCATTTTCCACTCAAAAATAAAAGCCTATTAACCATTTTCTCATCAACAATGATCTTATCTTCTAGAATTTATTCCGTTCCACCTCTTTTCCTTCCTGAAAGAATACCACTTCATACGATGCGTTATCATCTGATAGTAACATATCCGAATCAAACATCAGACACTCAATCTCATAAGGTTGCAATGTTTTCAAAGCAATCCTTCTTTGGCTGGAACCGTTGCATATCACCTCAACTTCCGTCGGTTCCGATGCAGACAAACCAAAGTTCTGTATCTCTACCTTCAACCCACCTTTTTCTTTATCAAACAGAGGGCGACGGGCGGAGAGCAGAGCCGGCCGATAATTCACGTATGGCAAACGGGCATAACCATACAACATATTCCCTTTTTTATCTTTACCTATCATTTTAGGAGCAAATTCATCCGAAGTGATGCCACTGCCCTTCGCTTTAAAGACCACAATCAAATCTTTGCCCGACACCTTGGTCTTCACAGGCTTGCAACCACGTCCAAAATTCACTTCGGTAAATGAACCGAATCGCAACGACTTTACATCCACATCTGTCTGCGGATTAAAACCTGATTCGGCAGCAATCTTTACCTCAATAGTACGAGTAGACGGAGTGATCTCTTCTTCATTCAAAACAGACAATAGCATTCCTTTATTCAGAGGAATACTTATATTTTTGGAACTATGTTTATCGTTAGGCAGATCGTTCCATTTAATGGTATCAATCACGGCAAAATTCATTTGGACAGCACGCCCCTTCTCATCCTGAAAAACTTTAGGGCGCTCATATTTAAACCAATGTTCCACCGCTCCATCCTTATGGAATGATACACCCGGCACGTATGCTTCCCCTTGTTCTGTCACCCAATGCACTCCGTCCTTGGAACGCTGATAGAAAGCAATTCTGCCCAACCAGTCATTCACGATCAAGTGATATTGCAACTCATCCCGCCATACCACGGGATCTTCGAATCTGCCTTCCACATCCGGATAAACTCGTTTGTCAGTCAACTGCATATAAGGTGAAAGTCCGTCTTTACTGATCCAGACACCTCCACCCCGACATACCATCAAGTAAGAATCATCCTGACGGCGGGCAAAAGTCAAATTGGAAAGCCCCTCTATGATTTTTCGGTCACGAGAATCAAAACTGAATTTACCATACGTCCACACCTTGCTGTCCACCCCGTCTGCTATATAGTAACCGTCAATCACATAGACCACGACACGGCCATCCTTTAACTGGAACGCTTCCGGATTATGTCCTTTTCCCACAGAATTTTGAATTTTAAAAGGTCCTTCCAACCGATCACTTACTGCATGGAAAACAGTAGAATTCGACCAAAACATGTGCCCTTTCGGAGAATCCTCAGGCCAGCCACACACAAACAAATGGTATTTACCATCCGTATCCTGCAATATATTTCCTCCCCAAAAAGAAACTCCGGGAAGTTCTATTCCATTATCCACATAACGATTCAGTACACTGTCCGTACCCCAAATCCCCTTAATCTGAATGCCGTCCGGCATAGGAAGGAAACGGTCCATAAAACGTGCGCCTTTTACTAAATGCTGCCATTCGGCAGGACGTTCACGCTCGGTTATCTGCGCATCTACTGAAGTTAAAAAGAAGCTTGCCGCTATTAAAAAGAAGAGTTTTTTCATTGTGTCATTCATTACACGTTAACAAATCGTTTATTTATGTGCTCAAAAATAAAAAGATTAAGCTGACCTAAATATAAGTCAGCTTAACAAAAAGCACGTAAACCTTTGCGTAAAATAAAATACCTTAAGAAGCCACCTGTGGATTTATTTAACCAAACATGGGATTACAACTGACTAACCTCTTCGAATGTCAATCCTGTAATTTCCATAATATCTTCTGTAGAGAATCCTTTTTCTTTCATTCTCCGGGCATTTCGAAGAACACCTTCTTTAATGCCCTCTTCACGACCTTCTTCACGACCCTCCGCACGTCCTTCTAATCGTCCCTCTATCTTTCCCTCTATCTTTCCCTCTATCTTTCCCTCCAACTTAGCAGAATCAAGAACATCATTCTGGATCATCAAAGCGCTAAGATGTTCATCATAGGCATGGCGTTCCTGAGGCGTCATTGAATAATATTTCAATTTTTCACGTGCCTTACCCAATCCGGGAACAGTCGTGTCAGGACGGATAATACCCGTCTTCAAATATTCTATCCATTCCTCTAAAGGGGTCACCGCCACCTTGTTAAACTCATTCACACGGATCAGAAAATACTCCGGATAAATTTCGGAAGGCATACGGGGCACAATGGCATCCTTTTCCCGAGTACTCACTTGAAGAAAGTCTCCTGTATGCACTCCTTTAAATATATTCTGCCCATGATAAAGATAATCAGTTCCATGACCAATATCGAAATAAAGAATGCTGATAGAATATATCTTTTTAACTTTATAATAAGTCTCGCCCAATGAGATATGTTCTGTAATGGCTTTAGCCACTCCATACAGGATACGCTCCAAATAATACAGCTCACGCGTATTTTGAATCTCGATGATAACAATCTCATTTTTACTATTGAGAGCTTTGATATCAACCCGATTGAACTTATCATTCTCCGTTTGCTGGTTACCCTCGCTTTCCAAAATCTCCACTATATGAATTTCATCACCTATCAGTACCGTAAGGAATCCTTCGAGCACACCAAAATTAGCTTTATGACGCAGCAGACGCTTAACAGCCCAATCAAAGCGGATATATTTATCTTGTAATTCCATAAGAATATAATTTATTCATTTTCAATGGACAAAGATAGCAAAAAGGATCATTCTTTAAAAATTATCCTACCTAAATAATTACCTTTTCTTTTTATTTCGCAAAGATGATTTCTTTTATATGCTCTCTCTAAAAAACACCGACCACAGAGTTTTAAATCTTCTTGAAGCTCTTGCTTGAAACTACCTTTTTTCATTTTACAAATACAATATCACCTACATGTTCCCCAACAAAGAAACGCGCCATGTCCGACGTTTTATACCATGCAGGCTTACCGGTCATATCATCCGATATAACTTTACCGTTTATCTTCAGATTCTCAAAACGAATATTCTTCACCATCCGTTCCTCGTCGTAGCCAACGATATGTGAGAATTCGGCATGATCGCCATTATAGGTAATATCTTTAAAAAGCACATTCTCAATGCCCCTGCCCGGAGCCTTGCAATACTTCTTATTGTAAAATATACGCAGATTCACCAATTGTCCTTGCCGGAAATTCTCGATGCGGATATTCTCGAACCGTACATTCCGGACCAGATTATTATCACCTGCATTGATAGCCAGACAGCCTTGATAATCCACTTGCATTTCCCGATGATCCAAAATATCAATGTTCCGGTAAGTCAGATTCTCCATCACTTCATTCCTATCCACATCTCCGTGTAACCCGATAAAAATAGGGTGCGCCACATCTGCCCACAAGGTAGAATTCTGCATTGTCACATTACGGCATCCGCCATGAAACCCCATACGTGTAGCATACACGGTAGTGCAATCATCGGAGTTACGGCAAAATACTCCATCAAACAAGACGTTGTTGCTGGCAAATACATTCATACCGTCCCCCCACCCATATGAACTGACAGCCTTTACATTGCGGATTGTCACACTGTCCGAACCTCCAGTGGGGCATTGGGTTGTGATGAGACCTTCCACATATATATTTCGTGAATTAATAATGCTGATGCCTGCCCCACGACCTTCGGGATGCACCTCACCCCGTCCCAGAATTTTCACATCACGGGCATTGACCGCACGGATACATCCACGCACAATGGCCCCACCTGCCACATAGACCGTCTTTCCCGAAGGAACATTAAGTGTATCGCCGGGTAACTGATGTATTCCCGGAGCAAAATAAATCAGATTCTTATCTTTCAATTTCTTCGGGCGATTTTCATCTATCGGATTCGCAAAAAGATGAAGATTATGGAATATGTCTCCATTTACCTCAATGGACAGATTACGCGGACGGTCTAGCGTAAAAGTCATCGTACTGCCGCTAATCTGCGGAGTGATACCATACGACAACGGACGCACCCTGCCACTCTTTACTTCTCCTTTATTATAGGTAACGGAAACTTCCACCTGACCGGAAAAGTCAAAATATCCCATTGAGGCTAGTTCAACATGATGCTTCGTCTGGCGTACTTCATCTACTTTCATCGGATAAGTAACTACTTCTTTCCATCCACTGCCAGATTGCCTCACCCGAACTGTAAAATCGTCTTTCAACTCCACCCCGTCACTAGGAACCGTATAAGTTATCAACTGGTTTTGTGCATAAAGAATACAGGTCATCATCCATAAAAGACCTGTCAAGCATAATGTTCTCATTCTTTTCATTTGTAAAGTCTGCTATTTATTTTAGAATATACGTTCAATAACTATCAATCACTCAAAGCGCCTACCAGCAATTCTAATATACCACAATTTCATTATCAATTAGGGCATGAAATAATCCTTTACCTAAAGAATATTCTTATTTCACACCCTAACTACTATAAATCAGTCTATTGATTTTCGATTTATCCTTCAGTTTTTATTACCAACCAGGATTCTGCGTTAATTGCGGATTCAAACGTATCTGCTGACGAGGAATAGGATCTAAATAATCCCTTTGTGTATAAAGCAAATTACCAGCCAAAGTTGCTATAGAACGTCCATAGTCAGGGTCGTTAGGATCAGAGCCCTCATAAAGCCCATAAAGCAAAGGATATTTTTCTGGATAATAACAGGGTTCACCGAAGTAAGTGGCATCATTGGCTTTCTCTGTTTCGTATGCCGTCCCCAAAACATGTCGACCCAATTTACGACCAGTCAAGTTAATATGCGCAATACCCCAACGTTTTAAATCGTCCATACGAAAACCTTCACCAAAAAGTTCACATGCACGCTCTCTACGTATTTCATCCAACATATTCATTTTTTTACAAATAGTTTTTCCTGTAGCATGATCCCAATAACCAGCATCCCAAACATTAGCAATTAACGCATTGGTCAAAGGAGCCACTCCAGCACGAGCACGATTTTTATTAATAGAGAAATTAAGATCTTCATCTGAAATGTTTCCATTATTCAATTCACAAGTCGCCTCGGCATAAATACAATGCACCTCTGCCAAACGAATCAATGGAAAATCTGCAGATTCTGTATTATCCGGACGATTTGCCCCTTCAATCAAATACTTACGGCTGCTGTATCCCCCCATTGTACTATTATTTCTAATTGTGGGATGGAAGACTGCACAAGAACTACTATATACGGGATCAGTAGGATCATAATGATCATTGTCCTTAGGAAACACAGGAGTAGGATAAGGTTGACTAGCATCCATACGTTGACGTCCATCTTCAGTACGGCTACTATAAGATACACGGTCAGGTAAGAAAGTACAACCAACAAAACGATAATCACGATTACGATATTCACCTATAAATGTTGCATATCCCTCGAATTCTGGATTATTCTGCGCATCAGACATACTACCTGTATAACTGATACGAATAGGAAGTCCATTACGACAAAGGAAAGATTCACCAAACTGAGCACTCATACCCGTTGCTGCACCTACCATGACCGAATGCGATAAATTAATACCACCACGACTCAGATCGTAGTCATATTTTTTTGAGAAAATAAATTCTTTATTCGTACTTTTTCCAGCACTTTTGAAATTAGGAATATTTCCACCCTTATCATCAATATTAAACAAATAGTAATAACTCAAAGAATCACATTCTGCCCACAACTTATAAGTTCCACTTTCAGCTTCTTCTATCACCTCTTTTGACATCTGCTTTGCTTCTGTCAACATATCGGTTATAGAAGGATATCCTTCCGGTTTAACAGTTCCTGCCCCCTGCGAACTCCCATCACCATCTAAATCATAATTGATAGCAGGAACATACTTTTCCCACGTAGCCTCATAAAGCAATACTCTGGCCAAAAAAGATTTGGCAGCTTCCTTGCTTACTTTTCCTTTGCTTCCTTCCGGAATTTCCGTTTCTTTAGGCAAACGCTTTACAGCCTCTCTTAAATCGGACATAATAAAGGCTGCCACCTCATACCGACTGTTTCGCGGGGCCTGTAACACTCCATCACTAACAGTCAACACATGGTCTGAAATAGGCACACCACCAAAATGTTGCAACAAATAAAAATGCTGCCATGCGCGAAAAAAATAAGCAGTCCCCACAGACTGGGCAATATCACTTTGGCTACCATCATAAGCTTCTGCCTTTTCCAACAATATATTGCAAGTACGGATATGCGAATAAGGCTTATCCCAACTCCAATTTCCTTCCGATGCCGAACCACCTCCATTGCTTCCTAATCCACTGATATCCGTCCCTCGGTCCATTATATCACCGTATGACGGCTTATTATCCAGATTTTTCCATCCAATTACATTATATAAAGCATTGGCTGCCTGTTCAAAATGTTCAGGAGTCTTAAACACAATAGCCTCTGTTCCCTGAGACAACGGTTCTTTATCAAGAAAGTCACTGCATGCAGTCAATGACATCACCACAGCCGATGCAAGAAAAAATTTATTTATTATGGTTTTCATATGTTTATATTTTAACAGGTTATTAGAATGTAACATCTACTCCGAATGTCAGCAATCTGCTGAACGGGAATGTGTTATTTGAATTTTCACCATATTCCGGATCATATCCATCCTTTACTTTTGTCCATTCCCAAAGATCATCACCGGAGAAGTAAACTCTCAATTTACTGAGTCCGGCTTTTGAAATCCACTTTTGAGGCAATGAATACCCCACTACCAAAGATTTCAAACGGACATACCGATTATTCTGAACACTGACATCTTTATTATTATAATTCCACTTATTAAAATTCTGGTCACGTGAAGCAATAGTATATTCTGCATCCCGATTATTCTCACTCCACATTTTCCCTGCGAAGTTTTTATTTTGCAGAACATAATTTGTAGTCCATGGAGCAGCCAAATATCCACCTCTTAACAATACTTGTTTACCTACTCCTTGGAAGAAAGCCGAGAAATCGATTCCTTTCCATTCCAATCCCAATTTAAAGCCAAATGTCAAACGAGGGGCCATATCTCCTGCATAGTAAAGATCATCTTTTGTTATAGCACCGTCACCATTCAAATCGACTACTTTACGAGCCCCCGGACGAAGTGTATTAGTAGATGCCTCCTGAGGTGCAGGAAGAATATTATTAGCTTTCGGTCCTGAATGATCCGCATTCCAATAATACTTCTCATAATATGCAGCCACTTCATCTGCACTTTGGAAAATACCATCAGTTTGGTATACATACAATGCTTGTCTTGGCATACCGATTAAGCGATTTTCATTCTTACCCTCATTAGGTACATTTTCATTATTAGCTAATTCAAGCACTTTTGACCATGCATCCGAAAGAGATCCTCCAATGTTATACTTTACCTGACCTATTTGATCATTCCAATTCAAAGCCAACTCCCAACCACGGGCACGAAACTTACCATTGTTGGTTTTAGGAGCAGCCGCACCTAAAATAGAAGGATATTGTACATCAATAAACATACCGTTATTGGTCTTGATAAAATAATCAAATGAACCTCTCAAACGATTGCTAAGAAAAGCAAAATCCACTCCCACATCGTGGCTGTCAATAGTTTCCCATGTACGTTCCGCAGATCTCATACCGTCTACCCACAATGAAGTATGCGTACCGGGATTTACACCAAAAATAGTCGTACCAGTTTTGATAGTAGCAAATCTCTCGTAATTGTCAATACCTTCCACACTACCTGTTCTACCATAATTGTAACGCAGCTTCAAATCACTCAACCATGAAACATCTTTTAAAAAGTCTTCATTTGAAAGTCTCCAAAAACCAGAAATAGAATAAAAATTTTTCCAACGTTGTTCTTTCGCCAACTTAGAAGACCCATCCCGACGACCCAATACCTCTATTGAATATTTATCAGCATAAGTATAATTCAAACGCCCTAAATAAGAAACCAATCCCCAAGAATTCTGTCCACCATATGCCTCATTATTATTTCCATTCACCCATACATCCAAATCTGCTAATCCAGACCCCGGATAAACAGCACCGGATTTACGAACCGCACCTACCCTTTTATATGTTTCTTGTTCGGCAGTCATACCCAACATGGCAGAAACGCTATGCACATCAGCAAAAGTACGATTATAATTAGCAAAAGCACCTAAAGTAATGTTTTCCCATTTCGCTATTTCTTCTTTCAATTGTCCGGGACCTTGCTTATTACCAAGTCTGTGTACCTACCCAATCATAATATTGTACTTTATTCTTCACTTCCTGCATATTTCTCTGTACAGTCTTATAAGCCCCCGAAGCTGAAATAGAAAGTCCTTTTACCCATTTAGAAAAATCATAAGTTGCTTTAGCACTTCCTCTAAAAGTTGTCAATGAATTTTTCTTCTCCCCTCCTTGGGTCAACCCACCAATAGGATTCCGGTTACCACTAAATGTATCATAAGCCTGACCATTTATTATACACAGTCCAAAACCAAGGATCAAAATATCCAGCTCCCACATCAGTAGTTGGGGTTATAATATCACGTTTGTCATACGACATACTTGTTTCAAATTTCAAAGCATCTGTCGCTTGATAATCAGCATTTAAACGACCACTATATTTTTTTTCTCCATCATTAGCAACTTTCAACTGTGAATTATTATCCGCATACCCCAAAGACGCTCGATAACTAAACTTTTCATCTGCTCCAGAAATACTAATCGAATGCTTTTGAGAAGTTGCCTGACCATAAAGATAATCCATCATATACACATTTGGGTCCCAACGTTCCACTTTATCACCATTTTGTAATGTCAAGACTTTACCTGCACGAAGAGCATTAAAAAGAGTTTCCCCCTTATATACTGTTGGTGCACCAGTAGCCGGATCAATATCCGATTGATCCAAAGTAGGACCACCAAAAGAATTAAATATCCACCAATTTACAGCTTTATGAATTTCATCAGCAGTAGTTAAACTAGGATTTAAAGCGGCAGCATCATTATATTGAGCTTCATAAAACATATCCAACCATTCCCGATTATTTGTAATAGGAGGCTGAATACCGTTAATTGTGCGACTAACAGAGCCACTATATGATATTTGAGCCTTTCCTTTTTTACCACGCTTTGTTGTTACCAGTACAACACCTGAAGCCGAACGGGCACCGTATATCGCAGCCGAAGCATCCTTCAAAACTGAAATATTTTCAATATCACTTGCATCCATAGCATTTAACTCATCCAATGAACCTGTTATACCATCAATGATAACTAATGGAGAAGATTTTCCATTAACAGAAATATCACCACGTATTTTCATCTCTGCTCCCTCACTACCCGGACGAGTAGAAGTGCGTGTAATAGTCAATCCCGGAACTTCACCTTGCAAAGCTACTGTAGCATTAGCAATACCCTTATTTTTAAAAGCCTCATCCCCCTTGATCTGACTAATAGAACTAGTTAAAGAAGCTTTCTTTTGGGCACCATAACCAACTACTACTACTTCATCCAGCACCTCAGTATCCTCTTTCAAAACGACCTTAACGTTTGTTTTCCCTGATATATTAACTTCCTGAGTCTTGTATCCGATATAAGAAATGACCAATATGCCTTTTTCCGGAACATTATTCAATGTAAAATTACCATCAAAATCGGTAATTGTACCATTAGTCGTGCCTTTTACTTGTACCGTAGCACCAATTACCGGTTCTCCTGTAGCATCCACCACTTGCCCTTTTACCGTTCCAGTCTGCATAACAGTCTGCACCCCATTCACCTCTGCAAATACAGTCTGCGGGCTACCTGCCAACAAGGCAGAAGCCATCACCGTAGAAAACAAGATTCTTCTCGATGAAAATTTAAAGAATTCGTTTTTCATAAACTTAAAATTTAATATTAACAGTTTTATTGTTGTTTTCTTATTATATACACTGTTTGATAAACTCGCGCACCTCATGCCGCCCTATCCTTAAATGGTTTTCAACGGTACGGTGCGAAAGATTTAATTCCGCTGAAATATCTGAAATAGATTTGTCTTCAAAACGACTCATTGCATAAATAGTACGACGCCGTGGAGGAAGCAAAGACAATCTATATTTCTCACACGCTTCCAAATCATTGGCCACCACACGAAGTTCTGTTTCATTTGTATAAGCAACCGTATGCTCATATAAATAAGAAGTAACTTCTTGCCTCTTATAATAACGACGTAAATAGTCAGTTACCAAATTACGAGCAATAGTAAAAATAAAATACTTAATAGTCTCTGCACAGAGCATCCGATCGTAGTCCATCAGCCGTACATACACATCTTGAGCCAAGTCTTCCGCCTCTTCTTTATGAGCTATCCTATAATAGATATACAGATAGACCGAATGATGATAATTCGTATAAGAATCCTCTATTAATTGAGTAGATTTCATGGATATGTTTTTCATGTCTTCAGCTTTTTGGGTTACATTTACGAATGCAAATATAGAAGGTAGAAGGACAAGAAAAACACTTTTTCTATTCTAATAAATCTCATATCATTACCCTAGACCAAAGACAGACTAATCCGCTAGTTTATAACAGATTAAGAATTTGACACACTCAGTATCATATAATAATTTGAGACTCTCAACAAAAAATAGAGAGGTTATTCATTGTTTTTCCCAATACTTCGGATGTACTCATTGGGAGTGATATTAGTCGCTTTTTTAAAATATCGAAAGAAAGAAGCTCTTTGAACTGAACCCACACAACTCAGCCAAAAGCACTCAAAGTGTATTTAGCATATTCATCTTTCTCCACCAAGCGCTTGAATTCAGCTATGCGATAATCATTGATATAATCATAATAATTACGGTTTAGATACTGATTAAATAAATAGGACAAAGTATGAGATGATGTGCCAATGGACACAGCCAAATCGGCAATCTTCAAATTAGGATTAGTATAAGGTTTTTCTCTATGCATAACAATCTCCAATTTCTCAGCCAACCGTTTACATTCCTCCACACTTATCTTATTTGTCCTGTATTTCTCTTCCGCTACAATATGGGATTCCTCAACTGGCTGAATCTCCTTTTCTATAACTTTAGCAGAGTCAGGCATCAGTTCTTCCCTTTCGTTCTCCACCTCTTTCTTTTTTTGATAAAGGACAGCAATGCTTCCGGTCACCACAGCTATCACGATGAACACTATGCTCCATATACTAATAGAAGACGCTATTTTAACCGTTAGCTGAGTTTCTGACTCTGGATTCCCCATCTGTCTTACTTTAAAAGTATAATTACCGGACGGTAAATCATAATAAGTAATATCCGAACGACCTGTCAAAGCCATCCATCCGGTATCCTCACCCTCTAATTGATATTCGTATGACATAAAAGCAGGTGCCGTATAACTGAAATCAGAAAAGTAAAAGGTAACATTCTTCTGAGAAGCTTCCAATGAAATTTCACTCTTGCCGCCATCTCCCACAACAGATTGCACTACAGATTTTCCATTTACACATATATCTGTTATGGCAACCGAATAGGGAACGGATTTCCTCTGATTCATCCGCACTGTATCCAAATACAGAAGCCCTTTGGAGTTTCCAAACCAAATGCCGTTCTCATCACGTACCGGCGGACAAAGAGTAAAAATGGAACTGGGGAATACCATCAACAAAATTATAAGGAATAAAATGGTCTTTCTTATCATACCGGAACAAACCATTGTTAGTTCCCAGCCATAACCACTTTTCACGATCCTCTACAATAAACATACCATCATTCCCATCCAAAGGAGTCCCCGGCTGCAAACGCCTAAAAATAGTCATAGACAAATCAGAGATAAAAAGAGAGCCTTTGTCCGGAAAAAAATAAAGATCATGGTTGGAATCTTCGTAGATCACTCTTATTTTTTCCTTATGAATAAATCCCTCAGGAAACACATCGGTTTTCAATGTCCGGGCAGAGGGGTCCCAAATGCACATTCCATTCTCTGTACATATCCATCCTTTATGAGTGGAATCAAAATAGATTTCATATACGTTCCCTTCTGGCAACTTAGAATTGGCACTGGTATAATGAGCTATCTGTCTGCCGTCTTTATAGCAGAATATTCCTAAAGATGTTCCTATCCACAAATTCTTTTCACGATCCTGCTTGATACAAAAAATATGTCCCTTACTAAAAGGCATTCCTCCATCCGGTTCAAAATCTCTGAGTGTCAAAGTCGCAGGATTTAAAACATACATTCCACCACCGTATGTACCTATATAATACTCATTCTGATAATACAGACAACTGAAAATCATATTTGAGCGTAACTGTGGAACCTTGAAACTTTTATAACGATGATTTTCTTCGTCAATATAAAAAAGTCCGTCACGAGATCCAATCAGTTTCTCTTTCTCTTTGATAGCAAGTGCACGTACTGGCATATCTCTGGAATCAAAAAAAGGAGCATACGTATAAGTGGAGAACAGCCCACTCTGATATAATGTGTAATCCAACCCCAGCTGATAGAATCCTACCCAAATCAAACCTTCTTTATCAACCAAAACAGAATAAACGGAATTAGAACGCAAAGTTTCATCCTTCCCTGTTTCATGACGCATGGAACGAACAACTTTCTTTTTATCCGTTGATACAAAATGAACTCCGTTACCATCGGTTCCCACATACAAAAGGCTTTTCCCATCACCGGATAAAGAAGAAATTACATTACAACCTACATCAACAAAACGAGCAAATTCTTTAGTTTGTGTATCGAAACTGATGATTCCCTGCCCCATCGTTCCTAAATAAAGCATACTCCCAATCCTAGCTATATTCTTAAAAGAACAAACATGCTTCTCTTCCATCACATTATGATAAGCCTCTATTTTTCTATCTGAAAGTCGCAGAGAATAAAGACCATTCTCCGTAGCCATCCAAAGTATTCCATCTTCTCCCAAATTCAAGCCACCAATAGAGTTCGCCGCCGACAACATATTAGGATCTATCATAATTTGGTTCAAGCTACCTCCTTTATAAATGAAAAGCCCCCTTTCTGTTCCGATATAAAGTATTCCTTTCCCATCATGTAAAAGAGAGCGCACAGCATATCCTATCGTTTCACGGGCAATGGGCTCCAAACTATTTTTCTGCTTGCTAACACGCCATAATCCACTACCATTCCCCATCCACAATTCATTGCCAGGCATCTCAGCAATGGCATTTACCCGTTTCAATTTTTCATCTGAACCCGGAATAAGATAATGCTTGAAATGAATTCCATCAAAACATTCCAACGAATTGCCGGTCCCCAACCACACATAACCTAAAGAATCTTTATAGATGGCATTTACCACTAAATCTGATAATCCCTCAGTTACAGACAAGCCACGAAAAGCGTAGGAACGAGAGAAAATGGGTAAAGACAAGAATATAAGAAACAATATAAATATAAATCTTAAAATGTTTTTCATTACATTGTGCATATTTGGAACCTCGTGTTTATCAAATAATGCAAATATAGTGAAAAGGGAATATATTTTCCCTATCAAAAAAAGAAAAAATCATCATCCACTTCTTATTTGCTGTATGAAAAAGAAAGGATGATGATTTAAAAAGATTACTTTATAAAAGAAAGTTTATATCAAAGTTTGCGTAAATCATGTCCGGGCAACAAATTATATTCTTTTCCATTCATCCTGACTTTACAAGGTGCAGAAGCTGCATATTTCCAAACGCCCTCTTTATACACCAACATCACATCTGTTACTGTCAATGAACTTATTTCAACATGTGGAGTTTTCAATAGTGTACCTCCTCCCAAAAAGAAAATACAATCATCGCCTTGTTTATTTCCCCACAATGCATAAGCAGCTTGTACAGTCATTTCTCCACTTTTACACAAATGACCTGCATCATCCGAAGAAATAATCCGGTCCACACGCCCCTCTTTTTGTTGAATACAAATTCCGACATGACTTCCAGCCACACCACTTTCCACTTCTGGAAAAGTAACGGAGGAAATACATCCCGGCTCCTTTACCGAAGAAGGTTCATAAACAGCTACAAACGGACGATTCCAAGCTTCACCTTGTTGGCGGGCTACAAAAGTCAACGTAGGTTGCTCTTTGATAGCATAAGGCATATCCGGAATCCGGCTCAATCCTTCAGTCATCGGGCTCAAAGCCGAGAAGACTTTACGTTCAGGAGCACCTTTCATCCACATATTCATACTGATATTATCCTCATCCGGCATCTGTATAGTAAACATTGTTTTAATATCTTTGGAGGTCTCGGCACTTTTCTTGTCAAACAAATAAGAATAGGCATATATATGTGCCCCAGCAAAAGCCAGTTCCTCCGTTGGTTGAAGAAACAAGCTACTCCCATCAGCAGCAGTCAAGTTCATGGTTTGTCCCATATTATGATAAAAATAATCATGCATTTTATCTCCTCCCTCCACTTTCCTGCTACGGAAAATATCGACATAATATCCGTTCTTTTCTCCTGTAGTCACAATACTCATCATACGGTTTTGATCAGCTTGTGATTCAGGTTCACGGAAAAAGACTTCACTATAACTCACAGGCTGATAATCTACTTTCATCCCTGCTTCGGGGTAGCAGTTCAATAATTTGAAAGCATGATTGCTTTTCATAACCGGATAAGAAGAGATTCCATCTACACAAACCGTATTGTGTGCAGGGAACTGACTATAATACTCCAAATAATCCAAACCGGAATAAAGGGTCAAGCCAATACCTCCATCCGGTGCCAGACGATATCCTTTTCCATAAAGTTCCATGCTGATGCCATTGGCATGCATGTGATTCCCTTCACTGGCATTTTGGGCAATCATCAAACTATGACGTTTGTCCATGCCATTGCGTTGCACCAACCAACTGGCATTGGGAGCATAAAAAGTAGGAGTTACATAATCATTGATATCACCGGCAGGTATCTTATCATCAATTACCAAAGGCTTGTCACTGAAAAAAGAAGTTACCGCCACCCTCACATTTTTCTTTTCAGTCGCCGGTTTGGAGGCATCGGGATCAAATAACTTCAACATAGCAGTAAATTGTCTTTCTTGATATTTTTTACCATGTTTCTGGGCATTAGCTACCATACGGGCAAAGATAGCAGGATTCAATTTACCGGGATGTGTATCGCCAAAACCCATTGTCATACAATCCGGAAACAAATATTGCGGGTCGGCGGCCACCGCTTTTTTTATGACAGGAATCTCCTCGGTCAGGTCCATACCCAAATTACGGTCAAAGATAGTGACCATATCCGTATAATCCCCGACAACTACCTGACTATAACCCGGACATTCAGCCCAAATACCGGTTTCAGCATCATAACCATAATCAGCAAGCTGTTTCAGTGACCATTGACGGATGGAAGAACGATTCAACACATAATCAATATAATACTCGCCTCCCTTTTTATCCGGATAAGAAGCATCAGATTCCAAAATCATGCCGATGCTCATGATATAACGTGCCTGCATCAGATTCCAGTTATTATGCGGCACTCCATTATCAATGATATTATCCGCCCATTTCTTGAATGCTCCGGCATAGATGTCCATCTTATCAGCCTTATCGGTTTTCAAATAATCATATAAAAAATCATACAATGGAACCAAAGCATTCACAGCATCCTCGTGAATGACTTCAAAACTGCTCATACCCACCAAAGTCTGCTGATGTCCATGATTCAAATCCTTGGGAACATTCCGGTAATAAATCCCCGTCATATAAGTGTCAAATACCGAAGCTGCCAAATCAGCATATTTCTTCTCCCCGGTCATCCACCAAAGAAAAGCGGCATCACGGGCGATACCCAGTATCTCTACATTAATACTTTGGATGATATTTCCGGTTTTACTGATATTCACCCATTCGTACGGTCTGCCTTCCAACGTCCCATTTGCCAGATACATTCCCCGAGCATCTTCCTGATAAGGCTTCAAATCTTCCAGCTTGGGACGTACATAGTTAGTTGCATGACTGCGTGCACCGGTATACATCACCGTAGGAGCCGGCGCCTTCTCTCCTCCTGCATGATCATAATATTCTCCTTTAATATATACCTCCGTTGCATGAGTTTTCCAATACATTTGCAAACGGGAAGTAAGCCATTCAGGCCCTCGGTCAGCATACCGGTCAGTCCGTTGCTTTAACTTTTCAAACACTTCCTGTGCCCACGGTTCTTCCTTTATCAACTTCTGCGTTTCAACTTTGCCATTACTATCCGTCAGATAACGGGGATGACCTTGTGACAGTTTCACCGATAAGGAAGTTTCCTGTGCATATAATACACTTGTTACAAGCAAGCATATCCATAAAACGATCTTTCTCATAATTCTATTCATTCTCTTTCACAAAAATACGTATCATAAAGCTATTCCACTCAATCCAAATGAATTATTTTATCATCCGCCTCTTCCATTCAAATTTAAAGTTACCGAATATAAAATGTTTGCTTTACCGGCTCTGCAGTCTTTATCTTAGGATCAGAGTTTTTTCCGTATTGCCATGCTATTACAGTTACTTTTACCGGATAGGTGGTTTTAGGAGGAATAGCAGTTAATATCAATCGATTACCATCCACATAAGCCGGTCCCGATTCCACATAAAAATCTACCGGCAAGCCACAACTGGAAACAGCAGATAAAGAAACGTACTTAGTACCACGCTTTATGTCCGGTAACGTTGCAAACTTAATATATTGCTGCTGTCCTTCCGTATTTTTAACCGGAATTATCATCTGAGCCTTTTGCTGAACAGCCCGGTTTATATTCTTCATCTCCCGGATGAGTTATTGAAAAAACAATATCCGATTTCTTGTCCGTCCATAAAGTTCCCCGATTCCATTGTATTCGAAATGTCACAGAATCAACTAAAACAACTGGGCCGGTAATCATCTGCAGGACCGGAGCTTTTCCAGCATGACCAATAGATGCCCCAACAGGCAAATCAGTCCAATTGGAAAGTCGGGGACTTTCTCCTGGAACAGTATCCAAAAAAACAGGGGTCAATTGAAATGTGATACCATCTTCCTGTGGTATAAAAGCCGGGTGAACTTGTAAATGAGTATTCTGTTGGGATACTGTTTTTCCGTTTTGAGACACACTTACCAATTGTGGCTTCATATCGTAATATCGGGATTGATACGCCAAAGTAGCCTCTATCATCTCACGATCAAAAAACCAAAATGCTTGTGCAGGATCCCCTTTAAATTGATTTACCGGTGCCGGAATACATGAAGGCTTTTCATTTTTTTCCATCGCTCCATCAACCATCCCTCCTTTGTCGGATCTACGTGTCCATAATGCATTGCCTTCTTGATATAGAGAGCTATATATTGTGCTTTTTCCGGAGTATAGGCAAAGTGTCCTTCAGCAGGACAGGCCAACATGCTTAAAGGCAGCAATGGATGCTCCTTACGTTCTTTCAAACCTTCATTGCTCCATGTATGTGCTGATTCATATTCTCCCATGGTTTCCAGACAAGGAATTTTATTGATGTTACGTTCTCCCCAAATATCCGGACATAGCCAGCGATCACGATGATATGGCCACTGACCACTGACAGAAATGCATGCCAATGTACGTTCCGGTTTATAGGCAGCAAGATAATAAGGCCAACTAGCAGCAGCCGAATGTCCTATGGCTATTAAAGGAGCTGTAGACAACTCTTTATATCCAGATTCTTCAGCAAGATCTGCCAAAAGGCCATCCAAAGTTTCCCATGCCCCATCCGTAAAATCAAATCCATGATTGAAAGAAGGACATACCCATATTTGAGCAACATCAAGCTCAGCCATACGTTGTCGGAAAGCCTCATCTTCAAGGATAGAAATTTCCTCCATATTGTGTTGGGCAACCAAGATTGCTTTTACTTGTTCACACTGCCCGGGAATCCACAAGTAAGCCCTTGACTCAGGATTTTTGGGATGAGTACTAAAATTATGGACGGGTACAGACCATTGCCAAATTCCTGTTTGTGCAACAAGCGTAAATGATAAAAGCCAACCGAATATTCCAAATAAAAATACATGTTTCATAGCTATCTTCATTGTTTATTATAAAAACGAATCAGAATCAAGAAACACTCAACTTTATTCTAAAATTATCTTCCAAAGAAATGAGTAAAAACCTATCTTTGTACGTATTAGATACATATACAAAACTTAAATAGCATGAATAAACACACTTTATCTGTAGCAATCACTTTCCTATTCTGTACCCCAATATCAGGGGGCATACCGGACGGAATTTACCACAAAGGATGGATAGACTTCAACAAGAACGGGAAAATGGATCTATATGAAAATCCTAAAGCCCCGCTGGAAGACAGAGTACAAGACCTGCTTTCACAAATGACACTAGAAGAAAAAACCTGTCAAATGGCCACACTTTACGGTTCAGGACGCGTACTAAAAGATGCGTTGCCTCAAAACAATTGGAAAACAGAAGTATGGAAAGACGGAATAGGAAACATAGATGAAGAACATAACGGATTAGGGGCTTTCAAGTCCGAATATTCTTTTCCATACGCCAAACATGTGAATGCCAAACACACCATTCAACGCTGGTTTGTAGAAAAAACACGTTTAGGTATCCCAGTAGATTTCACCAATGAAGGTATTCGCGGATTATGTCATGACCGGGCAACCTACTTCCCCGCCCAGTGCGGACAGGGTGCCACCTGGAACAAAAAATTAATAGCCCGTATCGGAGAAGTGGAAGCTAAAGAAGCAGTGGCATTAGGATATACCAACATCTATTCTCCCATTCTTGATATCGCCCAAGACCCTCGCTGGGGAAGATGTGTAGAAACATACGGAGAAGATCCTTATTTAGTAGGAGAATTAGGAAAACAAATGATTACCAGTTTGCAAAAATATAATCTGGTAGCTACTCCGAAACATTTTGCAGTTTATAGTATCCCGATAGGCGGACGTGACGGAAAGACACGAACCGACCCACACGTAGCCCCACGAGAAATGCGTACCTTATATATAGAACCTTTCCGGATGGCATTTCAAGAAGCCGGAGCGCTGGGAGTAATGAGCTCTTATAATGACTATGACGGGGAACCCATTACGGGAAGCTACCATTTTCTGACCGAAATATTACGTCAAGAATGGGGATTTAAAGGATACGTAGTATCGGATAGTGAAGCTGTGGAATTTATCTCCAACAAGCATAAAGTAGCAGATACATACGAAGACGGAATAGCACAGGCGGTCAATGCCGGACTGAATATCCGTACCCATTTCACTCCGCCTGCCGATTTTATCTTGCCTCTTCGTAAAGCTGTTGATAATGGCAAAATCTCTCAGGAGACTCTCGACAAACGGGTAGCCGAGATACTTCGTATCAAATTCCGGCTAGGCTTATTTGACAATCCCTATCGTGGCAATGGTAAACAAGCAGAACAAATAGTCCATAGTAAGGAACACCAAGCTGTATCATTGGAAGCTGCCCGTCAGTCGCTGGTATTACTAAAAAATGAAACTAACCTGCTTCCTTTATCCAAATCTATCCGTTCCATTGCTGTTATCGGTCCCAACGCCAACGAACAGACTCAATTGATTTGCAGATACGGTCCGGCCAATGCTCCTATTAAAACCGTTTACCAAGGTATAAAAGAACTGTTGCCTCATACAGAAGTGATCTATAAAAAAGGATGTGACATCATAGATCCTCATTTCCCAGAAAGTGAAATCCTTGATTTTCCGAAAACTGCGGAAGAAGTCCAATTAATGGAAGAAGCCATTCGTGCAGCTAAACAAGCCGAAGTGGTAGTCATGGTATTAGGAGGGAATGAACTGACCGTCAGGGAAGATCGTTCACGAACCAGCCTTAACCTTCCCGGACGGCAGGAAGAACTTTTAAAAGCTGTTTGTGCAACCGGGAAACCGATCATTCTAGTAATGCTCGACGGACGCGCTTCTTCTATAAATTACGCAGCAGCTCATATACCTGCCATTTTACATGCTTGGTTTCCCGGAGAATTTTGCGGACAAGCTGTGGCCGAAGCCTTGTTCGGCGATTATAATCCGGGGGGAAGACTGGCAGTTACTTTTCCTAAATCTGTAGGGCAAATTCCTTTTGCTTTTCCCTTTAAACCAGGGTCAGACGAAAGTTCCTCTACTTCCGTTTACGGAGCGTTATATCCTTTCGGGCATGGCTTAAGTTATACTACTTTTACTTACAGTGATTTACATATATCACCATCACACCAAGGAGTACAAGGAGATATCCATGTAAGTTGTAAAATCAAAAATACAGGAAAAATAAAAGGAGATGAAGTAGTACAACTTTATTTACGGGATGAAATCAGCAGCGTTACCACTTATACCAAAGTATTACGCGGCTTTGAACGTATCAGTCTGAAAGCTGGAGAAGAACAAACTGTTCATTTCAGATTGCGACCACAAGATTTAGGATTATGGGACAAAAATATGAATTTCCGTGTGGAACTGGGTAGTTTCAAAGTAATGCTCGGAGCTTCTTCTACAGACATCAGATTACATGGTCAGTTCGAAATAACGCCCTAAACCTCCCACCATTTTAACTCAGCATGGAATGACAGGAATATTCAGATTCCTATAAATACAGTATTTCATTAAAACATCGGTAAATAATCAGTTCACATCTAATTTATGTTCACAGATCCTTTACCGATGTTTTGAACAAGAATCTTTTAATCTCTATTTTGAAGATATAAATGAAGGAGGAAGTTCTTCTACACCCCATTTTTTGTTAGGCTTTGCCCCTAATTTCAACTCCAAAGTCCCCCCCTTAATAAAGTCTTCATGATAAAACCAACATTTATTCCACTTTTTCCCATTAAGGGAAGCATTTTGAATGTACATATTATCAGTTGAATTTCCTTTCGTTATGATTTGGAAAGTCTTTCCGGAATAATAACGATTGTCCAAATGAATAGTAACCTTATCAAAAAGCGGAGAAGTAATCTCATAAAAAGGCTTTTCCGCACAACCACCATCCACCTCAAACAGTCCGATTGCCATCAGAACACCTAAAGCCCCCATCTGTCCCTGATCCTCATCATCCCGATAGCCTCCATAGGGAGTCACATCACAATAAGCAGCGCTTTTTACTTTACGCACCCACTTCTGAGTAAGCCAAGGTGCTCCTGCATAACTAAACAAATGAGCCATTCCAGTCCCCCCGGCTGATTACCATAATCTGTCCAATTGCCTTCCTTTGTTTTATTAGAACGGAAAAACCCATACGACTCACTCTTTTTTTCGAAATTAGCATTCAATCTCTTAACATACTGGTCGGCACCTCCATAAAGTTCTATCAATCCTGCCATATCATGTGGAACATAGTGTGAATAAATAGCAGAGTTACTCTCGCAAAATCCTCCTTTTTCTGTCAATTCCAACGGATCAAAATAAGGTAACCAGTTGCCATCCTCTCCACGAGGTTGCATATAACCACTTTCCGGATTCCAAAGATTACGATAATTCTTTGACCGCTTCATAAAAAACTCATAATCCTGTAATTTCCCCATTGTTTTCGCCATCTGTGCCAAGCACCAATCCTGATAGGCATATTCCAATGTCATGGAAGCTCCGGTAGTATGCATCCCTTCAACATCTTTCCGTCCGTCAGGCACATACCCCCATTCCTCATAATATTTCATGCCACCGGAATAAGCTGTCTTGCTATGTTCATAACTGGCATGGTCGCGAATACCTCCCACAAAAGCATTTTTCCGCAAACCTTCATAAGCCAGTTCCGCATCATAATTACGAATTCCTTTATTATAAGCCGAAGCAAAAAAAGAAACAGCCGGATCACCAATCATCACATACGTATAATTTCCTCCTGATGGTCCACGGGGAATCAGACCTCCGTTTTGATACATATCTATCATTGTATTACAGAAATTATCCATAACTTCAGGATATGCCATAGACCAGAGTATGTTCAGTGACCAATGACTTCCCCACCATGCATCAAAGTTATGATGATTATACAAAGGTTTTCCATCTTCTCCCAAAGGAATTTGCCGTATGCGCGGAAAGTCGGAAGTCATATCCATATAATGTCCATCGGCATCACTGACTACATGGCGTCCCAATAAGGCATGCCACAAATCCGTATAGAGTTTTATTTGCTGTTCTCTGCTACCGCCTTCCACTTCTATCCTTCCAAGCCAATCATTCCATTCGGAAAAAGAAGACTGCTTACTTGCTCAAAATCCCAGCCTGACAGTTCCGTTAACATATTCTTACGTGCCTGTTCTACACTGACATATGAAATCGCCACTTTCAGCATCACCTTTTCGTCTTTTTCTGTTTTAAATCGGACTGCCATACCCGCATTCTTACCTGATATTCTTTCCGGATTGCTATTAGATTCTATCCGGCCTTCGCGCCAAGATACAACCTTATCCATTGGCTTGCTCAATTGTGCATAAAAATAAACAGGAGTATCTTTAGGACGACGTCCTGTACGTTCCATCATCTCCCATCCGGCTATTTCCTTATCACTTACTTTCCAAACCTCCGAATAAGCTGTAGGTCCATGTGCCAAAAACGCTCCCGTATCAAATAAAATATAACTGGCATCACTTTTCGGAAAAGTATAACAATGAAAGCCTACGCGCATAGTAGAAGTCAACTCTGCTGTTATGTCATAATCTGTCAGTTTCACTTTATGATATCCCGGTTTAGCTATCTCTCCATCATGAGTAAAAGCCGATTGATAAGCATTCATACCCAAATGCCCTTTAAACTCGCCAACGGTAGGCATCACCGCCACACCGGACATCTGCCAATTATGAACATGACTAAAACAGCGTATTTGTTTTGAGTCATACAGATATCCTGATCCCCAAGAGTGCTCGGTATCCGTATCAGGGCTAAGGCTGACCATACCAAACGGACGACATGCCGAACTGAAAAAAAACCATCGGGAACGGTGACTGTCAACAAAAGGATTTACCAAGTCAACATAATTCTTTTTAGTCCCCGCTTCATTGAACAACAAAGAACCAAAAGCAGGCTGATCACGATCGTATCCTTCAGGACGAATCTGCCGAAGAACCTGTTCCGTATAAGGCATCTGCATCCCTTTCCGTATAACAAAATGATTGTAGGTCATTTCAAAAATCGGCATATATCTACCCCTTCCTTTATTAGATATCTCAGTCCAGTTGCTATATTTTCCTGTGACATCCTTCCACACAGCAAAAGGAACATTATACCCCAAATTATATTTTGCGACATACTCAAACCCTTTCATAAGCCGGTTATCAAGAGCCGAATATAAATCATCACCTTGTTGCCAAGCTATTTCACAAACAGTTGCCAGGGCACCTATACCCAACATGCTATGCCCCTGATCACGACCACTCTCCTGTATCTGACCGGTATCCCCACTGATATAATGAGCTATTGTTCCGTTATCATTGGCATGAAGATAAAAATCAACCGCCTTATTATACATTTCCTCATTATCCCATAAAATAGCAGCTGCCATATAAGCTTTAGTCACAATAGGTCCCCAATTCCCATTTGTATAAGGCTTACGATGGTAAAAATTTTCCATTACAGGCAAGAACACTTCCCTTATCATTCTACTGATCTCATTAAACTGAACAACTGTCATCTTTTTATAAGTATGACGCAGTATTTCAGTAGCATAAATAATCTTTAATCCTTCCAACCCCACCAACAAAGGGGCATCATTCGTTTCCGGAATTCTTTTAAGTGTTCCGGCATAGCCTAACAATAATTCCAAAGATTTCTCGGCATGAGTCTTTCACCAGTCAAAACCCACATCAATGCATTCTGATAGACTGCACTAAAGTCTTGCTCCATTTTTGATTTTGTATGACGAAACTCACCATCTCTTGAAATGATTTCAAAAGGTCCGAAAGGCTGATAATCCGCCTGAGAACAATGATGACTTTTCAATAATTCAAAAGAACCATAGGCAGGATATTCCTTATCAGCGATTTGAGCACGCATCCGCTCAATACTTTTTGTTGTATGTAATATTCCCGGATGCACAAATTTTCGGGCCTGCATCTCAAGTCCTATACTCAAAAACAGACAATAGAAACCCAATTTCAACAGGACTGATATTTTAAACTTTCTCATAACCGCTGCTGCTTATAGTTTTTGACAGATTTTATATTTCCATCGTCAGGAACTAAACGAACTGCCCCCCCCCCGGATGCTTTCAAACAAAAGTTTAATTTCGTCTTGTTGCTCACACGATAAGTAGAAACTCTGACTTTAGTACGTGTTTTCACTGATTTATCCCCATCCGTATAAATTTCCGCTATGTAGTTCTTTCCTTCGGGCAAGAAATCCAAGACCTTACAGATAAAACACGCTTCTCATTATTTGTTATCGAACCGATAAACCATTCCTCTCCTTTACGACGGGCTATAGTAATAAATTCACCGACCTCCCCTTGCAACACTTTTTGTATCATCCCATGTAGTATATACATCATCAAAGAATTTCAACTCGGGTTCGTCTTGAGAATCTGATGGTTTATCATACCAATACATATATTGCAACGGACTATAATAAACTGCCGCCAAAGCCAATTGATGCGCAGGAGTGGTCTGGATAGATTTAGAACGAGGAACACCATAACTATCCTTGTCTGCATTCAAGCGACCGAAATCCTGACGATATAGTAACAAATGGTATAATCCGCCGCTCCAGCTATAAACCGGGTAAAGGGAAGAGTAGCATTATGTGTTGCATCAGGAAATTCCTCATTACCTCGGATACCTTCCTGAGTCATCAGATTAGGATATGTACGACTGAACCCTGTAGGACGGTACTCATCATGTACATCAACCATCAAGCCATAATCAGCACATTTCTTGATCGCTTCATGCATCCATTTAGTCCATACTTGTGATCCCACCTGTACGAAACCAAATTTAATACCCGCTATCCCCCAAGACTTATACAACGGAAGAATCTCATCCAATTGCTGTTGTAATGCACGTTGATTAACATACAGGATAACTCCTATACCCCGTTCTTTAGCGTAAGCTACCACCTCTTTCAGGTTCAAAGCATTTATATCCGGATTTCTACGAGGGTCTAATGTCACTGTAGTAGCATCAGAAACCTTGTCATATTCAAATCCATACCATCCCGCATCAAAATGAATATATTGCAGATTGCGTTTCACGGCAAAATCGACCAAAGCTTTTCCTCCTTCTGTAGTCAATGTCACTTCACGCACCACTTTTCCGGGTTTTATCCATGAAGTATCCTTTATTTTACAAGAAGGGTTCAAATTCAGAATCAAATCATTATGTTCCAATATTTGTCCCGGTTTATCAGCACACATAATCACCCTCCAAGGAGTATGATAAGGAGCAATATCTTCTACGGGACCATACATAGCAGATTGAATCGTATTCTTTTTTTCTGTCGATAACTTGAATTTTGTACGCACATAGTCTACCACTTGCGCTTCAGCCAGACATACGTAAGGACCTTCAGGTAATGTCAAAAGCAACGGACGGTCTGATTCACCGGGCCATCCTTCCAATGGGAGAAATTCATAAGGAGTCTGAGCCCTGGATGTAAAGTAAGCTTTTGTTCCTTCCGGTAAAGTATATTCAGTAAATTCATCTGTGATCTTCAAATATTGTCCGCCGGGAAACCGATAACGGAATGCAATCCCTTCATTATACGCCCGTATATCCAAAACCAACTTGTCACGAGAATTCTGACGGTTAATGACTACCGACCAAGCTTTATACTGATCTTTTATGGTGCTACGTTCTCCATATACAGGATGCCAGACAGTATCCTGTTCGGCAGTTGTCATGTCACCTAATGACAAATGATCACGCCATATAGTATTAGCCTTAATACCCAATAAAGATGGTTTTATCGTTTCTTTAGCATTCCAATTCAAAGAATAATGCAAGTTCCCACCCTCATCACTTAAAGTAAACTGATACTTTTCATCCGGCGAGGACATCTTTATCTCTTTTGCCTGAAGGATGGATAAAGAAAATACCATCCATAATACACCTATATATAATCTTTTCATCATACTAACTATTTATACCTTGCAAAGTTATACATTTATAGCGTACTCTCTATTTTTTATGTCATTGACAGATTAAAAAACCGTCTTTACTATAGATCAACAAAAAAGGAAGAATACGCTATAAACTTATTATAATATTAAGATAATTCAATTACTCCCAACCCGGATTATTTCCTAATTCCTGACCGTTGGATAAAGTATTCAACCATGTAACAGGAATAGGACGAAGACCATATTTACTTTTAAAGGTAGCTTCACTTAATTGGGTCTGAATCAATCCACCTGTAATATTAGTGACATCCCAATTGTATTTCAAAACTCTTTCTGCCAATTTTCCTGTACGCTGCAGGTCATTCCACCGTGGTGCTTCTCCATAAAGTTCCAATGCTCTTTCATCCAATACATTGTCTAATGTAACAGTACCAACATATTCTTGCAGTCCACCTTCCGGAGCATTATTCATGGCACGTTTACGTATCTGATTTATATAGTATAAAGCATTAGAGTTATCTCCCATTTTAACAGCAGCCTCAGCAGCAATTAAGTAAGTTTCGGCCAATCGGAACAAATAAATATCACGAGTTCCATTTTCTACTGTTCCCGAACTGTTATAACGGGTATTACAATCTTTAAATTTCCAAACAGGAAGCCAAACACGTGATTTTGCATTAAAGCTTTGATAACCGGTTTTATAATAATCATCATTTCCAGCATCAGCATAAGAACCCTCAGGATAATTATAGAAAAAACGTCCACGATTATTAGCAGCCGCTTTTTCAGCATCTGTATATTGTTTATAACCACTCTCTCCGGGAACAGGGAAATAAATTACGGTATCACCCTTTGCCACATTTACCCCATTTGTACTCTCAAACCAATTTCTACCATAAGCACGTCCGTCTATAGAAGTAGCCGGGTCACCATTCAATGGACTCATAAAAGTAACTTCCGTACGTCTATCTTTCTTCCAATCAAATAATAAATAACTATATTTGGTTGGCATAACAGAAAGCAACTTACGGTTCACTACTCACGACGATGTTTTTTTTGGTACCTTTTTTTTTTTTTTCACCGGAAAGGACCCGTAAAGTGATAATGATTATCATCTACATATATCACAACGTGCGTGGAGGCCATCAAACCACGTCAAATAATCAATTATGACGCAGGTATCGTATTATTGATCTGCATCAACTTAACGTAAAAACAACTTCAGACAATACAAATCAATAACACTGAATACGGGGCAACCTCATGTCAACGAAGAACAGAACCCGCAGAACAACAACCCGCAACATCCGCAACATCCGCTTTCCAAATGATTGAACAAATTAACATCGCTCTTGAGCAAAAAAAAAGGTCCGGGAATTTCTCAGCCTGGGTCATTGAAGCCTGCCGTCGGAGACTAACGTCAGAAAAAAGAGCATATACATCAATTAAAAGTGATGAAGAATGAACATCCCGCGTTCTTCCCTCCGAACAGGACGATATTGTAAATTCACTTAATTACGAGGGCATTGCAGTAATTGAGTTGCAGTTTTGCAGTTTTACCACTTTCCAGTGACAGTGACAGACTGGTTCTGTCTGGCTCTGTCACAAACTAAATTTGAATGATTAGATTAGCATGGTGGTGATCAGTCAACCACCAGGGAATAATCCTTCATATTATTATCGTGCTTCACCAACGCTGCCTCAATTGCTCTGAATGCTTCCAGAGACACCTTATGTTCTATACATGCAATTACAACATCAGGGTAACTCATAGAAATGGTGCTATTAAGCATATTTTTTTTTTACACGAATCAGATCCACGGAGGGATCATCAGCAGATTGTTCTTTATTCATTTTGTCGCTCCATGCGCTTGCTCTTCATCTAGCGGTTAAAATAAAATTACTTCAAATCTTTCTGTATGAAGATTTGAGCACGTTGGCCTTTACATACATCTGTCGGTCTGTCGGTTTTCCTCCAATGCCAGCCAGACCGGACCGCACTTTACGCAACCAACCAACTACTATTAAGTGAAAACATTCCTAATATTTGACATAAATCATCAACAAAACACAAGGAGGGTCAGACCAGATTGAAACGATAAAAAAATAATGATAATGCAAACTACGCGCCCTCGTATCACATGGAAGGTTTTTTACCAATGGCTCAGGTTGCCATTTTTAAAAAAATATTCGATCAAGTGCGAAAAAAGATTTAGACTGTGAATTGTTTTATTCTGAACTAAAACGTCACAACGTCTCACATTATATTTACTATCTATTTACTATCTAATATTCATATTCACATCGTGTTAGAAAACGATAACACCGTGTTAATAAAAGGACTTAAAAAAAAGGTTGTAAATGTTAAATTCTCAAAAAACACGCATCTTATAGAAACGTCCTATGATAGGTTGAAATCAAGAGAAATCACATTTCAGCAATACAGGGAAAATCTTGCTAAAGCAGGAGTTTTCCGATGGGTTACAAATATCCATGAACATAAAAAATATTAAATACCTTTGATAATTCAATTCATTATTTACTTTAGAGCATTCAGAACACTACACACAAATCTTTCCACGCTAAATCATAACGTCCGGTTTCTTCCGTGTCAGCACCGGGGCGTTGGCATAATGGCAATACGTGTACGCGCGCTAAACCCTGTGTGCATCGTTTTAATTAATTATTCCCGGACACTCCCGCAGAGAAGTTCCCCGTCAGGGCTGTGGACATAGTTAATCCGGGAATACAATGACGATTCATCGCACCTGACATACATTAATAAATAAATAACAATATGAAATTTCAACTCATTGTTTAGGGTTTGTTTAATTTTCTTTTCTACACATACGATTTCTGCGAACTTCAAAAAGCATCGGGAATAACACCATGAAAAAAAAAAAATACTCGCTACTGCGCTGGCCCTGCTTATTACAGGATGTGCTCAACAGACGTTTACTTTTCAAAACAAAACCGGCAAACCGTAGCAGCACCAAAGGAAACCATCACCCATCATTTCTTCGTTTCTGGAATTGGGCAGAAGAAAAAAAAACTGATGCAGCCAAAAAATTGTGGCGGCGCAGAAAATGTTGTTAAAAAAGAAACCCAGCAAACATTCGTAAATGGATTGCTCGGTTTTTTTTACTTTAGGCATTTATACTCCGCTGGAAGCTGGAAGCGCGCTGTGTATTGCTCACAATAATTGCATGATGAGTTGCCCATCGATATGGGCAACTCTATCTGCACTGCTCATTAATATACTTCTGGGTTCCTTCCAGTTGTTTTTTTGCATAGTGATCAGCCTCTCTCTGAGGGTGAAATAATCCCGTTCAGCGGTGTCTGCCAGTCGGGGGGGCTGCATTATCCACGCCGGAGGCGGTGGTGGCTTCACGCACTGACTGACAGACTGACTTTGATGTGCAACCGACGACGACCAGACGACCAGCATCATCATCATCACGCATCATTTTTTTCATTTTCAGCTTTATCAGCTAACTCCTTCGTGTCGTTTTTTGCATCGAGCGCAGCAACATCACGCATCACGCATCTGCATGTCATGTATTCCGCGTTGCCGCCAGCCAGCGCAGTTCTCTGGCATTTTTGTCGCGCTGGGCTTTGTAGGTAATGGCGTTATCACGGTAATGATTAACAGCCCATGACAGGCAGACGATGATGCAGATGATAACCAGACCAGAGCGGAGATAATCGCGGTGACTCTGCTCATACATCAATCTCTCTGACCGTTCCGCCCGCTTCTTTGAATTTTTTTTTCAGGCTGTCAGCCTTATGCTCGAACTGACCATAACCAGCGCCCGGCAGTGAAGCCCAGATATTGCTGCAACGGTCGATTGCCTGACGGATATCACCACGATCAATCATAGGTAAAGCGCCACGCTCCTTAATCTGCTGCAATGCCACAGCGTCCTGACTTTTCGGAGAGAAGTCTTTCAGGCCAAGCTGCTTGCGGTAGGCATCCCACCAACGGGAAAGAAGCTGGTAGCGTCCGGCGCCTGTTGATTTGAGTTTTGGGTTTTTGGGTTTGACAAGTTTGCGAGGGTGATCGGGTAATCAGTAAATAGCTCTCCGCCTACAATGACGTCGTCAAACCATGATTTCTGGTTTTCTGACGTCCGTTATCAGTTCCCTCCGACCACGCCAGCATATCGAGGAACGCCTTTGACGTTGATTATTGATTTCTTTCATCCATCTTCTACTCCGGCTTTTTTAGCAGCGAAGCGTTTGATAAGCGAACCAATCGAGTCAGTACCGATGTAGCCGATAAAACACGCTCGTTATATAAGCGAGATTGCTACTTAGTCCGGCGAAGTCGAGAAGGTCACGAATGAACTAGGCGATAATGGCGCACATCGTTGCGTCGATTACTGTTTTTTTGTAAACGCACCGCCATTATATCTGCCGCGAAGGTACGCCATTGCAAACGCAAACGCAAGGATTGCCCCGATGCCTTGTTCCTTTGCCGCGAGAATGGCGGCCAACAGGTCATGTTTTTTTTCTGGCATCTTCATGTCTTACCCCCCCCAAGGGGGATTTGCTCTATTTAATTAGGAATAAGGTCGATTACTGATAGAACAAATCCAGGCTACTGTGTTTAGTAATCAGATTTGTTCGTGACCGATATGCATGGGCAAAACGGCAGGAGGTTGTTAGCGCAAAAAAAAAAAAAAAATTCCAAAAAAAAAAAAAAAAAAAAAATTT
>VOFK01003168.1_pt1 | contig 43091 bp, 65 predicted proteins | sample 5384121 | NCBI WGS metagenome assembly VOFK01 (sample SAMN12384730, study PRJNA508395) | human gut metagenome | isolation source: healthy gut J | host: Homo sapiens | reverse complement strand
TCTGGCGTTCTGTACACGCGCATTGCCAGTAACCACAGCCTTGTCCTCAACCTTCACATTCTTGAAATAAATCTTTGACATATTAGTTATATAGTGTTAGTATAATTATAGAAAAGGGTGCTGCTGATAGACTAGTTAGGCCCAAGTGAAATTAGTTTGACAAAAATGCCGCTTGAGCTTTACCAGACGTGGGCGGCTAGTTTGTGTCTTGTTATTATCCTTACCAAAGGAATGATCCGATTCCAAAGCAGGTTAAGCCGAAGCTTTACTACTGCAATAAAGTCAACAATACTCATATGGCTTAGCCCTCCTTTCCCTTGGATTCCCTTACGGTTTCTATGTAATCAGAGGGTCACAGTCCCTCTGCCGAGCGACTAACTGCCTACCGTTATGGGTAGCACCCATGAGCAATTGTATCCGACAGAAATTCAATTTATCAATCCCTAAAATATTTTTACCACCCTTTAATCTATCAGTTCTGTTACTGTTCAGACGCAAGCTTGACACCACGTTGTCAAGCCATGCGCCATAGTAATTATTGAGTGATTTACGCCCATTTTAAATGCCTCATGGGAGAATTTTAAATGGCTGTAATCGACCAACTAACACCGTTAGAATGAACAGTAACTTATCTACTTTTATCAGCCGCCAGTATCTGATCGATCGTCTTCATCAGCTGCTTATATGACTCGTCATTATCAATACCGCCCATGATCGGCTCTCCGGATAATATTTCCGTTACGGTCAAGCACGATTGTAGTCGGGAAGGCCATAATGCTTGTTGCATATTTTCCGGCTTCACTGTTGGAATCAAGGGAAAGATTCGTATATTTTGCACCCTGCTTCTCTAAAATACTCTTAGCTTCAGCAATTCCATCCTCATTTCCGTCAAGAGAATCTGTATTGATACCAATTACCTGTCCGCCCTTTTCCTTCAGCTCCTCATTTAATTTATTCAGTTCCGGAAGCTCCTGTACGCATGGAGAACATCCATTAAACCAAAAATTCAAAACCGTGACCGCATTCTTTGAAATGATGCTGCTGTCCACGTCATTTCCATCCAGATCCTTTGCCTTAAACTCCGGAAATACGCTTGCTCCCTCTTTGCCGGAATCCTTATTTGATGCATTCGCACTCTGCTTCTCAAGAAGTGGCTGAAGCTCATCCTCAAGCTTTTTGATTTCTTCAACATCTTCCTTCAAAGACTTGAGTTCATCATCGGTAAACTTATCCTTAATTTTGTCTAAAGAGTTTGCCAGAAAATCTCCGTAATTCGTAGCTGTCGCATCCTTGACAGTTGATTTGTCAATGCTGTTAAATACCTTCTCCCATAAAGCCTTATGGTTTTTCAAGAATACTGTTCTCTTTTCTGTGTCAATTCATTAATCTTTTTGCATCCAGATCTTCTGCTTCCTGCGTTGACATCTGCGACTCTGTTGCTGTATTTTCCTTGTTAGCAGAATTTCCGCACGCACTTACTCCAGTACCATCGCTGCAATAAGCAGCATTACCGTTAATTTCTTCATTTTTTATTCTCCTTTATTCATTGTTTGATTTCATTTGCTTTCCTGGAACGTTTTTACTCATGGGAAGCTTTCTTGTCGTTCGGTTTCGAATTTCCAAATCCATATTGATAGTGAATTGCTTGTCGGGCATTCCTTTATACACATGCCACAAAGCGGATAAGACCTGTATGGTTCGGATGCTTTAGACATCCACGTCCATCTTGCAGGCTTCTCTCACATTTGCTGCAGGGGATACAACATTTATCCTCATCCACCTTCATCTGCAGAAGAGATACTTTTGTTAAAGAGTGCATAAACTTCGCACCGAGCGGGACATATCCATTTACAGAATGGGCGGTGAAACATAAGGCTTAAAATTACAAACGTAATAAGTATACCAATTCCATGTAAACAGTTTTAAAAGGTAACTCTGATACCATTGGCAATCGAAAGCGGAATCGCTCCCTCCAGCACTCCCTGCGGGCAATATATTTACAGAAAAACGGATTTCCCATTCCCCCCAGTGAATTTGGCCCAGAAGGGGTAGTAAAAATAACAAAAATCAACAACACGCCATATTTTTTATATAACGAAGCGGCAAGCTTTTTCGTTGAAAATTTCTTAAACGGTATCTTTATGCAGCAGCTCCTGAAACCATCGAACGGACATAAAAATCCCACTTTTCAAATCGTCCGAGCAAAACGCCGATCAATATAAAAAAAATCCCGTTATGTAATGTAAGAAAGGCCTTTAAACTTCGAAGAACCGATTACAGCCTGAAAAAAGCACCGATCGGACACGCCGATGCATGCCGGACAGGAATAACAATTCAGTCCTCCTGGTAACGGTTCGCACCCTCTGTAATCTCCTTTAAAGAAGTTCGGCAGATGATGGTAAGAATCGTGCCACGGCCTGAATCCATCCCCTTCAGCGCGCCAGAAACCGTGATATTTTTATGTTTTTCCAACTCCAACACACTCACATAATTTGATTGCCTTTGAGAGTACCGGCTGCCTCCCTCAGCATCGCATCCGATCATCAGGATCAAATGCTGCTGCCAGAAGCGTGATCTGCCTTCTTTATGTTTATCTGTTCATGTATCCTTTCACTTCTAAGTTTTAACATTTTTGTCGTTGTTTACGATAATAGATTATAAAGGAATATGAAGCACCCTGTGTTTTTGAAAAAAAGGAAGATATCTTTAAGATTTGCGCTCTAATTCTTAAGAAATTGATGAGAACTTCTCAAGCAGTCCACCTTATTACAAAGCAGTTTTCGTATTTTCCATGATTAACGGGGTCAGACCCCAATGACCTTGTAATATTACTTGTCCCAAGTCAACTCTACCACACATATCACTGGCATCTTATCTACTGCAAGATCTAATTTCTCCAATAATGCCATACCTTTTTATCAACATGGTCTCGCTTTTATTTGACTCAGCGGAAGATTTGTCGCTATGATCAAAGGTCGTCCCGAACAGATTCTGCGGTCTATGACACTGAAAATAATTCCTAATGCATATTCTGAATTTCGTTCCACTCCAAGATCATCAATAATCAAAAGCTGATAGAAGCCAATGCATTGATATATTCCGTTTATCTACGGTGAAGCGCATCGTCGATAATGGTAAAATTTGTCATCTTTCAATTGTTTCAATCGTTTATCTATATCATCTGCATATCCTATTTTCACATAATCCGGAAAGAAGGATTTGTGAGAATACCTTTATTATTCATATCCGCTTTCTCCATTTATAACTTAATTCTTTGTTTGCCTTTCCCAAAAGTCATTTTATCTATTATATGATACAGGTGGCTCGTTTAATATTCAATCCTAAAATAATCCAAATATGCTTTATATTTGTCCTGCGCAGTCAGACAGGTATCTGTCAAATAGACTTTTTCATTGTCCCACTCCTTCAATCCGCGATAATAGAACATCTTCAAATTGTCCTCAATAATGAAAGGGACAATATTGTATTTCAGACACTCCTTAAACATAATTAATCTTCCAACACGACCGTTTCCATCTTGAAATGGGTGAATCCGCTCAAACTCCACATGAAAGTCCAGAATATCCGCAAAGGTCTTTTTCTTCTTTGGCATTGTATTCCGTCAACAAGGCCTTCATTTTATCGGCAACTTCTTCCGGAAGGGCTGTATCCCAACCACCAACTTCATTCGGAAGTTTCTTATAATCACCAACAGCAAACCACTCTTTTCTGGAATCGCTGGTGCCATTCTTCAAAAACCAAATGAAGCTCTTTGACGAATTTCTCCGTCAAAGTTGCTTTCGCATGATCAATAATTATGTCAATGCAACGGAAGTGATTTGCTGTTTCGATCACATCATCCACATTCAGCACTCCTTTTTTCTACACCGATAGTGTTGGTTTCAAAGATATATCTGGTCTGATCATGTGTCAGGCGGTTGCCTTCAATATGATTGGAGTTATATGTTAACTCAATCTGTGTCTTATGATAAATACCACCGGAATATTTACTGGCCTTCTGCTCTTTTTTTAGAATATCCAGTAGCGTAATCGGTTCTTCTTTTTTTCTTATTGAATACGCTCTGGTTTCTCTGCGTTTTCTGGAATATTCCATGTCTTACCAGTAAGAAACGCACCGTTCAGACGTCCCTGGGCACAGTAATTTCTAACACTGCGCTCTGACATATTCCATTTTTTTATTGCTATATCAGCAACTAAAAGGTATCTCATCTACAATCCTCCATCACAAATCATAACCTATATCCAAAACTACCAATCTACCAATTAGTATATCACGTCATCGGCAAAAACACCATTCTTTTTTTCCCCACCGTGCTGTTTTTTTAGCCGATATAACAATTATATCATCTTATAAGTTTCACTTTCATTTTCGCACATGATCATGAGGCTTTTTACGTTCAAATTGTGCAATCATATGTAAAAGGTGGATGTTCTTTATCAAAATAAAAATGGCGAAGTGCTTATCGTAACACTCCGCCGAAAGTCCCACCGGGTTGCGCATGAAAAAATCAGAGGCATTCCGTACTACTTTGCTGCTTCTACCATATACCCCTGATGTCTAAATTCTTTCCTTAATCCATATCCGATTTCCACTACGCCATCTTTTCCAAGACCCTTGAAGCAGAAATCGCTTCACAATCGTTCCCGGAACATTTTTTTTAATTTCCATGTTCCAGACTGCATACCATATTCTGTTGTCGGGTTCCATGGGCACCCTCCAAACATTTTTGTATACGCTCAGCCATTTCTGCGTCCGCTTTCCTTTCAATCAGACAGCTCATCTCATCGTTACTTCAATTGGATATAAATAAAGTTTCCTTTCCGTTTTCCATTTCTCATATTAGTTCCCTTATACATACTTCTTGTTCTTTTTACTCATTGTCATTCGCCCCTCTAAATCATCCAATAGAAAGTCCTAATTCGTATGCTCTATCCAGTCCATCCGTATTTTTTACATCACCAATATCTTTGCTCCCTGCACAAGTACCATCCCCTGCATCTTCAAGATGAAAGAAACTCAGTACAAGCTTGTATTGCAATTTTATGGAATCAAACAGTTTCGGCAGCGTAGCGTTCAACCAATATAAGTGCCAGTTTTTTTTAATCGGAAAGTTCATTTCGCATACTTCTGCCATCATCGGCTGCAATCACCGCCTTCATAAACATGTTCTGTCAATCAACTGTCCATCTAATGTCATGACAAAATCCAATTCTGGAACAAACGCCGGATCGTTGCGAAGCTGATGGAGTACATAATGCTCCAGACAGCCTGGGCGATACACATTCCAGAAACTCTCCCTTACCAGATTTTTCTACCTCATGGTATTCATTTTCTCTTTCCAATCGAATGATAATATTTTCCTTCATTTTTCCTTTTCTCCATTTCTTTATATAATGTTAAGACTAATACTCTTTTCAAACTGCTCTTTTATCCTTTTTTTATCCTTTGCTCCATCATACAGACTATAGTAGAAAAACATGACGGAATAAAACATGGTTGCTTTTTTATCTGCCTCCACAACGCCAATGCTCTCGAACATATCCTTCACGTATTCTGCCGCCAGACCGGACACAAGATACTGCTGATACAATGCCTGCATCTCCTCATTCCGAAACTGCTCTAATGTAAGCATCTTTCGAAATGATGATGCAAAATCATTTTCTGTCCAATACGAAAACATAGATTTACTGTATTCCATGAAATTATCCGTAGAAATCTCTTCATACTGTTCAGGTTCATTTTCTTTTTTATCAGCAGGCATATCATATTCCTCTGCCTGTTCGCCATCCCCCTGCTCCATCCTTTTTACAATATGTTCAAAAATATCTCTCTTACTTTTACTCTCATAATGCCTATACAATGCACCTTTTTGTCATGCCAAGCTCGCCCGCAATCTGACTGACAGAAACTGCTTCATATCCATCTCTCGCAAATAAATGTAATGCAACAATCAAGATATCTTCCTTTGTAGTTTTTGACATACCCACACCTCCTGCTCCGCAAAATAAACGACCGTTTACAATCAAATTATAGTAAACGGTCGTTTATTCATGACAATAGATATAACGCAGAGCGTGCATTCTATTGTTTGTCAAGTCAGATATCTACAAAAAATCTCCTGATATACCATAAAACAGAAGCTGCGGCAGATACTGTTTGCTTACCGGATATTCCCCAACCTGAATCGTCCCTGGTAATCCATATTCAGCCCTACCATGCAGACGAACAGCAGAACAACACGCAGTCGCCGCAGGCACTTACCAAACGATAATTCTGCCAGCAGAAATCCTGCAATCAGATAGACAGCCATCCCATTACTGTTTAATCGTGCCTCATTCCAGTAACGTATTTCAACAGCCGTTACTTCTTCTCGTTACGGTTACGGTCATTCTTATGACCTTTGACTGACCGTTTTGCAATCTGACAACCGCCTTGACGACTGTCTTTCCGGGCTTCAGACCCGTGATCCTGCCATTTGAGCTAACGCGCGCCACATCCGATTGAGGACCGAAAAAGTCACTTTATCAACATTGAACCAGTTGACCCCTTTCTCAAACCAGAAGTACGTCCCCTGCCTCTCGCGGATGGTGGCTGATTGTTTCGTGGCTTTGATCGACCGCAGTATCTGTTTCGTGAGTGCTTCTTCCTCATCGGCTGTCACTAACTCATAGATTCCGTGACCCAGCTCATTATGATCCAGTTCAACGCTTCCATCTGCCGCTACCCTGAAAGGCATTTTACTGACCACAAGCTTCTCACCTGTTTCGGGATCTATCTCAATGATCTTCATTTTTTTAGGTCTCATGGTTCTTTTCAGAAGCGTATTTACATTGACCGTCACTTCCCGGATGACCCAGTCGTTTTTCGTGAGCATCTTTATCGTGGTCTTTACATTCTTCGTACCTGCTGCCTTTACGATCTCTGAAAGTGCTTCCCCGGAGATCTTCACATTGCCAAAACCTCTATCAAGAATTTCTGCGGTAGCTGAAGTGATCTTACCTTTGGCATTCTTCGATACATTGACCACTATATTCATTCCTGTCTTTTCATTTCTGATCTCGGTCCTGATCTGTACGGAACCGTCCTCTGCCCGGATTTCAGTCGTGGTCACAACTGTACCATCTTCTCTGGTTTCGGTCTTGAATAGTCTTGTCCTTGTTATCGTCCTGTGGCGGAGCAGTTTCAGATCCGCTGTCGGTGGAACCGTCCTGATGAACTGCTGCCAGCTGCTGCCACTGTCCGAGCTGCTGCCGGAACTGCTTCCACCGGAAGTACCCCCATCCGAACTACTGCCGCCGGAGCTGCTGCCACTGTCCGAGCTACTGCCGCCGGATGATTCTTTCGTAAATGCCATTCCGACCACATCACTCATGATATGACCATCTTCTATCGCAATTGCCCGGATCGTAGTCGTCTCTGTCAGCGTAATCGGTGTGTCGTACTTCTTCGATTCCTTTGTTGGCACTGTATCATCTGTTGTGTAATAAATAATCGCACCGGTGGTCGCTGTGATCGTCACATCCGTGCGATCCGAAAACTTGTCAGCACCGGAAATCGTCGGAACGCCGCTGTCTCGGAGTTTCAATCTTACGATTGCCAGCTGCCAAAATTGTATTGTCGATCCGACCGCTCTGACATGAAGATCAAACCATCTGACTGCCGAAAAATGTCTCCCGCTTCTCAAGTTCCTGCAATGGGTGATAATTTATGCCATCGATACTATACTGATATTTCCCCATATCAGTATCTGCCAGACCTGTCACCTGCATAACATATACGGTAGCGCTATCGTTTGGTCTTATACTCACATCAAACTGAATTGTTTCCTCCTGTGGCGGAGCAGTTTCAGATCCGCTGTCAGTGGAACCGCCTGATGAACTGCTGCCGCCGGATGATTCTTTCGTAAATGCCATTCCGACCACATCACTCATGATATGACCATCTTCTATCGCAATCGCCTGGATCGTAGTCGACTCTGTCAGCGTAATCGGTGTATTGTACTGCTGTGATCCATTTGTTGGCACTGTACCATCTGTTGTGTAATAAAAATGATCGCACCGGGGGTCGCTGTGATCGTCACCTCCGTGCGGTCTGAAAACTTGTCAGCACCGGAAATCGTCGGAACGTCGCTGGCGCCGGAGTTGTGATCTCACGATTGCCGGCTGCCAAAATCGTATCGTCTGATCCGGACCGCTCTGACGTAAAGATCAACCTTCTGACTGGCGCCAAATGTCTCCTGCGTCTGAAGTTGCTGCAATGAGTAATAATCTGTGCCATTGATACTATACTGATATCTCATCGTATCAGTATCTGCCAGACTTGTCAGCCTGCATAACATATACGGTAGCGCTATCGTTTGGTCTTATACTCACATCAAACTGAATTGTTTCTCCTGTGGCGCTGTGCCCTGATCTCCGGATTCTGCCGTCCCGGTGTTGTCGCTCGCGTATACCGTTTCCGGTGCGAGCAATCCACCAGGTACACTCATGGATGACACGACCGTAGCTGCGGCAATCCCCAAGGTCAGGATTTTTGCCAATGCTTTGCTTTGTTTTGATTTCCGTTGTTTCATTTTTCGTTGTCTCATTCGTCGATCCCTCCTTTTTACTGATGCTGTTATTAGGCGTTTGCGAAACTATTTTTATTATCTGGGCTACCTGGCTGTGGGCGCAGTGGCATTCTGATCAAGCTGCTCTGGATTTTCTCTGTTAATCCGATCTACAATATAATTGATAGAATCTTTGATGTTAGCTGCATTGATAGGATTGTTCGTCTTAGAAGTAAATACCAGATCCTCAAATCCTTCTCTCGGAGAAAACCGAGTAGCAATGTCTTTATGGTATGTTCTCTGATATATAAGCACATCATGCACTTTCTTAATCATTGGAATCTTGCGAAATCCTGCATATTTATTTTACCCATATAATTTCCTCCCAAAAAATATGGAGAAGATTATATGTCTCTCTTCTCCATAAATATATCATGTTTATCACTTAATTTCTACGGCTTTTAAGCTGGGGAAACGCATCCTAACTGCTCCTTTGACTTTTCGCCTTCTTTCTAAATAAAGACAACAAGGGAAGCTGTAGACGGTTTGCCTATGAATAAAGTTAAGTAAAAAACCGCATCTTTGGCGAGGGGCGGTTATTTTTTATGTCCAATCTGAATTAACAGACTGATGATAAAGATGAGCAATAAACAAAATTGAGACAATTCTGAATATGTAATCATGGCTAAAAACCTCCTCGTGAGGGCAAACTGCCTACTGCTTCCTGCTTCCCTATGTTGTGATGACAGTATAAATTTTGGCATTGATAGCAAGAACAAGTGTTCCCTGCCAAAGACTCAAGATCCCGGCATGAAAGACACCCATTCGCCTGCACCGGCTTCCCCAAACGCATCATTCTTGCAGATAAGTATATGGTATTCTTTCCTTTCATTTCAGGCTTATAAAGTGCTTCTCCAAGTTGTTAGTTAGTCTACCTAAGCTGTCCATACTGTTTACAACCATTCGCTACGCATATGCTAATTTGCTCCTCAGTTTAAAATATATACTTTTTCCTAAACATGGTGATAATTGTCTTCGTCCAGAATGAGCCTTAATCCTTCCTCCCTCGTCCCTTCAAACAGGGCAGAAAAGTCTATCCCATCAGACATACTCTTTGTTATCTGATTGTATCCTCTCCAAGCAGTTTTCTTTTCCGCAATATCATCTGTAAAATGTGAATGCTGTTATTATAATGATAAGCCCTTGCAAAACAGCTTACCTTTGCTGTTATATTGTCCATTCCAACTCTCGTACTACCCAAATAATAGTATTTTTTGCCACACATTCTATTTCAGCGTATGAATATCCTCAACCTACGGAGAGTAGAGTCTCGAATTCTACTCATTTATTTTTCCATCCCATCCCAGAAGCTTTATAAATCTTTTTATCATTCATCTGCTCATTCGTAAGATATTCTCCATTATAAACAATGCATAGGTTGTAACCGTGTCGGAGCATTCTGTGCTTTCGTTTCCAGTCTGTTTGCCTGAAACGGAACCTGCTTCTTTCCTGGCAACTTGAAGCACCGAACATACTTTTGTATTAAACGGACATTGATTGGTATAGTAATAATACATAGCCCGTCTGTTCATCACGTGTGGATGTTTCGCACACCCTTTAAATTCAGGCTTAGCCGCATCCAAAGAAAAAAGGCAGATACCAGAGCTGAATACCATTATTCCTTCATCACAGATGGTAAAAAGTCCTTTATATTTCGGAACTTCGGGTCTGCCAGAAAAGGCTTTTTTCTTGGCGGCTGACAGGATACAGATTCCCTTTTTTCCCCTTCGCTTTGCTGTCTTCTATACAGGCATTCAGTAAATCATTCGAATAACCATTGCCCTTGAAAGAACCAGCCACCCACAGACAGTCAATATACATATAGCCATCTGCATTGATTGATTCCCATGCATTTTCTGCCGGAATATACTCGATAAAAGCATTTTCCACGCTCTATACTCTTGAGAAATACCAATCCATCATCAAAATCGCTCTTTCAGCCAGTTTTTCTTTGATATTACCTGTATATCCTTTGTTGCTTTTGAAATTCGCACAGCAGATATGCTCGTTTTCAATATTTTCTTTTCGTCACTCTTATATATTCCATGGATTTTCTCCTACTTATATCTTCTGCACCTCATTCTCCAGCGTATAGTAGTGCATAATATACGGAAGCAACAACACCAGAAACAATAACGTCAACGCATACAACAACGGATTGCAGATCATAAGCGCCGCCACAATTGAAATCATTGTCAGAATCGCAAATGTAACTGTCACGATCAGATGTACCAGCCTCTCATGTTGGAAAAAAAAACAATCTGTGTCAGGTGTTCCTGCAGAATTGCGTTCCATTGTTCGGAGAGATATTGTCCGCATTGGCTAAGAGTGAATCTATTTTCTGGCGGTAGGTTATTATTCTTTTTCTTCATTTTTACATTCTCTTTAGTACCTTTTATTATACCAATATACCTTTGGAATCACAACGACATATTTAACTTCTGAAGGTAATTGTCCATCAAGATATCTTGTTATTGTAAGTTCCCCAGAATAAACAAAAGGGCAGTGTCTGAACAACATCGCCCTTTGTTTTTTAAATTATACTTCCGAAAGGAATCTGTCAACTGGTTTATGCAGCAGCGTTCACTTCGTCATCCATATATCCGTCATCGGCATTTTCCGAATCATCATCCGAATCATCATCCAAATCATCGTTCCAGTCATCCTCTGTGCTGTCTGTGATAACAACCTTGCATTTCCACACCATACCATGTACTTTTGCTTTTGACTGTAACCGTACCGCTGCTATACGGTATCAGTATGCCATCCTCTACCTCGCATATATCGTCATCAGAAGATGTCCATTCCACATCATGACTGCATCCCTTCAGATCCAGAGAAAACCGTATCTTCCACGTCCATCTCCACTGCTGTCTTATTCAGTTCCGGCGTTTCTACTGTCACCTGACAGGATTTCTTCTGCGTTCCCTTCTTTACTGTAATGGTTGCCTTGCCTTTTCCTTTTTTGCGACCACTTTTCCGGCGGAGACACCAGCCACCGCTGTATTACTGCTGCCCCAGGAAACGATTCCTGCACCACCCTTTACCGTAAGTTTCCTGCTCTGTCCTTTTACAAGCACAATCTTTTGTACTGCTGATCGACAGCGGACTTATCTTCGGTCTGGTGTTCTTTTTTTCGTTGTCTTCTTCGTGGTTGTCGTGGAAGATTTCCGCGTCTGCGAATATCCGCCCGATGAGCCAAAACACTTCTTGCACGGTGTCAGACCGCGTGCCAATGCATTGAAAGTGTCGTCTGATAAAAATTTCCCCGCCCGCATTTGTGGGTATGGTATTTACTGCCGGTTGGCGTCACATAGACCATTGTCTGTGCCTGTGCCGTTACCATGCCGGCACTGTCACCAACTGGCAAAATCATCATAAAAAATACAAGTGTAAAACTTAGAATTGTTTTTTTTGATTGTTTTCATCAATTGCCTCCTTATCTTTTTCCTCCGCTTTAAACATGTCTTATATTTTTTTATCATACGCCTTCTTATTTTCGAGTACAATACCATTTTCCCAAATTGACAATTCGCGTTTTGTCAAAAAACATCTTCACGTCCTGCCGCTATCGCCAGAATAAAGCCACTTGTGAATACTCCTTTTGTGGTTTTCTTCGCAGTTAATACATTAAGGGACGCAAGTGGTTTTTTCAATATGTTGTTAATTTATGGTGCTGGGCTTCCACCATTATGCCAGAAGCCTCTATTTTATTTCTATTTTTCCTGATATCCGGCCAGCCGGTTCAGGCGCATTTTTCCGCCACCGGAAATAACTCTGTATCCGTGATGCGTTCCAGACTTTTTATCCGTTTCTCGGAAATTGTTTCATTCGACTTGCTTTTTTTCATAATCCTCAACTGTCATGTGCCAGTAATGAAATTCTCCTGCATAATACTCAGAAATTTTCTGCGCAATCAAAAGCCCCTCCGGATCCAGATCTCCCGCATAATATACCACCGTTCCCGATGCCGCCAGAAGATCTAACGTAACAAGCCCTGCCAATCGCGGCTGCCCGTTCATACACATACAGGAAACCTGCTTTGTGTGCCCTGCGCAAAGGCCTGCAAAATACGGACGGATTTTCCACGATATACATTTCATTATCTTTGCAAAATATGCTGTTCCACTTTGAAAGGACTGCAAGGGGCAAATTCTGCCTCGTAACATTTCCCCCAGATACGCGCTTTTGTTCCAGAATCTGTTTCTGGCTTTCGCCTGCTTCTTCCTGCTTACGCAATGTATCCAGATGCTCCTTTATTCCGGCGCGTTTCTGCAGGCATTGGTTCAGATGCTCTGGATATTCCTTCAGCCATGTAATACAGGCATCCAGCCGTTCCCTGATCTGTTCGTAATCCGTCAGTTTCAATTGCTCCACGATGGATGCATGTTCTTGCTCCAGCTTTTACAAGGTGACGCTGCGCACCTGACGGATCATAACAGTTTCATCCAGATCTGCATCAATGCTTTCAGACGCCTGGTCAGATCTTTCATATGCCTTACACTCTGTAAAAACATTTCATGCGCAGACTTTAACGCGATCAGATTCTTTTTCATACTCTGCTGCCGCATCCTTTGCTTCCTGAAATATGGCATACGTACATTGCAGATACAACTGCTGCGCAATTTATCGCTTTTCTTTTTCTTTTCCTGTATCTGCTCCGAAAATTTCTTCCAACGCTCCTCGATCTCCTTACACTCTGCCGTTTCGTTTCATATTTGTGCTGCTCCTGCACAAGCATCTTTGAAAGCTGTACGTATACCCGTATCCTGCGGCAAAGCCTGATATTCCTGCTCCAGCTTCTGCATCTGGATTACAATCCCAGCCTTTTGCTTCCAACTGGTTCATGCTGCTTTGCAATCCCTGAATTTTTTTTTTGCAGACTCTGATCTGTTCCTGACGATTGCGTTCCCGTGCCCGCGCACCCAGGAATCCCTGCTACGGCCATGCTCTCCTGTAATCGTTCCAGACAAAACGCCCATCTGATAAATACCTTCTGAAGAAACCGAAATCATGCTCTCCCTCATTATATGCAATACCAGACAAAATACCAGTAAGACGCTGATTTGAGAAAATATCATTCATGGAATCATTCAATTCCAAAACGTCCAGCAGACTCTTTCCACTGTAAGACTTCTGGACGAACAGATAACGGTCTTCGCAGCCTTCTTCCATCGTCAGCACCTGTTCCCGGTAAGACGCATCCACGACCAGTGCATCAGAATCCCCATCAAAGCAAAGCCTCTTCCAAATGATTGCATTCCTGTTCTGTCAGGGAATCCCCAAATTCGATTGCTTTATAAAATTCCTGATACGGAATCTTCAATGCATCCAGACGCTGCCGGTTCTTTCCTAACCGCTTCCGGAACGTTCCGGCTGTGGATCTTTTGCGTTTTCCCATTCTGTGAGTTCTGCTTCTGTCTGTTCCTTTTCCAGACGTTTCTGCTCATACTCTTTTTTTCTTCTTCCTGCATTTGCAGTTCCAGCGGGTTTTTATAAGAAAACCAGATATCTGTTACCGTTTTCCGCACCTCCGCAAAATCAGAAGTTTCTTTTAAAATCCTGTGCATATCTGCTACAGTCTTTTCAGCTGTTCCGAATCAAGAATAAGCTCTGTATTCGATCTGTTCCATGCATATAAAGCCTCTTTCCATGCATTCTGCTCCTGAACCAAAAGCATGTCTTTTGCTGACATATCTCTTTGTATCGCATCAATTCTTTCTCTTTTATTCTGTCTCTTTGCTTTAAGAGTTCTTCTGCCTGTGGTTCCAGTAAATTTGTTTCCTGCAGAATTTGAAATGCATGATAAATTTTATTTTTCACATCTGAGAATTGCTTTTCATCAATGCATTTTCTGTCACCTGACATCCCAGCTTATCCGATGCATATTTGCGAATATCACCAATTGCATCTCTCAACTGATAATACAATTCTTTGTTTTCCGATTTCAGTACCCATCGTTGATTCAGTAATACCTCCAGTTCCTTCATCATCCTTCCTCCTGAAATACAATCGCAAGTTTTGGCATGGTAAAACTGCCATCCTCGCAATGCACGACACAGCGTTCTTCTTTCCTGCTCATATCAAGCGTATAGTACCTTCCCTCTTCCGTTCTTCCAGCACCTGCTGGATTTTCCATTGCATCTGAAATCCACTTCAACAGGATTTCCCGCACATGCGGCTCAAGAACCGGCAGCGTAGAAAAGTCTATTTTCCCATCCGACTCAATTCCCGGGTTTGCGCATATCTTCTTTTTGCTTTTTTAATCATCTGCTGTCTTGTTCTTTGCTTTTCTTCTGCTGCTTCCCGGATGGCACTGCGGCTGGACTTCTCCCTATAAGTTCTCACACGCGGTTTCAATGTTACTTCAAATGGACGTTCTTCATAAACACTCTGATTCATACTGTCCGTCTCGCGGACCAGATCTCCCTTTAGATGATATGGTTTCTCCAATCCAAAAACCATAGCAGACATCCGGTGTGCCTGCTGTACATCCTCACACTTTAAAAACAGTTCTGCTACTTTACGGTATTCTTCTCTTCGATTGGCTCAAACGCATTTTCTCACTGAGCTGTGCCGCATACCTTGTGATTCTCGGATAATTTCATTGGTTGCATCAAAAAGTTTACCAGCCTCATTTTCTTCTCCATTAGAAGAAACAAACCATTCATAAATACTCTGAAACCGTCCCTTTGTTTTTTCTTCCAGCAGCTCCCGTGAAACTTCCATCCATGCGCGGAATCAACATTTCATACTGCACGATTTTTTCAAACACCTGCTGCTTATTTCCGTCTTCTAATGTGCGCAAATCTTCCTCAATTACACCAACATTGCGCTGTAATCCTTTGATAAAATTGTGCGAATACTCGACCAGTCGATCCTTAAACACCAGAAACTTTCTTTTGTGTGCATCATTTCTTCTGCTTTCACACTGTTCAAATCACGGATATAATCCTGATAATTCTGGTTCAGACGCACAAAATCATTGTTCAGATCATTCCACCAGGTATAAACTTTGTTTAAATCTTCATCCGCCATCTGTGAAAAACGCGAAATGTTAATTCGAATCCGCTCCAAAAGTGTCGGCTCCAAAGATGCGCCTTCAATAAAAAGATTCTCTAAACGCAGCACCAGACGTTCAATCTCCACACTGTACTCCGACATCTGATACCGAATTTTTTATTCTTAAATTCTTCAATCGATGATACTTTACGCGTATCCTGTATCGTATTAAGATTTTTTCCATTCCACAAGCATTGCCAGATCCTGTTGGCACTGTTCCAGCTTATACCCGCAAAAAACGGATCCTGTACCATCTGGGCATATACTTCCTCCTGGTACAGCCAATAACGGAGTTTTCATAATTTTCAAAAAATGCGCATAATGCAGCGATACCGGCTGACATTATCCGCATTCAGATATTTTGCTTCTGTAAAATTGCCTTGGTTGTAGCTTATCTGTTACCTGCACAACATTCTCGCCAATGTGTCTTATCTACAATCCATTTTTAATTTCTGCTACATGATCAAAGTATACCATAATTTTCTCTTATGCTACCCAGATAACTTTTCTTCCTTATCTGTATTATTTTAATCTGAATAAACTCCACATAGAAAACATCTCTATAAAGCATTATTCGCTTTTTTCATCAACTCATAATATGTACCAGATAAGTTAAATGCAAATCGAAATATTTGTAGCTATTTTTTCAGATATATAAATTTCATTCTGAGTAAAGAAAAATCGAAAGGTCTGCCAAAATCAACTTGGTGCTGCGTTACACCATACATTGTAATCTACTCCCGTGCTGGCGATGAACATTGTCTCTCCGCTATCTCAAACATGCGGCCGGGATTCGTACTTTCATCCAAAACAACCAGAAAGTTCTTCATGCGCAGGATTCCGGCAGGTACATCTGTTTTGGCTTTTGAGTTTAAAATATCGGATATTTGGCAACAGCTGGGTTATCGAACAAAAAACTTCGAACAACCGGCTTAATGGCATTGCCAATGGACGTTGGAATATTGAGTGCTTACAAAATATAGAGGTGCACACCAGGCACCTCTATCCTTTTCTTGCAAAAATCCGCAAGGCTGGTTTATAATCAGATTAGAAACCGAAGGATTTGGAGGTGTGTCCAACGGTTGCACAATCGGAAACAAATAATCAGTTTAAAATCAATGGATTAAAGGCTATCCCCTATTGGCGTAGAGGATAGCCTTCCGTTTATTTGCGGTTATGTTTATTGTCTCATGTATGTCAAGGCTGCAAATACTATATTAATGGTCTCATAAATTAAGACACTTTTTCGGACAGATTTTAATGAATCTGATATAGCTTTGAATTTATATCAGGCACAAAAACAAAGGAAGCAAAAAGAAAGTTCCAAAGAATCGATACAAAATCAGAGCTAAAAAAAAGTAAATAAAAGAAAACAACATCAGAAAAGCTATAAAAAAAGGGAGTGTAAAAGTTACATTCTCCTTATTTTTTGCCAAATAGTAAAGATTATGTGTGAACATTTTGACAAAGATTATGATGATGACTATGAAGAAGACGAAAATTTAGATGATGACTGTGGAAAAAGAAAGTTATATGATGAAGAAGATGATGACATCATTTTTCTTTTCACCAGAATACGGCTATGCAAAAAGACGAGGAGGATTGTGGATGAGGATAACAACTTATAAAGCACGAAAATAAACAGAGAGAATAACCTTACAGAACTTGTAAAAGAAAAAAGCGTATAATTATAAACAGAAAATAAGCACTTAGACCAAAGAAAAATCGCAAAGTATGATTTGTGATTTTGTTTGAACTTCACACGACCGCAGAGGAATATGTCTATCTTTTTTATCATTAGATACAAAATGCAGGATTCTTGGCATATTTGAAGTGGGGCATGGAACAGTTAATGCCCGTCTTTTACATACAAGGGAGAATATGATTAGAAATCTTCTTTGGAGCAGGAACATTTATTGTAGTTCATAACCACCATCAGGAGAAGTATCTGTTTCAAAAGAAGACATAAGCACTACAAAAGCGATTATTTGAAGCTGGAAGGCTTATAGGAATAGAACTTTGACCACATCATTATTGGAAGAAAAAGAAAATGGTGACAGTTACGGATATGCCTATTACAGCATGAAGGAGCAGGGGCTTTAACAACTGTATAAAAAGTGATAAACAGGGAACTTACTGTTAAGTAAAAATAAGAGACTTGATTTCTCAAGCTTTTATTGTATAAATCATCTCAGAAAGTTATCGGATGCGTTATCCGATTGCCCTCAGTAATTTAATGTATTTAAGAAATAGCATCCAACTTTCTCAGGGCGGGATGCTATTTCTTTTGTTATGATTATCCCATAGTGCCGCAAAATTACCAGCAACAAAGTTAAAACCTCCATTGTTTCATGGGCATCACCCTCTTTCGTAAAACTAGAGGGCATCAAAAAGAACGCATCCAAAGCTTTCTATGAAGTTATACAAAAAATATTCTAGCATAAATCTGTAGGGGTGTCTATTTGAAACTGACAAAATCCCTGTTACATTTTATTAGAAAAAGAAATACTTTTGCATATATGAAGGAAAGAGAATATTTTTCTTTGGATTATATTTGTAATTAAGAGTAGGTGGTTAGCTTACTCGATTCACATATTTCGTGGAAAATTTCCACCATATACGAGCAATTTGGTAAATAGTCAAGAAGTATTTTGGTAAGCGCATAGTTTTAGGGCGTACCCTATAAATGAAATCTGACACCCCGCGCTAGGATGCCAGACATGCGAGTATTTCACTACATTTTATTTACAAGTTTCCTGAGCCAATTTTACTCCACGGGGCAAATTGTTCCAATTCCTCGTCTGACATTTCAGCACCAGGACGATGCTCTAGAAGGAAGCTCAGATATTTAAGTGGATCAAGTTCATTGGCTTTTTGCCGTTTCTATCATAGAATAGATTTTCATACTGGCATCTGCCCCGGCTGGTGTATCACAGAAAAGCCAGTTCTTACGGCCAACTACCAATGGTCGAATGCTGTTCTCACTGAGATTATTACTCAGGCTGCATGCACCATCTTTCAGATAGTTCATCATAAACGGACGGCAACCATTGGAATAGTTGATTGCCTTGATCAGCCTGTCTCCGGATTCCGGATGCAGCTGGTCAAGCCATGACAAAAAAGCCTCTATGACAGGTTTTTGATCCTTCAGGCGGCGATGATAAATCTGTCTGGGCGATAATCCTTTTTCTCGATAAGATCGTTCATACTCAAACAGCTTATTACAGTATAGGAATCCACCATTGGAATTCCCAGCCAGACATATCTTCCTGCGGCCTTCTTCCTTGGATCATTGCCATGGATATCAACTCATAGGTATATTCATACATTGGCAATAATCAATACGATCTCCAGCTTTGGCTCTGTATAACGCAGTTCTGTCCGGATGGGTTCGTGTCCGATAGGAACCATCATTGTTCCACAAACATCCGGGGATCTTCCGTTTTCTGTTCTTCCGTAAGAATATCTCCACATTTGGCTCTGTAAACATTCTCTGTCGGAAGATTCGTGTCCGAAGGAACCATCATCATAAACATCACTTTTCGATTTACGTAAGCCCACATAAACATTCTCTGTCGGAAGATGAGCAAAGACCTTCTTGTGTGCTTTTACCTCAATGTATTCCACCTCAAGGGGCACCGGTTCCGGTTCATCCTCCGTCTGCAGGTGGAACAGATCCAACTGTCCCGGGAGCTGTTCATGCCGGATCTCACTGGTGGAGCCAAAAGTCTGGTCTTCAGGTAGTCCAACTGTGCCTGAAGGTTAGCGATCAGTTGATCCTTTTCGCTGTCTTTGGCATCACGTTCCTGCAGCATTTTCTGCAGGGAACGGATAAGCCCGTTCTGAGTGCTGATTGTATTATTCAGTTGTGAAATCGTATCCTTAAGCTCTAAGAGCTGGATATCTCTTACTCCTGAAGGCATTGTTTTTCGCTCCTTTTTCTATGGTTCAATTATACCATAAAACAAGCAAAAAAATCCTGAAAAATCAAGCATTTCCGGTACTTTTTATCGCCTTTGGCTGCTCGATTTCAAGACCTGACATAAGCCAGCCAAACTGCCTCCATGTAATGGGTTTTACCTCATTACGGTTGCGCGGCCAACGGTATTTTCCTACGTTGGCATCAAGTCGCTTATATAAAGTACAAATCCTTCACGTTCATGAAGAAGCACTTTTTATTCGATCACTACGTCTGCCACAGAAGAGATAGATTGCATTTGGCCTGGAAGGGTTCATATTCAGCTGGTCTTTTACGACAGCGCATAATCCATCAATGGACTTGCGCATATCTGTATAACCACAGATCACATAAATCTCGTCTGCGACAGTGATGTCTCCCTAACATGTCCCTGTCACAGCTTTAAGGATCTGCGACAGCAGCTTCGGGTCAACATCATTTGAAATTTTTATTGAAAACAGTCCCAAGCATGACCTCGATGGCGGGGCAGGGTTCTTCCAGCGGAAGCATTGTGCGTTCGACAGTTGGAATGCCCGGGTTTTGATGATCAGGTATCACCTCAATCAGTCTTTTAACCCAGTTGTAAAAGGTGCCGGGATTGATGTTATGTTCTGTACACCATTGGTAGTCACTAAGACCGCTGCTGCGGCATTCCCATGATAAGTTGATATTGTTCGTCTGCTGTGCGTCTTTGCGTTTTCATACAGGAAACCTCCATAGTTATAGTAAAACGCTCGCATTTATAGTATCTAGCGCCGATACTGTAGTAAAATGCTGGCATCTATCATCTATAATTATGGCAAATTTTGTAATGATTTTAAATCCACCCTGAAACTAGGCGCTTACATTATTTGTGTTCCCCACAACCGAGGTCTAATGCCACCACAACCGTTACCTTCCTCACAAGCTCTTTTTTTTCCTTGTGATTTTCAGCAATCCTGTTGAAGCTGAAAAAAAAAACTCTACAAAGTGCGTAAATTCAAGGATTTCTATATATCCTTTCTGTGTAGTCCTACTACCGTCTCCACATGGATCGATACGTGCTGATTGATGTCAGTTTTCGGAAATCGATCCAGACTAATGTGGACTGTAGTAAAAATATCTCCGTTTGTCTGCGGAAACATATCAACAAATTCTGTAGCAAAAAATATCTTAATACAACTCGCTATCCATATCACAGCCTGAACCTCGTTCGTCCACGGATAAAGTTCAACTTTTTTTCGTTTCTACTATTATAGTGATTCCAACATAAAAGTCAAATTTTGCGAGGACCCGCCATCGTCTCAACCTTGTCCGTTCTTCCTGCAAAAACAGGTCAACGGCTATTTTTTTAGCCCTAACTGATGGCCTGCCTCCCATGCACTCGACCTTATCATGCCTGAAAATTCGGCATTGAAAGGGAGAAACAATCCTGTTATTTCTTCGCATTCTCTTCCAATTCCAGCATGTATTTATCAAAGTCAGACATAAACAATCTGTCCTGGATAACACGATACTTTTCAAATTCAGTCTCGGCATGAATCTTTGCAATTTCAGCTGACACTTTCCCTGCATCCTGTAAAATACCATAATCAAACATTTCAATGAAGCTATTAAGCCTTTTTTCCCAGTCCTGCATCGTAAGCGGGATATGGCGCAAGGTCATGTTTTCAGCAAAATCCAGGTATGCCGTCACCATACGATTCAGCTGCTTCATTTCATCCTGACTCAGATAATTTTTAGCAATCGTGACATCGCTTTTCTTGATCTTTCCATCAGGAGCATCTGCCCAAGTGGTTAATCCCATATGCTCCCTTGTATGATCTGCTCTTTCCACAATCAACTCAGCTGCCGTATATCCATGAACTGCGTAATGCATTTTATTCTGAACTGTCGCATAAAATCTTCTCGTCGTTGCAGAATTCTTATCATAATCAATGGCTGTGGCATACAAGTCGGTGATCTTCTGATAGAACTTTCTTTCGCTTGCACGAATCTCACGAATGCGCTCTAGCTGTTCATCGAAATACTTTTCTGTCAGATACGTTCCTCGCTTCAGCCGTTCATCATCCATGACCCAGCCTTTGATGGTGTAGTCCTTGGCAATCTGATTCACCCATTTACGGAATTGTACCGCACGCTCGGAATTGACCTTGAAGCCTACGGCAATAATCATCTCCAGAGAGTAATGATTTGTATTATAGCATTTCCCATCAGGAGCAGTTATTCGAAATTTTCGAATAACTGAATCCGTCTGCAGTTCGCTATCTTCGAAATATTTTCTTAATATGATAATTTATAGTGTTAGTACCCACATCATACAATGTTGCCATCATCTTCTGTGTCAACCATATATTCTCATCCTCATAGCGCATCTCAATGCTGTCCTGCTGGTCACCTACAGAGGCAACATAGGTTAAGTACTCCGCAGCGCTTGAGCGGATGGTAATCTCGTCTTTTTTCTTTTTTTCAATAGGAGGCCTCCTTCCCCAACAAATTACTCTATAATAAACTAATTTCTACATACTCTCATCGTCCGTGACAACGCTTATACTTCTTTCCGCTTCCGCACGAACACAATTCATTGCGGCTATCTTCTTCGGCCATTTTACTCTTTCTTGAACCATAATAGAAATTTTTCCATCATACATAAGTTCAAGTTCCCTCAGACGATACAAATATTCAGAGATCTCTACCGCTCCTTCTATAATATCTAATCCACTGCCTAGTCTGCCTCTTAGTATCGAATGGCTTAAACTGTGGCCGGCTCTGCCAACAATCCCAGTGCCTAAACCTATGACATCTAATCCACAGCCTAAAACCTACCGCATTTTTCGGTCATCCACTTTTTCTCCGTTCAGACTAAAAAGTAGATATGTTTCCATACAAGAAAGCCGAGCTTTCCGCAAGGCTTCTCTGATAATACTAACCTCGCAAAAAAGCCCGTAAATGCGCTACTTTTCGCTATTTATTTCTCTTTCCTAGACATCAAACAGACCGTTTCAACGTGCCCCGTATGCGCAAACTGATCAAACGCCCGCACTTTTCTCAGTTCATATCCGCCATCCACCAGAATCCGCAGATCCCGTGCAAGCGTTGCCGAATCACAACTCACATAAACAATCCGCTGCGGCTTCATGGCAAGCATCGTCGACAGACACTGCTCATCGCAGCCCTTGCGCGGCGGGTCTACAACAATCACATCCGGATGACGCATACCGGCATCCAGATCGTCACTGTTATAAAACTGCGGCAATACTTCCTCTGCTTTTCCCACAAACAACTCTGCATTCGTAATGCCGTTTAATGCAGCATTAGTCTTTGCATCCTCGATCGCCTGAGGAACAATTTCCACTCCGTATACCTGCTTTGCCTTCTGGGATAAAAAGAGCGAAATCGTGCCAATCCCGCAATACAGATCCCAGACGGATTCTTTTCCGGTCAGCTTTGCATACTCCAGTGCTGTGCTGTAGAGTTTCTCTGTCTGTACCGGATTGACCTGATAAAACGACTGCGGAGAAATATGATAGGCAATCGCCGTATCTTCCACTGAAAAATCTCCGGTATTACGCAGATGAATATAATCCGTGATGTATGGCATGCCCCAGATACATTCAGTGTGTTTTCCAAGAATGACATTGGTGCGCTCGGTATTTACATTATAGGAAATGGAAGTCATCCCCGGCAGCACCGAAAGCCGCTCGATGAGAGCTTTTTTCCGGCAGCCGGTCTCCGTTAATAATCAGGCATACCATCACCTCTTCGGTGGTAAATCCATAGCGGATCAAAATATGGCGTACCAGTCCTGTTCCGGTAGTCTCATCGTAAGCCGGAATCTGCTTTAGCAGCATCCATTCCTTTACCGCCATAAGCACATCCTTATTTTCCTCTACCCCAAGCAGACAGTCTTCCACCGGAATGATGGCATGCGTACGTGCCGCATAAAATCCGGTCACAAGTTTTCCTTCTTTATCCAGTTCCACCGAAACTGTGCCTTGTTGCGGTAGCGGAAAGGATGCTCCATCCCAACGATCGGCAAACATACCTGCTCTAACTCTTCTTTGGAAAATCCTCCAATCCTCTGCAGATTACTGCGCACCTTGTTTTCCTTGAATGCAAGCTGTTCCTCGTAGGAAAGTGCCTGTATCTGACAGCCACCGCAGCGGCGGTGGAGCGGGCATTGCGGTTCTACGCGGTATGGAGATGGTGTGATAATTTTTCTCCACACGGGCATATCCATAATGTTTTTTTCAGTTTTGTGGCACGGGCACGAATTTCATCTCCGATCAGCGCATCGCTTTACGAAAAAGGTCATCCCTTCGTACTTTCCGATGCCTTCCCCGTCGACTCCCATATCTGTAATTTTTCAAAGAAAATAAATCGTTTTTTTTTTCATCCTTTTAACCTGCGAAGTCGGAGTCAAAATATCTTTCGGCTCCGACTTTATCTCATCTTATTTGCTTGTCTTGCGTATATTTGGTCTCCAGCAGACGGCTGTACCCCTGCCATTCAAGATTATTGTCCGGTACATTTGCCAGAATCTCCCGCATGGTTTCCATCTTTGCATCCACGTTGTCCGCGAAGCTCAAAGCCATCGCTTCAACCAGTGCCGGTTTCTTCGGGGAACCGTATTCCAGTTCTCCATGGTGCGCCAGGATGCAGTGCTTTAACTCATTTTCCAGAACCACCGGAAATCCCTCAATGGAACGGATTCCCTCGCCTACCCACTCGGCACCGATCATAATATGCCCAAGCAGCTGTCCTGCATCGGTATAATCATTTGCCGGAAACGCCGACAACTCTTTTTTAATTTACCGATATCGTGGAAAATCGCCGCCGTAATCAGAAGATCCCGGTTCAAAAACGGATAATTCTGCGCAAAATAATTACAGTTTCTTGTCACGCTGACGGTATGTTCCAACAGCCCCCGACAAATCCATGATGTACACTCTTTGCTGCCGAATGAAATTTAAACCGGTCCCGGCAAATGTTTGATTGTCGAAAAATCTGTGCAGCAGCTGGTTCAGGTAAGGATTTTTCACAGAATCAATATATCCTGTCAATTCGGCATACATCTCCTCCACATCCTTGTCCGTACAAGGAAGATACTCCCTTAGATCAATGTCCTCCTCTGAAACACGGCGTGCACGCCGGATCGACATCTGCAGATTTCCCTGAAAGCTGGTGACATCTCCCGTAACCGCCACATAATCCAGCGCGTCAAACTCATCAATTCCCACAGAACCCGGATCCCAGATCTTGGCATCAATCGTTCCTGTTTTTTATCCTGCAGGATCACATTGTCGTATGCTTTTCCGGCTTTGGTCAGTGCCGCCTGTTTGAATTTACACAGATATACTTCATTTACTTTTTTCTCCTTCTCGGAGAGATTCAATATATTTCATAATAACTCCTTATTTCCAATTTTTACTGCAAAACCCCTGCTTTTAATTTACAGGTAATCTTTTTTATAACCCTTAGTACCTTCCCGCATAACCGTAACCGAATAGGTTTCTTTCGGTGTCAGCTGCAACAGCACCTCCCGGAACTGCTCTGCACTTGCAACCTCCTGGCCTGCAACGGAACGGATCACATCCCCTGCTCTGCAGTCCCGCATCCATGGCAGGCGAATCCATCTCAACTTTTTTTGATATATACGCCCTTTGGAATATCGTATTTCTGCGCAATATGCTGGGTAACCGTAGAAATGTGCACACCAAAATACGGCACCTCTTTGTCCGCAAATAATAGATCAATCACTGGCATCAGTTCTGATATTTCCACTGCAGTGAGCGTATTTGCAGAAGCCGCACTATATAGCTTTGCATCACAACACCGACAAGTTCGCCATCCATATTGATCAGCACACCGCTTCCATTCTCGCTGGCAACAATATCTGTCGTGTATACACTGTAATTATTGTCCGGGGTGGAAATTTCATTGTTGGTCGCCGTAATGGTTCCGGTCAGGATCGAATAATTCGTTCCAAGCGGACTGCCGAGGGCAATCACAATACTTCCCTTATGTATGGTGTTTAAACCAGCTGTTTTCATCACGGTGATGGCATTCCTCGTGGAATCTTCCAGATCCTCCAGATCCACGGTAAGTGCCGCAAGACCGGTATTCCCATCGTATCCGACCAGCTTTGCCTCTGCCACCGCATCATTTACAAAGGTAACTTTGATCTTTGCAGCATCTTTAATCGTTTTTTCTCCGTAAGAATCCAGAGTTTACCTCCACTTTCTCCAATGATCGTGCCACAGCCCTGACCTTCCCGTTCATAAGAGTTGTTAAACCAGTCCGTATCACTGACCACCCCCTGTGATCGTAACGATGGACTTATTTGCCGTATTTCCAATGGCGTACAGCTCTGTCTGAATCTGCTGGTAATCGTCCAGCGTCATCGGCTGTCTCTCTTCCGGAGCCTGTGTCTCCTCCTTTTTCCTCAGACCCCTGCTCCGTTTCTTCCACCGATGCCTGCTGTGAATCCTGTGCTCCGGTATCCGGCACAGGACCTTCCTCCTGCCGCAGAACCGGAATCATAAAAAGCAGCACCAGACACACAGCCAGCGCAAATACACCCCCACAGGCAGCAGATTCCCCCAACCGGACCCACATACGTTTATAATTCTTTGGTTTGTCCTTAATCTGTTCTCTGACAAACGCATTCTTTGGTTGCTGTTTATCACTCATAACCACTATTATATTCGCATTTCCATGCACTTGCAACAATCACATTATTTTTCCTTTTTCCAAAATGGCACTTTGCGTTATAATACAAGAGAGAATACTATATAAAAAGGAATATCACTATGAATCAGAAAGTTTATCATACACTTGAATATTATAAAATATTGGATCGTCTGGCAGATTATGCCAGCTGTGAAGAGGCAAAAAGACCGCTGTCACAAACTGGTTCCCCTGACCGATCCTGCGGAAATTGCACACCTGCAGGAAACTACGGCAGACGCACTCAGCCGCCTGTCCCGCGGAAGTGGCATCAGTTTTCCGGCGTTCACAATGTCAACGCTTCCCTGAAACGTCTCGATATCGGTGGCACCTTAAATACCACAGAGCTCCTTATGATCTGTTCTCTGTTGGAAGTTGCCAAGCGAGTCAAAGCATACGACCGAAGCGACCGCAACGATGAAAAAACAGATTCCCTGTCACCGCTTTTTTTTTTCACAGATCCAGCCGCTTTCTCCCCTTTTGGATGAAATCCGCCGCTGTGTTGTCGGGGAAGACGAAATTGCAGACGACGCCTCTGCGGCACTTTCTAAAAATCCGTAAATCCATCCGGGGGATGAACGACCGCATTCACGCACAGCTGACTGGTCTTATGAACAACACAACCACCCGCAGCTATCTGCAGGATGCTGTGATTACCATGCGTGACGGCCGCTACTGTCTGCCGGTTCGTGCCGAATCCAAAACCTCGGTTCCCGGTATGGTACATGACCAGTCCTCAAGCGGTTCTACCCCATTATTTATTGAACCAATGGCTGTCGTCAATTTAAATAACGAACTTAAGGAACTGTTTTTTAAAAAAGAGCAGGAAGAAATTGACCGCATTTTAGCAGATCTTTCCAACCGTGTGGCAGAAAACGCAAACGGAATCCGTCAGGATTACACTGTTCTTGCGGAACTGGATTTTATTTTTGCCAAAGCCGAACTTGCCAAAAGTTACAACGGTGTTGCCCCTGTCTTTAATGAAGAGGGGCGGATTAACATCCGCAAAGGCCGCCACCCACTCTTAGATCCTAAGAAAGTGGTTCCGATTGATGTACGTCTCGGTGCGGATTTCCGGCAGCTGATCGTAACCGGTCCAAACACCGGTGGTAAAACAGTTTCTTTAAAGACTGTCGGACTGCTTACTTTAATGGGACAGTCCGGTCTGCACATTCCGGCCGGAGATCGCTCGGAACTTGCCATTTTTCACGAAATTTTTGCAGATATCGGAGATGAACAGAGTATTGAGCAAAAGCCTGAGTACGTTTTCTTCCCACATGACCAATATCGTCCGCATTTTACAAAAGGCTGATGACCAGAGCCTGTGTCTGTTTGACGAACTCTGCGCCGGTACAGATCCGACGGAAGGTGCCGCACTTGCCATCTCCATCTTAAACAAACTGCACCAGTATGGAGCGGTCACCATGGCTACCACGCATTACAGTGAATTGAAAGTTTATGCGCTCTCCACAGAAGGTGTTGAAAATGCCTGCTGTGAATTTGATGTCGATACGCTCAGTCCTACCTACCGTCTGCTGATCGGTATTCCTGGTAAAAGTAATGCATTTGCCATCAGTTCCAAACTCGGACTGGCAGAAAATATCATTGAAGATGCCAAAGGCCGCCTGAGTGAGCGCGACGTCAATTTCGAAGATATGCTTGCCAATCTGGAACAGAGCCGTATCACCATTGAAAAAGAACAGCTGGAAATCCAGAAATATAAAGCAGAAATTGAAGATTTAAAGAAGAAAACTGACCGCCAAAAATGAGCGTCTGGACAACAGCCGTGACGAGATCCTGCGCAAAAAGCCAATGAAGAAGCCGTACAGATTCTCAAAGAAGCCAAAGACCTTGCCGATGAGACCATCCGCAATTTCAACAAGTACGGACAGGGACAGGCGCCTATGTCCAAAATGGAAAAAAGAACGCAGCCGTGTACGTGACAAAATGAGTGCCAGTGAAAAGCACTCTCCATGAAGAAAAAAGGAAACGGTCAACCACAAAGTACCTAAAAAAGCTGCGCATCGGTGATTCCGTGCGTGTACTGTCCATGAACTTAAAGGGAACCGTGCACACACTGCCAAACGCCAAAGGGGATCTGTATGTCCAGATGGGAATCTTACGTTCCCTGGTCAACATCAAAGATCTGGTACTGATTGATGAAGATGCCTCTCCGGCAGCAAAAAAAATACGGAGGTACTTCTTCCGAAAAATAAAAATGAGCAAAGCGGCATCCGTTTCTACAGAGATCAATCTGATTGGTATGACGGTAGACGAAGCCATTGCCCATCTGGATAAATATCTTGATGATGCCTATGTGGCTCATCTGCCATCCGTCCGGATCGTTCACGGAAAAGGAACCGGTGCACTGCGCAATGCCGTGCAGGCACATCTGAAAACCAGCGGTACGTGAAATCTTACCGGATGGGAGAGCCGGCTGAGGGCGGTGCCGGTGTGACCATTGCTGCTTGTGATGTTTAAATACCTATTGATTTTTTATAATAAGGAGGGATTTCCATGTCCAAACAGAAAATACTGATTGTGGACGATGACAATAATATTGCAGAACTTATTTCCCTGTATCTGACCAAGGAATGCTATGATACCAAAATCGTCAATGACGGGGAAGAAGCCCTGCACGCATTTGAACACTATAACCCTAACCTGATCCTGCTTGATCTGATGCTTCCCGGCATTGACGGCTATCAGGTCTGTCGGGAAATCCGTACCAAAAGCAACGTTCCGATCATTATGCTGTCCGCCAAAGGTGAAATCTTTGACAAAGTACTCGGACTGGAGCTCGGTGCGGACGATTACATATTAAAAAACCATTTGATTCCAAGGAACTGGTAGCCAGGGTCAAAGCGGTTCTTCGCCGTTTCCAGCCTGCCAAAAACCGAGTCCGTTGTAGAATTAAAATGTGTGGAATATCCGGATCTGACTGTCAATCTGTCCAATTATTCGGTCATGTACAATGGGCATCCGATTGACATGCCTCCAAAAAGAACTGGAACTGTTATATTTCCTTGCGGCTTCTCCCAACCAGGTCTTTACCCGAGAACAGCTTTTGGATCATATCTGGGGCTATGAGTATATCGGTGACACCCGGACTGTTGACGTTCATATCAAACGTCTCCGCGAAAAAGATCAAGGACCATGAAACCTGGTCGATCGCAACTGTCTGGGGCATCGGTTACAAATTTGAGGTAAAAGGATGAAAAAAAAAAACACTGATCCCCAAACTCATTTTCTTTTGGCTATGTCCTGTTTGTGGCTCTCGGCTTTATCATCCTGTGTACGTTCACACAGCATGCGATCACGCATTATGCCGAAAACCGGGAGGCACAGCAGCTATACCGGGAATCTGTACAGATTGCATCTGGTTATGCTGACAATTATAATAAATACAGTTTTTCGTTGCAGGATTTTCAAAAGCAGATGCAAAGTCTTGGCGAATATCTTTCTGCCCAAATCTGGATCATGGACAATCAGGGAAATATTCTTTTTTGATTCTACCGATGAATCCGTCGGCAAAGATGCAGCAAATGCCAATTATAAAACGCTCAAAGGTTTCAACACTTCCGACTTTGGCAACCGTTATTATATGACCGGTAACTTTTACGGATCGTTTTCCCGAAAAAAACCTTACGGTATTTTCTCCGATCACCAGCAATTACCGGATTCACAGTTATGTCATGATCCATAAGACCGTGTCCTCCATCACACAGAATGCAAACGGTTTTATGAACATTGTTTTTTATACCATTGAATTTGTTTTTCTGACAGCACTGTTCCTCCTTTTTGCTGTTTGCACATGGATTTTACCGTCCACTGCATCGGCTGACAATCGTCTCCGAGAGTTATGCCAAAGGAAATTTTGAACCGCTCACACAGATCCACCGGAACGATGAACTGGGATATCTTGCCAACACCATGGATTATATGGCGAATGAACTGGACACACTCGAAGAAGACCAGAGAAAGTTTATCTCGAATGTTTCTCACGATTTCCGTTCTCCGCTGACATCAATCAAAGGGATATATCGAAGCCATGTTAGACGGAACCATTCCACCGGAGCTACAGAATAAATATCTGAATATCATCCTGTTTGAAACCGAACGTCTGACCAAACTGACACAGGGAATTCTGGATCTGAACCGTTTTGGACAGCACCGGGGTATGATGCTTGACCTTACAGATTTCGATATCAACCGCATGATAAAGACGACCATCCTCACCTTTGAAGGAACCTGTTCTGCCAAAGGGCTTTCTTTGATCTTGTCTTAACAGGACAAAAAGTTATATGTTCACGGTGATATGAGCAAAAATCCAGCAGGTTCTCTATAACCTGATCGACAATGCCACAAAGTTTTCCCACAATGATGCATCAATCAAGATTGAAACAAGCATCAAAAATGAAAAAGTTCTTATTTCCGTGAAAGATTCCGGAATCGGAATTCCTGCAGAAAGTATCAAAAAAATCTGGGAATGCTTTTTATAAAACAGAATCTTTCCCGGGGAAAAAAGATAAACGGGGAACCGGCCTGGGACTTGCTATTGTAAAAAGAAATTATTCAGGCACACAATGAACATATCAACGTCATCAGCACCGAAGGAGTGGGAACAGAGTTCATCTTTACCCTGCCACTCGCAAAAAAAAAGAAGTACAGTCATAACTGACCGTACTTTTTTTTCAGTCAATGGTAAGTTCCTGATCCTTCCGGTCATACACACTGCGATACATCTTTGTATCTATGCTTTCCTTATCCAGAGACCATTTATTTTCTTCTTCCATGGCATCTTCCCGCAGCAGATCCGTTTCAAACCGATACCCTTCCGTTGTCACAGCCCGCAGATAGATACGCAGTGGTTTCCGCGAAGGGGTTTGTCCTTCCTGTGCCTGCGTCTGTTCTACGTCTTCTTTCTGCTGCTGTGGCTTCTCATATACCATCCTGCAGGTAACGGTACCGGAACCTGAATCAACGGTAGATCCTTCCGAATTCTCCTCCACCGCCTGTTCTGTCGTCACCAGATCCTTATCGTCCTTTGATGACTCCTGTTTTTCCTCTAGCAGATTCTGCATCAGATCCTGCGTCCAGATTTCCTCTCCATCCAGGGATGCTGCTATTTCAAAACTTTTAAAATGATACATCGCAACATTATCAAGCGTATAGGTACATTTTTCCTTTCAGAGAAAGTTTTCCGTCCTTTAATGCCGGCGTTCCATCTAAAGTTCCCGATAAAAACCTGATCAAATTTTCCGCTGACACCATCAAAGTCTTCCACCACTTCCGTTGTCTTCTTTTTTTTCCGTTTGCAAGAAGGAACGTGACATTTCCGTTGAATGTTTTGTTAAGCGGAAGTGTGATATTTCCTTTGAACATGTAACCGTCTGCTTTCAGCGGACATTCCGTTGTTCCGAAATAGATGCTCATCGTTGTATTATCGGTATACTCTTTCGGAATCACGGAAACTTCCACCTTATACTCGTGACGGGCAAAAATCCATATCCTTTACTTCTATGGAATAATCCTCGACCATACTGGCCTCTTCTTCGAGTGTTTTTTCAATGCTTGACTGCATTCCTCCTACATCCGAAAGAATGATGTTGGTCGTATCCTGCAGATAGGCAAGCTGGTTGGTCAGCTCACTTACTTTGCCATACATCAGAATTCCAAACACCAAAAAGCAAGATAAGGATCAGTACAATGAGTATTTTTTTTTCAGTTTGCTTTCCATTTTTTTCATAGAAATTATTCTTCGCTGTCCTCACTCTTTACGATCGCAATACCAAGTTCTTCTAACTGTTTCTCATCCACAGAACCCGGTGCCTCAGACATCAGATCGGAAGCATCCTTTACCTTCGGGGAATGCAATCACGTCACGGATGGAATCTGCATGTACCATGTGCATAATCACACGGTCTACACCGTAAGCCAGTCCTGCGTGTGGCGGCACACCATAGGAGAATGCATCCAGAAGGAATCAAACTGCTCATGTGCGCGCTCCTTGGTAAATCCAAGTGCCTCAAACATCTCTCTCCTGAATGTCATTCTGATGGATACGGACAGAACCACCACCAAGTTCGGTACCGTTTAATACGATATCGTATGCCTTTGCGCGGACAGCACCCGGATCGCTGTCGATCTTATCCCAGTCCTCTTCCATCGGCATGGTAAACGGATGATGCATTGCCGTGAAACGGTTCTCTTCATCGGACCACTCTCCAGAAGTGGGAATTCTGTTTACCCACAGGAAATTGTACTTGTTCTCATCGATCAGCCCAAGTTCTTCTCAAGCTGTAAACGAAGTGCGCCCAGTACGTTCCATACGATCTTATTTTTATCTGCTGCAAACAAAAGCAGATCGCCCGGCTTGCCGTTCATCTTTGCAACAAGTGCGTTTAACTCGTCTTCTGTCATAAACTTTTGCGAAAGAAGACTTGTAAGTGCCATCTTCGTTAATGCACAGATAAAGCAAGTCCCTTTGCACCGCAGCCCTATGCATGCTCCACCAGCTTGTCAATCTTCTTACGCGGCATATGTCCCTGTCCCTCGACATTGATACCACGGACAGAACCACCGTTTTCCAGTGCACCGGTAAATACACCGAATCCACAGCCCTTTACGGTCTCGGATACATCGACCAGTTCCATACCGAAACGGGTATCCGGCTTGTCGGAACCGAAACGATCCATGGCTTCCTGCCACGGCATACGCTGTAGCGGAATCTGCACATCCACACCGATGGCTTCCTTAAATACAAATTTTAACAGACGCTCGTTGACATCAATGACATCGTCGATATCAACAAAGGAAAGCTCCATATCTGCCTGGGTAAACTCCGGCTGACGGTCTGCACGCAGATCCTCGTCACGGAAGCATTTGGCGATCTGGAAATAACGGTCATATCCGGAGGCCATCAGAAGCTGTTTGAACAGCTGCGGAGACTGGGGCAGTGCATAGAAATTTCCCGGATGCACACGGCTTGGCACAAGATAATCTCTGGCACCTTCCGGTGTAGACTTGCACAGGATCGGAGTCTCGATCTCTAAAAAAATCCCTCGGTTGCCATAAACTGACGCATCAGTCCGAGCACACGGCTTTTCAGCATTAAGTTCTTTTTGAATGTCCGGTCTGCGCAGATCCAGATAACGATATTTCAGACGAATATCTTCCTTGGTCTGGCTGTTCTCCTCAATTGCAAACGGAGGTGTCTGACTCCGGATAAAATGCGAAGGCTGGTTGCGATCACTTCGATATCTCCGGTCTTTAAGTTTTCATTGACTGCTGCAGAACGCTTCTGTACCGTTCCTTCAACAGCCACTACATATTCACTTCTTAAAGTTCCTGCCTTTGCAAATCCCTCTGCTCCGACACTCTCCTCATCAAACACGATCTGTAACAGACCACTTCTGTCACGCAGGTCGATAAAAAATCAGACTTCCTAAATTTCTTCTCTTCTGTACCCAGCCCATAACGGTTTACTTTTTCACCGATGTTGGCACTGCTTACCTCGGTACATCTGTGGCTTCTGTGTAAGCCGTTCATTGATTCTGCCATGATTGTCTCCTTTATACTCTCCTTATTCTATTTGTTAAAAAACTCCTCAAATTCTTCGTATCCTTCTTTGGAAAGCTGCTCTTTCTGGAATTTCTTGTTCTTGTTCATGCGGACAACCAATACCTGCTGTCCGTTCTCGCGGGCTTCTTTTGCCTGTTTCATCACATCCACAAGTTTCTCTGCCGGATACTTCTTTTCTACTAAGTAAGCAACTCTCTTCGGACGCTCCGGAATTTTGAACCCGCTCTCCATCAGAAGCATGACAATACGCTCAAATCCGATGGAGAATCCGCATGCCGGCACATCGTTGCCTGTGAATTTTCCAATCATCTTGTCGTAACGTCCGCCGCCGCCGCACGCTGCTCCCAGCTCCGGCATTGCGATCTCAAAAATCGTTCCTGTATAATAGCTCATTCCGCGCACAAGCGTCGGATCAAAGACCAGTGTAAACTCTGCATTCTTTGTCGCATTGACTGCCGTTGCGATCTCTGTCAGACTGTCTGCCACTTCCTGATCCAGGAAATCTCCCAGCTTGTCCTTTAAGAATGCCACACCTTCCGCAACATCCTTGCGGTCTTTTAATAACTCAAACAGCTCTAAGTATTTGTCAATCGACTCTTTTGCATAGCCCTCTTCCTCGAGTTCTGCTGCCACACCTTCGAGACCGATCTTGTCCATCTTATATCGAGGGTGATGAAAATGCTGTCGTAATCCTTCTCTTCAACTCCGCTGTACGCTGTCATCGCCTTTAAAATCCGGCGCTCATTGATGCGGATATCAAAATTCTTAAATCCGAGTCTGCCGATTGTGGTGGTTGTCGCAGTGATCAGCTCAATCTCTGCAAGATTACTCGGCTCACCTAAAAAATATCAATATCACACTGCATAAACTGGCGGTAACGTCCACGCTGCGGGCGGTCGGCTCTCCACACGCTTCCGATCTGCAATGCCTTAAACGGTGTCGGCAGATCATTGGCATGGTTTGCATAGAAACGGGAAAGCGGAACGGTCAGATCGTAACGCATACCGAAATCGACCACATCCGCCTCTTCTTTTTTTTGCGGTCTCGAGATTTAACTTCTCGCCACGCTTTAATACTTTAAAGATCAGTTTCTCGTTCTCGCCGCCCTGCTTGTTGGAAAGGTTTGCAATATTTTCCATGCATGGGGTTTCAATCGGCGTAAATCCAAAGCTGCGGTAGGTATCTTTGATCACGCTCGTCACATAATCACGGATTTCCATCTCTGCAGGTAATATATCTTTCATGCCGTTGACCGGCTTTTTGCTCAGTGCCATTTGATTTCCTCCATTTTTTTTTCTCTTTTTATCCAGCATTTATTATACGTTTCGGGCCTGATACGTCAAGGATTGTTGCAAAAATGCTTTTTCAATCAGACAACTGTGTGTTACAAGTTTACCTCTGAACAGTAACAGATCGTCCAAGAAAATGTCCGCACCCTCCCGTCACGAAATTGATCTGTTTCATCAGTTACTTTCTGATTATATTTTAAGGCAGATGTAAATGTTTCCATTTCACATCTGCCTTAATGCCGTTAATACGCATTTATTTTAATTCATCTTCCAGCAATACTGCTGCGTCCTTTACACAGTCAATGCATTCTCTCTTGACAACCCCATCTGCAATACCTTTGAGTTCTTTACAGATAACGGTACCATTTTGTTCTTTTGAATCTGCTGATGATTCGTCTTGCACTCTGCATTGTTTTCTGCGGATTTTTATTGATCATACCCAATACATTTACTGCTCCGATGATTGCTCCGCATGTTGCTTCCATACTGCCACCCATGCCTACCGCAAATCCCTGTGTAAGATTTTTGACTGTTTCTTCATCCAGCCCTGCCTGTTCACAATACGTACATGCCACAGCCTGCGCACAGTTATAACCACACATTTTTCTTTGAACTGCCTCTTTTACTTTTGATTCCATCTTTTCTTTTTCTTTCCTTTTCTTTTGTAATTAGGAAGGGATTTCATCCAGCTATTTTTCTGAGAACAACTGCTGCTTGCGCGCAATCATCTCATCAATCCTCTTCATATACAGCCCGACATCTTTTGACATTCTCACACCGCTCGATCCGGTGTGTGCCATCCGCATTCGGCTGCGGCCATACCCGTTTGGTAGATGCCCCTGCGCCACAGGCAACGATTGTCTGGCGTTCCTCCATGATTAACACGTTATACACCCCTGCCTTTCCCGGCTTGGCATATCCCACGTTTTCCATATTTCCCGCCATTCCTTTCTGACGGTACAGGTAATACGGAGAGAGTCCCATCTGATGACAGTATTCGGCACACAGATCCATGTGCTCCCTGCGTATTGACCATCATCATGCTCTCATAGCGGTCTTTGAAAATGTTTAACCGCGCCGCACGCTTGATGGCAAGTGAATGGATCGTGATATTATCCGGATCGAGTTCTTTTAAAATCTCCATCGTATTTCGCACATCCGCAAGGTTCTCTTCCGGAAGCCCCATAATCAGATCCATGTTGATATTGTCAAATCCCAGCTTTCTTGCCATATGAAAACTTTCTATCGTCTGTTCGACCGTATGATGGCGTCCGATCAGATCGAGCGTTTTCTGCTTCATTGTCTGCGGATTGATGGATATACGGCTGATGCCATTCTTTCGCAGCACCAGAAGTTTTTCTTCCGTGATGGAATCCGGTCGTCCTGCTTCCACCGTAAATTCCAGACAATCTCCCAGATCAAAACTGCACCTGATCTTGCGGATCAGACGATCCAGCTGGTATGGCTCAAGTGTGGTCGGTGTCCCTCCCCCGATATAGATCGAGTTCAGTTTGCGATGATAATTCTTTGCGGCAACATAATCCAGTTCCTTTTCCAGTGCGTCCAGATATGCGTCAACCTGTGTTTTCCAGGCAGTCAGCGGATAGGAAGTAAACGAACAGTACAGACAGGTGCTCGGGCAAACGGTATGCCAATATACAGACTGTATCCATTCTTATAATCCAGCCGGGAAAGCAATGCCCGCTCACGCTCTGCAATGGCAATCGACAGATTGATTTTCTCATCGGATGCCAGATAGGTCTGTTTCATATAGGAAGCAATCTCTTCTTTTGTTTTTCCCTCATCAAGCATCTGCATCGGAATCTTCGTCGGACGGATACCGGTCAGTGTACCCCATGGCAGCGGCTGTCCCGTCTCTTCCTCCAGCAGGCGGTACAGATGTTCCTTCAATGCATTCTTTGTCTCTGTACGATTGGAAAAATCCACCGCAAAGGTGCGCCGCGCCACCATCCGGCGCGTCATCCCAGGCGATGGAAATTCTGTCATCCGCATAATCAATCGAAAAATGGGAACTCCCCGCTTCTTCCTGCTCCGCAGAATGATTGGTACACGCTACATTTTTTCGTCCGCATGCGCTTCCTTCGTATAGTAAAGCTCCACATCTTCCTTCGGGAAAAACGCTTTGATCAGCGAATGAATATCATATTCAAATTCTGTTCTGTTTAATGTTACAGTAATCATAAGTATGGATTGTACATCCTCTCGTTTTCAATGGTCGTTACATCGTTGTGTCCCGGATAAACGGTCGTGCGGTCAACGGCAGTATCATCAGCTTTTCCTTGATGGAACGAATGATATCAGACATGCTTCCGCCCGGAAAATCGGTACGTCCTACCGATGTGCAAAACAGTGTATCTCCGGAAAATACCACATTTTCGTATGGGAAATAGTAACAGCATCCCCCGGTGTATGTCCCGGTGTGCAGTACCCGGATATGAAATCCTGCCAGATCCAGTTCCTGCTCATCCTTTAAATATATGTCCGCATGGAACACACGGTGTTCCCCTGTCATGTGGCATAAATTCATCTCTTCATTTTCCAGCGTTTCTTTTTCCGTCTCATAGGCATAGACCGGAATCGAAAATTCTTTTGCCAGATCCGCTGCTCCGGTTGCATGATCAAAATGTCCATGTGTCAACAGAATTGCCACCGGTGTACATCCTTCCTGACGCACACAATGCTCCGCCAGCTGCTTGGGACTGTAGCCCGGATCAATAATGATCAGTTCTTTTGTCTCATCATTGACCGCGAAATAGCAGTTCGTCTGCACCGGCTTCCTACCACATAGTGATTTATTTTTAATTTTGCCATTCTCTTCCTCCTGTCGGCGCAACCTTAGCCGGTCGTCCGCTCCACATCCATCACGCTCTCAATCTGTCGGATCTTTTTCCACAATTTTTTGTGATCTGTCCCCTGCCTTTTGTCTGGAAGGCCACATCAATTGTTGCGATCCCCTGCTTGCTGGTCTTCGAGTGAATCCCGGAAATATTGATCTCCGCCTCTGTAAATACTTTGGTAATATCCACAAGAAGTCCGGAACGGTCGTGACAGAAAATCTTGATTTCCGCATGATACTCGCCAAACTGTTCTTTGTCTGCACCCTCCTGCCACTCAGCTTCAATCAGGCGCACACGCTCCATATCGGACAAATGCAGAATATTGACACAGTCGGTACGGTGGATCGACACACCACGTCCGCGGGTGACAAATCCCACAATCTCATCTCCCGGAACCGGGCTGCAGCACTTACTGAAATGCACAGCCACATCATAAAGTCCCTTGACCACAATTCCGCTCTTGGAATGCTTTGGCATATCCTCCTGCTTATTCTCCCCAACAGCCTCAAGCACTTCCTGATCTGTCAGCGTAATCGGATGATCCTTGCGGTATTCATCGTACATACGGTTTACAATCTGGCTTTCTTTCAATCCTCCGTGTCCTACGGTTGCCAGACAGGAATTCCAGTCATGGAACCCGTATTTGCGGATAATCTTTCCCTGATATTCCGGCTTATTGATTTCTCCGAAATTGATTCCCTTTGCCTTGGCATAATTGTTAATCAGTTCCTTGCCGTGCAGAATATTTTCTTCTTTTTAATTCGCTGCGGAACCACTGGTTGATCTTATTCTTTGCCTGGGTGCTCTTTACGATATTCAGCCAGTCACGGCTCGGTCCCTTGAGTTCTGCGAAGTGATAATCTCAATCCGGTCGCCGTTCTGGATGACATAATCGATCGGAACCAGCTTTCCGTTGGCTTTTGCACCGATCATTTTGTTGCCGACCGCAGAGTGAATGCTGTACGCAAAATCAATCGGTGTGGAACCGTTTGGCAGGTTCTTTACATCTCCGGACGGGGTAAAACAGAATACTGTATCCGAAAAAAGATCCAGATCACTCTTTAAAAAAGGCTCATGAACTCCTTATTATCAGACATGTCGCGCTGCCACTCCAAGATCTGGCGCAGCCAGCTTAATTTTTCTTCTTCGGTTACGGTCGTGGAAGTGGTTACCCCATTGTTCACTTCCTTGTATTTCCAGTGTGCAGCGATACCGTATTCTGCGGTCCGGTGCATCTCATAAGTACGGATCTGAATCTCAAACGGCTGTCCGCTTGGTGCCGATCAGTGTCGTATGCAAGGACTGATACATATTCGGTTTCGGCATCGCGATATAATCTTTAAAACGGCCGGGGATCGGTTTATATTTTTCGTGCATGATACCCAGAGCCGCATAGCAGTCTTTTTACGGTATCCACAATGATACGGATGGCAAACAGATCATAAATCTGATCAATGGTCTTGTTCTGGTTCACCATCTTTTTTTATAAATGGAGAAAAAAATGCTTGGCACGTCCGGAAATCTCCGCTTTGATGCCAGCCTCTTCAATTTCCCTGCGCACATCGACAACCAGTCCCTGTACATAGGCATCCCGCACATTTTTTGCGCAGTGCAACCTTTTCCACCAGATCATAGTAAGCCTCCGGCTCCAGATATTTAAGAGAAAGATCTTCCAGTTCAATCTTGATCTTGCTGATACCAAGACGCTGCGCGATCGGGCGATAAATCTCCTGTGTCTCACGGGCGATCCGCTGCTGTGCCTCCTTGGACTGGTATTTTTTAAGGTACGCATATTGTGCAGACGATCCGCCAGTTTGATCATAATGACACGGATATCTTTCGCCATCGCAAGAAACATCTTGCGCAGATTCTCCGCCTGCATCTCCAGACGGTCTGCATTCTTGTCCTTCGGATTTTTTAATATTATCCGTCAGATGCAGATGCTGCAGCTTGGTTACACCATCCACGAGAAGAAGGGACTTCATCCCCCGAATTCCTCCACATCATCTGTTCTTCGGTCATCACGGTATCTTCCACCACATCATGCAACAGACCCGCAGCAATGGTTTCCTTGTCGAGCTCCAGATCTGCCAGGATAATTGCCACACAGAGCGGATGGATAATATATGCCTCTCCGGATTTACGCACCTGTCCTTTGTGCGCCTCAAAAGCGACATGATATGCCTTTTCAATTAATGTGATATCCGTGGAGGGATGGTATTTCCGGATACTTGCAATCAGTTCGTCATACAAGTCCTCCGGCTTGGAAAATTCCTGAATTGGTTTAATGTTGTCGGAACCCGAATGATACTCGCGCTCAATTCGTTCCAGTTCTTCTGTAGAAATATCTGCCATGCGTTCACCTACTTTTTCCATATGCCATAATATAATAGATTATTATAATTTATAATTTTTTCATATTGCAATGGTTTCCCCTAAGAAAACTCGTAGATATAGCGTTGTGTTCGGCTCCCGGAAACATCTGTATCCTCCAGATAGTAAAATCCCAGTTTTCTGAAGAAGTGCCACAGAAGCCACATTCTTTTTGATCCGTCAGGGCATTGACTCTGGGAAAATCCAGTTCTTCCCGGGCAAATGCAAGAATTGCCTGACACACTTCCGTGGCCAGTCCCTGTCCCTGTCTGTCCGGATCGATCAGATATCCCAGTTCCAGTTCCACGGCATCCGGAAATTCCCGGTGCTCGAGTCCTGCCCTGCCGATCAGTTCCCCGGAAGCTTTATCAAAAACCAGCCACATCCCATATCCATAGTATCCGTACATATTGGTAATATATGCCTGCTGATATTTTTTTTCTTTTTTTCCTTTGCAAACAATGGTTCAATAAATCCCGGAATCCTCTCTCCGTCTGCATCCAGGCGCCATGTTACCCCTTCTTTCTGATACAGTTTTTCCAGAGCGGGAAGATCTTCCAGCGACAATTCCCGGATCACGCACCGTTTCGTGCGCGCAATCTCCCACGGCTGGCCATGGCATCTTTGAAAAATCCGCTCCAGAAATTCATCATCCACTTCCTCAAAACCTTCAATCACCATCCAGGCGCCCGCATAACTCTGTTCCGGAAATGCCGGATCTGCATAGGCAGCCACCGCCATATGCGCACGGACTGCCGCCTGAATCCCGCATCTGTCGGCGTAATCAGGAGGACTTCCTCTGCATGAAGTTTCCACACAGCAAGCGCTTCTTCCGTTATGTTTTCCACCGGAAATACCGGAAAGTCTGTGGACAATTGCAGAGGATTCCATTCTTTCTGTTGATAGACCAGTGCCTTTAATTTCATCCTGTCAAAAAAAGGCAGACTCTTTCGAATCTGCCTCTCCTTTCTAAATATTACACGGTTTCCGGTTCCGGATATTCTTCCCCGAAGGTATCACAACAACTGTTTTCATCACCTGATCTTCCAGCGGACGATCACTGTAATCGGTAGCGGTCTCTGCAATGGCATCTACCACATCCTGTCCCTCGATAATCTTGCCGAACGCTGCATATGCGCCATCCAGATGCGGAGCGTCTTTGTGCATGATAAAGAACTGGCTTCCTGCGGAATCCGGCATCATGGAACGTGCCATGGAAAGCACGCCTGCGGTGTGGCGCAGATCATTTTTGACACCATTCTGTGCAAATTCTCCCTTGATTCCATATCCAGGCCGCCCATACCGGTTCCCTTCCGGATCTCCTCCCTGAATCATGAATCCTTTGATGACACGGTGGAAAATCAGTCCGTCATAAAATCCCTTTTTACCAGACTGATAAAGTTATTTACAGTATTTGGTGCAACTTCCGGATACAGCTCTGCCTTCATCACTTTGCCGTCCGCCATTGTAAATGTAACTACTGGATTTGCCATAATATTTGTTCCTCTTCTTTCTTATATAAATTTTGGGTCAGTGCCTCAACAACTTTTGGAAATTCCATAAATGAGAAGCCTTAACCAGTACGGTATCTCCTTCTTTTACATATGCCAGAAGTTCCTCCGTCATCTCTTCACGGGTTTTCTTATAATGTACCTCACACTCTGGATTTGCTTTTTTGCCTCGCTGGCATATTCCTCCGCAAGTGTACCCGCACAGAACAATGCATCAATCCCGGAAGCGGCAACTGCCTTTCCGATACTTCTGTGAAGTTCGCTTTTTTCTCTGCTCCAAGTTCGCCCATATCGCCAAGCACCGCAATCCGTCTGCCGACGTATGTGCCAGCACGTCGATAGATGCTTTTCATGGATACCGGATTTGCATTGTAACAGTCATCGATCACGGTCATTCCCTTTACAGCAGCAGATTGGTGCGCCCGGCAATGGTCTGCACAGATGCAATGCCCTGTGCAATCTCCCGATGGAAAGTCCCAGCTGCAGTCCGACCGCAGTTCCTGCCAGCGCATTGTATACATTATGTTCACCCGGAATCGGAATCTTCTGCATCGAAATCGCCCTTGTATGTATGGATCTTTTGCACATTCGCTTCGAGTCCATGATTTTCAATGTCTGTCGCATAAATATCTTTTTTTTGATATCAAATGCGGAATCCGCCCCACTCCATAAAAAATTACCGGTTTTCCGTTTACCTCTTTTTTTTTTCGTGGAAAGCTTATCATCATCTCCATTTAAAACATGGTTCCCATCGACCTGCAGATGGTCAAAACATTTTCTGTCTTTTTCTTAGTCTCGTCTTTGTACCAAGATTTCCAACATGGCACAAACCAATATTTGTAGATCACTCCGATATCCGGCGTGCATCGGTCGCCAGACGGTGCATCTCTCCAAAATCGGAAATTCATTTCCAGTACCGCGACTTCGTGTTTTGCGCGAATCTTAAAAATAGTGAGCGAAGTCCGATCTCATTGTTAAAGTTTCCTCTGTCTTAAGCACTTTATGCTGTTCCAAAACGAAGCTATCATTTCCTTGGTGCTTGTTTTTCCGACACTTCCCGTAATTCCAACCACTTTACAGGATAACGTGTCCGGTAAAAAACTGCAATCTATCGCTTC
>VOFK01001560.1_pt1 | contig 43143 bp, 65 predicted proteins | sample 5384121 | NCBI WGS metagenome assembly VOFK01 (sample SAMN12384730, study PRJNA508395) | human gut metagenome | isolation source: healthy gut J | host: Homo sapiens | reverse complement strand
CTTATTGCTCTTTCACGTACCAAATCTCGTGAGTTCCAGACAAAGGTTTCTGCCTTTTGCCGCCGTGAGAATCAATACCAAGCTTTTTGGTAGTCATGCTTTGCATACAAAGAGCATGCCCGTCGCTTTCAGTCATTGATAAAATCAATGCCGCCTCTTTCCAACCGATGTTCCACTCCCTGGAACAGAGACTTTGCGGAGTGCCTCGTGGCAATGCCGGGCCAGGTTTGCCGAGATGTCGTGGCAGCTAATGACAGTTATATATAAATTATATGCTGTCCTGCTGCCAGTTCTTCCTGTTCCATGTTAAAGGCAATTTGTCTGGTGATGCAATTCTCTTCATGGCCTCTACAGGCAATAGCCCGTCCTCTTGACGGCAAGCAAAAAGGATATACAATGAGCCTTTCAGACCGTGCTATGCCTCCTCGTGTTCATGATAGGGTCGTCATTCCAGCATGAAGGCATCGTCCGGCCTGGTTTTGTGTAATGCGGAATTTGGCATCAATGTAATTCTGCAGCCAGTGGTCGTGTAACCAGATGATCCGGTGATATTCATCAATACGGCGATATTCGCACGGAAGTTAAGGGCCATATTGTCCAACTGGAAAGAACTCAATTCGATGATATAATAGTCAAGGCCCGGCTACCTGCAAAGGTTTCTGCCGATGTTGCCTGCCAAACCCATATCTGGTGACCTGCACCCCCTGAAAATATGGTAAATCAGGGCGAGGTCGTTAGAACCGGTGATACAAATCATTTTGGTTATCATATAGCGTCCTGGCAAACTCAATTTCTTGAGATAACCGGCAGTTCCTTTCTTGAGCCTTTCAAGCCAGGATGAGTGAGCGTCATTCGGGATACCGCTTTTTGACAACCTCATCGGCACACCAGAATGAGTTCTTTTTCGGCGGGTGTCCTTCTTCCTGCGCGTCAGCGTGGCAGAAGTTCCTTATACTGTCCTGATAGCGGACATGTCCGAAACAAATGTCTCAAATCCTTTAACTTTGGCAAGCACGGTTTACCTGCGCCAGCCTCCTAATATTACAATTTCATCTACAATAATGTGCTCTTGTTTCCAATATGCTGAAAGCTGTTTATTCGTTGGGCAATATCTTTTAAAGTTAATAATCGGTTACTTCTGTATATCGTTGATTTCGAACGGAAACCCGCTTCCGGCAACCGACAAGGGCCGGAGGTTATCTTATCTTAAGCGTTATTATTGTTATTATTGCTGCCAAAGCACAATCGTTACAATCCAGAAACGGACGGTAATCTTTTGATTCGTGAAACAATTTGGTCGGGCTTTTGTACTTTTACTGTACATCCCGGTTCTATCAGGCTCATGGAAGGAAATGGAAATGGTCGAACGGTGCCTGCTTGAACAACCGCGTTGCTTTCACCTCTTTCCGTTTTCCCAGCTTGTAGTAAACCTGTTGCAGGATAGCCGATAAATTTCAATACCAGGAATACACCGCAAAAGAATCGGTATGAGTACCCTTTTGATGATGATAGCGAAAACGGCAATGATACCACCGATAGTGTGCTACCCGTATCTCCCATAAAATACTTGTGCCGGATTATACCACAGGAAGCCGATCAATGCACCGATGAAGGCGCAGATATAAATTACGAGTTCTTCCGACCCTGAATATACATAATGTTCAGATAACTTGCAAAAACTCGATGTGCGGTCGATACGTATGCCAGATACCGAGGGTGGCGCCGATTATGGCGGAATTACCTGCGGCCATTCCATCCACATTCCGTCATTCAGGTTGGCACCGTTTGATACGGCGGTCACCACGAAGATTGTGATGATAACGAACAATATCCACCCGGCTGTCTGCGCGTGTTCACCCATGAAAGAGACCAGATCGGCATAGTCGAGTGTTATTGCTCTTGAAGAAAGAATCGTTGTTTGAGTCGATTTCAAGTCATTCGTTCCGTGTATCACTATCTCCTGTCCCGGAGTATGTACTTCGATATTTTCACGGATTACCACATCCGGACTTAAATACAAGGTGTAAGTCCGACAATCCCAAACCCATTTTCTGCCCGATAATTTTAAACTTACCATGCAAACCTTCCTTGTTCTTGCGGGAAGATCTTGATGGTCGTCATAAACCCTGAGTGATCCCAACCACAGTTTGTAATCAACATTAATATCATATATATAGCAATCCTACCCAGCAACAGGCAAGGAATGAGAATCAGCTACGATAATAATCCCATACTCGGCACACCTACCTTGTTGACACCGAACGGGTCAATTGCATCACGTTGTGTCTCCGTATTTAAGTTTCTTCTTTCAGAAGGTTGATGAATTTGTCACCCCAATACTTCTTTGAAATAAGCAATGCGATGAGGACCGCCATTAAGGCACGGAATGAGGTGTAACCGAACATTCCTGCCCCGGGAAAATTGAGCTTATGCAGCCATTCAAACAGATAGTATAACATGATAAATAAATTGTCAATTTATTAATGTGTCGATATGCCGGTTTCCTATTACGGACGGTTTGCGAAGCCGAAATGCATATTGGCGTATGAGCACATTGTTTTCATTATTTAAAAAATCTCCTTTAATATCTCCTTATCATCAAAATGATGTTTCACTTCTTTTATCCCCTGATAATGCCCTTTTCCGGCAACAAGAATTACATCTCCCTTTTCGCCAACATACAAGCAGTAATGAATCGCTTCCTTACGGTCGGCAATGCTTAATGTCTTTTCTCATATCTTCCGCGTCCAGTCCTGCCAAAGCATACGTTTGATGATGCCTGCGGCTCTTCAAAACGGGGATTATCCGAGGTGATAATCACACGGTCACTGGCTTTGGTTGTTTCTTTTCACGATAGACGTTTACCCTCCTGTCGTGTTGCCACCGGCACCTACCACAGTGATTACTTTTTCCTTTTGCCTTCGAGCACCCGTGTATCGCATTCAATACATGATAAGCGCATCCGGTGTATGTGCATAGTCACGATTGCTGTCACCTCAGAACGGACAGCACGAAGCGTCCGGCTACCGGATGAAGTGTGCTAAGGGCAACGAGTCTTTTCTTGCCAAGCAATACGGCAGCCCGAATACAGCCAACAGATTGGATGTATTGCATTGAACTTGCCGATAAATGAAATAGCCAGCTCGTGATTGTTGAAATCGAGCAGCATTCTCGAAATGAGATTCCAGTACCTGTCCTTGAAGTTGCTGAGGCTTCAACAATAACAAGTGTCCTTTTGAACGTATTTGTGTCATTACTAGTCCGTTCTTATCGTGTCAAGATTGGTCAGACTGAATGCATTCCTTTCGGCATATCATCGCCAGAACTTCTTCTTGGCTTTCAGATAGTTCTCCACCGTTTTTGTGATAGTCGAGGTGATCGCGGGTCAGATTGGTAGTTGCCTCCTGCGAACTTCAATCCGCTGATACGCTTTTTGTGCGATAGAGGCGAACTGACTATAAAAGGCTGGCCTCTTGCATCCTCTCATCCGCCATTTTCCCCAATAACCTGTTCAGTGCGTGATAGGGTCGGGGGTGGTATGTTCTGTTGAATTGTCGTCGATATAATTGCAAACGGTAGAAATCGTTCCACTTTATAAGTAATCCGAAGTAGAATGGCTATATAATAAGGTGGCAATGGTTGTTTTGCCATTAGTGCCGGTTACGCCCCACCAGCTCCATTTTGGAAGTGGGATCACCGTAGAAAGTGGTGGTGGCAAACTTACCCACCGCATTCTCGCTGTCTTTTACTTGATATGTAACATCAGGATTTGTTTTTCCGGCATGTCTTCGCACAGTACGGCTATAGCGCCTTTTTTCAATGGCGGATATATGCGTGACCGTCGGTCTGCGTACCGCGCATTGCCATAAACAGATGTCCGGCTGCAACTAAACGGGAGTCGATATTTACTCCTGTTATGTCTTTCTCCGTACTACCGGTGACTTGTACCGGTTGTATCGTTTTTAATAGTTCGCTTAATTTCATACCTTATTATATAATAATGTATATTCTTATATTAACGTAATGTCAAGGCTATTGTCTGTCCTTTTATCAATCGGCTTCCGCCTGCGATGGACTGGCTTCTTACTTTGCCGACGCCGTTGAGGCGCACCCTCAGTCCTTTGCGTTCCAGCAGGTAAACGGCATCTTTGGCTCCCATGCCTACTACGCTGGGAACTATGCCGTCGAAACTTTCTGATTTTGCAGGATAACGGCGGACGGGGCAGCCCTGGCTGTGTCCCCACAACTTTCTCTCTTGTTTTCTACCTCAAATTGTTTCTGCACCGGAACATCCAATGTGTTGAGCACGCATAATGCCTCGTTCATCTCTCCGGCTTTTACCGTAGGAATCACGTTCGTGGTGCTGTCTATCGCACTGCGTATGTCAAATCTCAAATTCTTGGCATATACTCTTTCGGCAATCTTGCTGAATACGCTACCCGCCATTAAGCCTCCTGATGCCGGAAGTCCGGGTTTTTGTATGGAGACAATGCAGCTGTATTTGGGCGCCTCGGCCGGAAGTATCCGCAGAAGCTGACGATAGTTCACCCGCCCCGCCTTTATATCCGGCGGCACCGAAATCTGTGCAGTACCCGTTTTGCCGGCTACTGCAAACTGTTTGCTTCCGGCAGGTTTTGCCAATCCTTCGGCAACTACTTTGCGCAGAATCTCCGTATCTGTGTCAGCGTATTGTCCGAGCAAATCTTCGGATTGATGACTTCCGTAGGGAAGCTCATGGACAACTTCGCCGTCCTTCACTGCTGCTTTCACGAATTTAGGGCACCATTGTACCGTTGTTGGCAATGGCATTATAGAAAAGTCAGTATGTTCAGTGGCGGTACCTGCGTTTCATATCCTATACTCATCCAGGGCAACGTGGTCTTGGCAAAATACCGTTCTTTCGGGCCACGTATGTTAGGCTTGCCCTCTCCGGCTATTTGCAGGTGGAGCGGGCGGTCTATGCCGATACGCTTCAGGCCGTCCACAAACTTCTGCGGGTTGTCGCTGTAGTGCTTGTCGATGAGATGCGAAACGCCGATATTGGATGATACTTCCAGAATACGTGTCACGTCAATCTTGCCATATCCGCCCCGATGCCAGTTATGGTCTTTCATCGGGCGGCCGTGCATCATCATGATGCCGTTTCCTGTATCGACTTCTGTGTGAGGAGTAATCTTTCCGTCTTCAAGGGCTACCATGATAGAGGCTGTCTTGAATGTGGAGCCCGGTTCCAGCATGTCGCTGATGGCGTTGTTGCGCATTTCGTAATACTTTCCGTCGCCCGCTTTCATCATGTTGACAATGGCTTTTACTTCTCCGGTCTGCACTTCCATCAGTACGGCAACGCCTACACTGGCGTTTATCTCTTTCAGCTTGTCTATCAGTGCCTTTTCACAAATATCCTGCATGCCCACATCGATGGTGGAGATGATGTCGCAACCGTCTACGGGAGCAATGTCCACTATGTTCAGGTATTTGTTCATCACCTTCTGGCGATGGGTGATACCGTCGCGTCCTTTCAGCAGCGTATCAAAGGCAAGTTCAATACCGTTTTTGGCTCCTTGCGCTGTATCGGCATAGAGGTCGCCGAGTGTACGTGCCGCCAGAGAACCGAAAGGTTTTTTACGCTGGTTGAAAGTCTGCTCGTGGAAGCCGCCCTTGTATTTGTTTAGTTTGAATACCGGCAGCCTTTTAACTTCTTTGTATTGGATATAGGAGATACGTTTCGGGTAAATCAGGTAATTGCGGCTACCCTTTTTACGTCCTCTTAACAGATGTCTTTTAAATTCGGCGGCACTTTTATCGGGGAATATCTGGTGCAATCCTTCGCAGATTTCACCCAGATGGTTCATAAGCATGGTGTCTTTCTTCTGACCGCCTGCTTTGAAGTCCATGTAAATGCGGTACTCCGGTAAGGAACTTGCCATTAGTTTGCCGTCGGATGAAAGAATATTGCCGCGGTTGGGCTTCACCCTAACATTCTCCTTTACAAAGCGGTCGGCAACATCTTGCCAGTACTGACGTTCGGCAAACATGATGACAGTACCTTTTACGATAATAGCTACTCTATCAGTCCCATGACGAGGACTACGAAGAAGTAGCGGGTCATTATATTTTTCTTGTTTACTGCCAAGGTTGTTTCGATTTACTGTTTAACGAATTACAATTTACTATTTTTGGGGGTTTGATTTATAAATTGTCGCTTTTTACTAAATCTTGTTTTGCCCCTTTCTTTGCTCTCATTTGATTAAGTACGGCGGATTGGTCGAAGTCTGCAAATCGCTCTCTTTTGTTGCGATGTATTCCTCGATACGCGATTGACGGCTGCGTTCCATTAATTCGGAGACTGCGTGTCAGGGCGTCGTACTTAATATCTATCAGTTCTTTCTTGAGTTTGTCTATCTCTATCATTTGTTGCTGACAGGCGTAACGGTTATGGATGTAGAACAGAATAAGAACCATGATGAGGACAAGCAGCTTCGTCTGACGGCGGAAAAAGTCCGTAGCCAGAATATCACCGCCTATAATGTTCTTTAGCGAAGTCCGTCTTTTCACCTTTTCGCCTTTTTGCTCCTCTTGTTTATTATTTGTTTCATTCATCGTTCTATCTCTTTACAGCCTTATCGCTTCCCTCATTCTTACAGTTTTTCCGCAATTCTCAGCTTGGCGCTTCTTGAGCGCGGGTTACGTTCTATTTCATCGTTATCAGGAACAATCACTTTATTGTTTACCAGGCGGAAAGGCGTCTGTACGTTCCCGAAGAAGTCTTTTTCGCCTTGCTTCTATGTTCCCGGTCTTCATAATGTTTTTCACCATGCGGTCTTCCAAAGAATGGTAGGTGATTACCACCAGTCGGCCGCCCGGGCTTTAATGCTTCCGTAGCGGCATATAGCATCTCTTTCAGTGCTTCCATTTCCCGGTTGACTTCAATGCGCAATGCCTGAAATACTTTTGCGAGTTCTTTCTTTTCTCTTTCCCGTCCGAAGAGGGGCTTGATAATTTCCAGAAATTCCCCGATGGTACCAATCTTTTGAGCGGCACGTGCCTTGACGATAACGGATGCCAGCTTGCGACTGTTCTTCAATTCTCCATACAAATAGAAAATGTCGGCAAGGCGTTCTTCATCGTATGTATTTACGATGTCGGCGGCTGTGAGTCCGGCACGCTTGTTCATCCGCATATCGAGAGCACCGTCAAAACGGAACGAGAACCCCCGTTCGCTGTCGTCGAAATGGTGCGACGACACGCCAAGATCGGCGAGTATGGCATCCACCTGCTCAATGCCATGATAGCGCAGGAAGTTATGCAGATAACGGAAGTTGCTGCGTACAAATGTAAAGTGCGGGTCATTCACGATGTTCTGTTCCGCATCTTCGTCCTGGTCGAACCCCAGCAGTCTTCCACCGTCTCCCAGGCGGGAGAGTATCTCGCGGGAATGGCCGCCTCCGCCGAAGGTCACGTCCACATACGTTCCGTCGGGGCGTATATTCATGCCGTCAACACTCGGCATCAACAGTACCGGAATATGATATGTCGTTTCTTCTTTCATTTTTCTTTCATTACAATCGTTCTATTACTGCTCTTATCGCTTGTCTCTGCTTCTTCCTCTCCCAGGTTTTCCTCTCCTAAAATATCTTGCAGCGCTTCGCTGAATTCTTCGGGGTTCATGAAAGGCTGTTCGGCCTTTTCTTTCGCCCATATTTCAATCGTGTTGTCCACGCCGATGAAGCGTACGTCGCTTTGTATGCCTGCCATTTGCAGGTAGCGTTTAGGCAACAGGATGCGTCCGTTCCCGTCGGGAACCATGATTTCAGCATCACTCACAAACTGTCGGAAGATTTGTTGGTGTTTCGCATTCCATTTGTTCAGCCGCTGCCGGAGTTGGTTCTGCGTGGCGAACCAGACGCTTTCGGGATAGAGCACCAGACAGTCTTGGAATACATCTTTACGCAACACGAGCCTTTCCTCGGAGGCACAGCTTGCAACTGCTTTTCCGGAAAGCCGGCAGGGATAAATACGCGTCCCTTTGCATCGGTCTTAGCTTCGATATTGCCTAAAAAACGTATCATTTTTCACCTTATTATAATAAGTGACGGTAAAAAGTACATTTCCCCCAATTCCCCACAATGTTTTAACTAAAAATCTTACTTAGAAGTTTTCAACAACTTGTTGATTACTTATTCTATTGAAAATGAACAATGTGTTATGTTGTTTGTTTGGTGGGGAACTGGCGCAGTTATCTGCTGTAATTGCATTCTATAACTGCCGTTCCAACGGAGAAAAAATAGGGTATTTATGAGTGCTTTTCTTTGTATTGTGTGGGTGAATATCCTGTATATTGTTTGAATACCGTACTGAAATATCTTGATGTGGAGAATCCTGTCTGTTCGGAGATTTCATTAATGCTAAGTTTGCTGTTGGTGAGCAGAAAAAATAGCCCGTCGATGCGTAGTTTAGTGATATAATCATTGGCTCCCATGCCTGTAGGGCTTTCAACTTGTTATAGAGTGAAGCGCGGCTGACTCCCAGTTCCTGGTAGAGGAACGGTATTCCCATTTGAGCATTGTCCAGGTTGTTTGATATTAACTTATTTAGCTTGTGTAAGAAATCTTCATCCGCAGAGCTGAAAGTGCTTTCTTTCGGCTCAGGCAATGAGCCTGTTTCGGTGTAACGCGCGCGTATCCGTTCACGGTTCTTTAATTGGCTGCGTATCACGCCGTGAAGCATATTCACTTCAAAAGGCTTGGTGAGGTAGGCATCCGCCCCGTTCTTGTATCCGAAGAGTTGGCTCTCATCATCGTTGCGTGCTGTAAGTAATATGACGGGGATATGACTGATTTCAAGTTCTTCTTTGATATGTTTACAGTTCATACCCATTCATTCGCGGCATCTGAATGTCGCTCACCACAATGTCGGGCTGGTATTTCCGGCAGGTGTGCAAGGCTTCTTCACCATTGAAAGCCAGCCATATCTTCTTGAATTTGTTTTTTTTAGAGTGTTGTGCAAATAGTCGGTCAAATCGACATTGTCATCTACAATGAGTAATGTATGTTCTTTTGGTGTTTTCCTGATTGTCATCGGCATCAGGAATACTTTCCACTTCTTGGGTGGGAGCCAATAACTCGTTGAGGTAAGGGTGAGGTTGCAGCGTGATTTCTCCGGACTGGATATTACAAGGGGTATTTCAAACCAGAAAGTGGCTCCTGGAAATTCTTGGTGGTCATAGCTCCTATGCTTCCACCGTGCTGCTCGGCAAGAATTTTGGAATAGGACAACCCGATACCGGTTCCGGGACGACTGTTGTTACCTTGATAAAAACGGGTAAACAAGCTGTTTATGTCTACTTCCTTTAAACCGATTCCTTGATCGGAAACAGAGATTCGTACGCACTTCTTATCGTCCGATAAGTCGGCAGAAACCATAATCCGGCTATTGTCGGGACTGTATTTAAGAGAATTGATTAAAAGATTGGTTAGTATGGTTGTACATTTTTCTTTGTCAAAACACAAACTGTCAATCGCCGTGTCGGTCCGGTACCGGATGTCGATGTTTCTGTTCCTTGCTTCCGGTTTGAAATCTGCAATAAGTTGTTCTATCCAGTCGTTCAACGCTACTTTTTCAATATTTAGTGTACTTTGTTTTACTTCCATTTTACGTACGTCCAAGACCATGTTTAATAACTTCTTCATACGGTCGGACTGTTTGCAAATGTTTTGTATGGTTTCATATTTACAATCGTCGGAAGTGAGCGATTCCAATAATTGCTTTAAGGGGGCGTGTATCAGGGTCAAAGGCGTGCGCAGTTCGTGATTGATATTTATAAGAAAGCGGACTTTTTCTTCATACACTTGTTGTTCATGCTCTTTCATTGCCCGTTTCAGTTTGTTTGCATTGCGGCGCAACAACGAATAGATAATACCCGTTGCAAGAGAAAGAATCAATGCCAAGCAGCATGCCTTAAACCAGCCCGACTTGTACCAGGGGCGGCGATACCGACAGTTCTAATATCTGATAATCGCCGGTCCAGCTTCCGCTTCGGGTGCTGCATGAGGCCGGCCGATATTCGATATGTTCCTATAGGTAAAGTTGTTCAATGTCAGTTCCGGTTTGTAGGAATAAGATATTTGTCCGTCCGGTCCATGTACGGTAAAACGGAACATCGGCTTTCGAAAGATATCCCTTGTTACCGGCTATGATTTTGATAGATATAGGCTTGTTTGACTCTATGACTTCCAGATGCCTGTGGGTGATATTGTTATTCATTCGTTCTCCGCCCACCCATACATCCGCCAAGTTTAAAAACGGGATCACTGTTTTCCTCTTGGGGCAGTTGCCTGTTGATGTGAAGTAATCCGTTGATGCCGCCCATATAAATATCTCCTTGCGTGGATAGTAGTCGCGGCTTTTCCAAATATTCGTTAAGTACGATGCCGTCGGACTCTCCGTAAAGGATAAATTCTTTTTTCTTCAATAAGATGAGCAAATAATTTGCCTTCGGTTCCAAGCCACACTTTTCCCCGCTTGTCACAAATCAATGCGCTGATTTCGTCGATTAATTCATTGGAGATACAGGTCCGCTTATTGCTTATGGTAGAGTAATAACTTAAACCGTGGTTGCTTCCTATCCAAAAGAGTCCGTTTTCATCGAGGGAAATAGAGTTGAACACAGTTGTCTTCGTAGCAGGTGTGGATGGGTAGAAGCCGGTTAAAAGGCTGTCCAATCGGTATATATGTTTGAGATCGTGCAGGAAACTGCGGGTGCTGTCATTGCACACCGGCTGTATTACACCGTCTATAGCTGTTTTTCCAACGGAGACGATTGGAGTGAATTTCTTCTTTGTCAAATGATAGCTATATGGAGATTCGGAAAGCAATAATACGGTTTCCGGTGTATTTTGGAGTACATTGACATTTTTCCCCCGTTGGCATAGTAATGTGTTGATACTGTCATTGACTATAATCAGCGGTTGATATTCCTCTGTTTCCTTATCGAAAAAGAATATGCCTTTGCTGAATAATGAAATTAACAGTCGCCTTTTGTCTATGCCGGTTATTGAAGATACTTTATCGCCCCATGTCGGTAGTATATGATTGAATTTCCGGGTATCGGGATTAAACTTGTTGATGCCGCCTCCGTCCGTGCCTATCCATATTTTTTGTTCTTCGTCCTGATAGATGCTTAATACGACTTGACCGCTGAGACCATATATTCTATTCCGGGTAAAGCCTCCGAATAGGTTGTCATACCCGTTTCCTTGATGTTTATCAATCCACCCCATACGCTGCCTGCCCATATGTTGTTATTGAAATCCTTTGTATAGGCAGAGAATGGAGTTTGTCGGTAACGAGTTACGGTTTCCCGGCACATGTTCCAATGACACCATTTCTTCGTTTTCAGGATTTAATATGAAGATGCCGTAACCGTCGGTTCCTATCCAGATGTGTCCGTCGCATTCCGTAATGGATAGTACAACGTTGGTTTTCATGGACGAATTCATCGTGTGGTAAGCATGTAAAAGCTTTCCGTTGCGATCGTAGCATTTTTTACGCCTTGGTGGTATGGGGCAGTCCATACATTGCCTTTAGAGTCTATGAAGCAGTCCGTCAGGTCATCACTTTTGAAGGGAGCGGGTTGTGTCTTTCCTGTCCGTATGTCAATCAGTAATGCATTTTTCCAACGGTTTATGGCAAGCAGTGTGTGTTTGTCCCCATTCTCGCAAGGTAGTGATATTATAGTGATTGTCGGGTTGCAGGGAGCAAAGCAGTTCCGTTTGCCCGTCAGCATAGTTGTATTTATAAATCTTTCCGTATCCGCCAAATAAAACTCCGTTTGTCCATGGACAGATAGAGGCGGCAGAAAGTGGATGCTGTTCTTTTTGTCTTTCGCTTGCAGGAAATTATCATCCGATTCATTGTAGTAATACAGGCCTTTGGCGGTAACAGCCCAGATTTTGTTTTCGTTATCTTCAAACAGATGGGTTATATTGTCGTGGAGGTATTTTTTCAGTTCGTATCCGTCAAAACGTCCTATGCCGGTGCGTGTACCTACCCACACATATCCTTTTTTTCATGGCTCACGGTCAGGCATCGTACGGAGGAAGATAAGCCGTTTTGGATATTGATGATTTGCTGGAAAGCATACTGCTTCATTTCTGTAGCCTTAAAAGGAAGGGATAACAATAGGCAAATCATTAAGAAGACTGGATTTTTTTTCATAAGGATAGTTCAAGGGGTTGCTGCAAAAGTAGTTTATTGTTTTGGAAATACAAAGTATTGTGCCAAATATCCGGTATGAGAAAGTAACTTATTTCCATAACATTATCTTGTTGTTTCTGAGCGAATTCTTAATTTTTCCTGTTCTCATCTTCGGAAAGCAACGGAGAAATAAGGCCGTCAATAGCTTTAAACAGGATATTCTCTTATGAGTTTTGTCTTTTGTATATGTACCAAAACCTCGTTTTGTAATTGCGCTCTTCGGTTGCCAATTGCAAAACGAGGAAAAGAAACAGGTATAGCGATATTATGTATGAAGCTTTGCGGTATTATATATAAGGCATTGTTGTATTCCGTACCGGAGATAACCGGCATGAAATGTGGTAAAAACAAAGAAAACAAGGTATAATCAGTTTTCAGTCGATAAGTGTCAAATGCCTGTTTTACAGGTGATTGGTGTGGAAAAGTGCAAAAAAAGGGTGATGACCAAGTATTTGTCGTCACTTGTCATAACGCTTCTCATCACCAATCAACTTGTACATTATCAGTTGGTTAAGTGCAAAAGTGACGAGTGATGACGGATTAATCAAAATATCGGTTTCTATACTTGAGTATGTTTTTCGGTATATCACACATTCCAATGACTGGTTGGTATGTCAGATTTGTATTGCTCTAAAGTCATTGGCGCAATCTTAAAAAAGGCTCTACAGGTATGTACAGATGTATGTTAGTTAAATTTGGAAATAGAAATAGTGATAATTGAACATCTGTTTTTACGGCATGATTTTACATTTGTCCGTGGGTTTACAGGACATAAACCTGATAACCGAATTACCTTATAAATTTAATATTATGAAGAATTGCTTATGAAAAGATTTGTTTCGTTTTTCTATTGCTCCTTACGTTGATTCCTTTAGGAGTATCCGCACAGCAACAGATGATTCAGGGGCGCGTTCTCGACGATAAAGGCGAGAGTATTATTGGCGCATCTGTTTCCGTTAGAGGTACAGTTACCGGTGGCATTACTAATTTGGACGGTGAGTTTTCCGTTGCCGGCAAAGTGGGGGATATGTTGACTATATCTTATAGGATATACTCCGTTGGAGGTGAAGATTACCAAGCTGACCGGTAATGTCTATACGTTGAAAGAAGACTCCGAACTGTTGGAGGAAGTTGTGGTTGTCGGTATGGATAAGCAGAAGCGTAATACTATTACCGCTGCTGTGGCAACTGTGAAATCGGAAGCCATCACCAGCCGTCCGGTAACCGACCTGACCAGTGCTCTGCAAGGAAATGTTGCCGGTCTGAATTTTGCTTCGGATGCCGCTGCCGATGGAGTAGGTGGTGAGACGGGCGCTGAAATAAAATTCAATATACGCGGTGTCGGTTCCATTAACGGCGGCGAACCCTATGTATTGGTGGACGGCATCGAGCAGAGTATGCAGAATGTGAACCCTGCCGACATTGAAAGTATCAGTGTACTGAAAGATGCCTCGGCTGCTGCTGTTTACGGTGCACGTGCTGCGTATGGCGTAGTGCTGGTGACTACTAAAAAGCGGAAAACAGGAGAAAGCGCGCGTTACCTATCGCGGTTCCGTTGGTTTCAGCTCTCCCATTAACATGCCGCAGATGATGAGCTCATTGGAATGGGCGAGGTATTCCAATTTGCGGACGAGAGTATGGGACGTTCTCATCAGATTTCCGATGCAACTATTCAGAAAATGGAAGGTTTTATGCAGAATCCTTATTCTGCCGAGTTTCCCGGTATAGATGTCAATCAGTCGGGTGACGGTTGGGCGGCAGCCGATAATGCGCAGTATGCCAATACCGACTGGTTCGATTATTATTTCAAGGACCGTGCTATCCGCCATTCTCATAATATCAGTATACAGGGCGGTTCGGAAAAAAGACTTCTTATTATGTAGGTTTGGGTTATATCTACCAGGAAGGCTTGATGGATAAGGTGCAGGATGATTTGGAGAAGTATAATGTGAACACTAAGTTTTCCATACGTGCTACAGATTGGCTGAAGTTCAATTTCAATAATAATGTGTCGTTGAGTCTTTTGAAACGACCTTTGGCAAACCAGACTATTTTTTTATGGAACGATAGCTAATATGTCGCCAAGCCGTGTCACGAAACTTCCTGTCGAGCAGGCGGAGTATTCCACTCCTACGTGGAACGAGCAACTTTATCTGCAAAAGGCGGGCTATAGCCAGAATCGGGTATCGGATGCAATGTCTTTTTCTGCAATTATCACTCCGCTGGAAGGACTGGAGTTTGTGGGCGAGATGAAAAGCCCGTTTGGACGTAGAGAACAATAGTTTCGAGTTGCGTAAAGGTAATTATGCGTTGCCTAATGGTTCTGTAATGGAAGTATCGGGCAATAAGCAGGGATACCATTATCCCGGTATGAAGTGGCAGAATACCCAGTTCGGTTCGCTGACGCGCGGCAGTGTGTTCAATACTATCTTTCGCCCAGTGTGACCGGTGCCTATACCCGTCAGTGGGGGCGATCATTTCTTCAAGGGGATGGCAGGCTTTCAGATGGAATTGCAGGAAAACTCCAGTGAGTATATGTATAAGGACGGTATGTTGAGCGAGGATATTTACTCTTTTGATAATGCCAATGGAACTCCCTATGCAGCCGAAGCTCGGTCACACTGGGCTACAATGGGTATGTTTGCCCGCCTTAACTGGAACTACCGGAATATCTATTTCTTGGAGTTCAGCGGACGTTACGATGGATCATCCCGTTTTGCTCCGGACAATCGTTGGGGATTTTTCCCATCTTTCTCTGCCGGCTACGATATTTCACGTACGCCTTATTTTACCAAACTTAACCTGCCGGTGTCACAGCTTAAAAGTACGTGTGTCCTATGGTCGTCTTGGCAACCAAAACGGTGCGGGGCTTTATGATTATCTCGGCGTGATGACACTCGACCCGAACAACGTGAATGCATGGTTGTTGCCGGGTACAGGCAATAAACCCGCCAAAGGAACCATTTCGCTTACACCGAAAAATGATAAGTCCCTACATTACTTGGGGAAAAGGTGGATAATGCCAATATCGGTTTGGATTTGATGCTGTTCGATGACCGTCTTTCCGTAACGTTCGATGCCTATCAGCGCACGACGAAAGATATGATTGGCCCGGCCGAAGCTATTCCTGCCGTCAGCGGCATTGTACCGACGACCGTGCAAAGATAAACAATGCCACTTTGCGTAACCGTGGTTGGGAACTTTCCGTCAACTGGCAGGATAAGTTGAAATGCGGGTTCAGCTATGGGATAGGTTTTTAATTTGTTCGATTATAAGGCTGTTGTAACCAAGTATAATAATCCGGAAGGTATCATTTATAATAATCATACCGGTTTGGCGCGTAATAAAGGATATTATGAGGGTATGGATATCGGCGAGATATGGGGATTCGTGGCCGACGACCTTTTCATGACCAACCGGGAAGTGGACGATTACCTTCAGAGTAAGGACCTCTCTTTCTTTAAGGCAGATAATCTGTGGCAGGCAGGTGACTTGAAGTATATCGATGTCAATCGAGACGGGAAAGTGGATCCGGGAAAAGGTACGTTGGACGACCACGGCGACTTACGCATCATAGGTAACACCACTCCTAAATATTCTTTCGGTATCAATCTGAAAGCGGGCTACAAAGGTTTCCAGGTTTCTACTTTGTTCCAAGGTGTGGGTAAACGCGATTTCCCGTTGGCGGGCAGTACTTATCTGTTCGGCGGAAAGAACTACTTCAAGGAACATCTGGATTATTTCAGTCCGCAGAATCCCGATGCCTATCTGCCTCGTCTGGCCGATCCGAAGACAGACGATTACAGAGTAAATGCCGGGTATAATACTACTCGTTACATGGTGAATGCGGCTTATATGCGTATGAAGAACCTTACGGTATCCTACACATTCGACAAGAAGATGCTCAAGGCATTGCGCTTGGAGAATTTACGTCTTTATTTTACTTGTGATAATTTGTTTACCATTACCTCATTGCCCAAGTCGTTCGATCCGGAAACTCTGAATCAGGTGAATACATGGGCGGGCGGTAGCAACGATACGGCTCCGGGACTGACATCCGCTGCCAATGAGAACGGTAACGGTAAGGTATATCCCATGAACAGAAACTTTGTGTTTGGTATTGATTTCACATTTTAACTAAGTATTGGTAACAGAATAAAAGAGTATGAAAAAACTTATTTATATATTGCATTACTAATGGGAGCAAGCACGCTGTTTTCATCGTGCTCCACTTCCTGGACAGAGAACCGATAACTGCACCGAATAATGAATCGTTCCTTTCGGGCGAATCACAGGTACGCGGCTATATCAACGGCTTGTACACGGCATTACCTTCCTTGCAGAAATTCGGAATGGGAGTGCGCGGTGAAGAAAAAACAGCGATAACATCCTGTCCGAAATTTACGATAGGCGCCTGAATGGCGAAGAAACGGTATTTTCCAGTAATCAAGCTTGGGAAACCGGTTATAAGAACCTGCGCAATGTCAATTATTTCTTTCATTACTATAAAGTACCCGAGAATCTGGAAACGGAAGAGATTAAATCGCTGATTGGCGAAGCCTACTTTTTGCGGGCCTATTGGCATTTTGTGCAACTGAAGAAGTTCGGAGATATTCCCGTGATGGATGCTTTTTGGGATGAGAACGCTACTATCGCCGGATTGCAGATTCCGCAAAAAGACCGCAGCGAGGTAGCAAAATTCATTCTTGAGGATTTGGATAAAGCGAAGGATTTACTGTTCGACCGTAGCAAATATGCAGGATTGCGTATTTCAAAAAAGAGGCGGCTATGATGCTTGCCATGCAAGTAGCGCTTTATGAGGGTTCTTGGGAAAAAATATCACAAAAACTGATGCCTTTTGCAGCCGATACGGACCAATCCGAGTACTTCTTCAATGAAGTGCTGCGTTGGGGCGATATGTTGCTTAACAGCGGATTGCAACTGAACACCAGGGGATACGGATAAAGATGTGGTGAATCCGGGAGATGCTTACGGACGTCTTTTCAATCAGAAAGACTATTCCAGTGTCACTGAAGCCATTTTTTGGAAACAGTACTCTATTACGGAAGGTGTGTTTCATGCCTTGAGCGGATTACTTGCCGGCGGTGTGGTTGACCAGAACGGCCCTGCCGGTATCGGGTGAATTGGTAAATACATATCTTAGTGCAGACGGAATACCTGTTGACCCGAATGATGAAAAATTCAAGGATTTCAATGAAACTTTCAAAAATCGCGATTTGCGTCTTACGGAAACTGTGATGAGTAGCGGCTATAAATTCAAATCGACTATCACCGGCTCCAGACCATTGAATGTGCAGGATGTAGCTTCCGATGCCAAAGGTATCAATCCCCCTTTCCTGACGAGTGACGGCAATGCCAAGAACGTGACGGGATATCACATACGACTTGGAGTGGATACTACCTATGTGCAGGGAGATTCGGAAGTTGGGTTGGTTATTATGCGTTATGCCGAAGCGTTGTTGAGTTATGCTGAGGCAGCGGAAGAATTGGTAAGTGCGATGATGCCGTACTGGAAAAACACTGAAGCCTTTGCGCGAACGTGCCGGAGTGAAGTATGTGAAGCCTGTGACTGTCGATCCTAATTTCACAGACTATGGGTACGCGTTGACGCCGTTCTTCCAGGAGATTCGTCGCGAGCGCCGTGTGGAGCTGGCGTTACAGGGGCTATCGGTTGGACGACCTTATGCGTTGGGGCGGCGCCAGAGTTATTGTCAATAAGCGTGGACGAGGCGCTTATTTGGGAAAAAGGATGCGGTACTTTATAAATCATTCACCGAAGAGCAGCAATCGAAACTTACTACCATACTGACCGACGGTAGTCAATGGATGGATCCTTTGCAGGAACTGTTGCCCAATGGCTACCAATTTGTTGCCGGTCGTGATTACCTGCTTCCTATTCCGCCCAGCGAACTCAAGTTGAACAGGCAAGATGAAGCAGAATCCCGGTTGGGGAGAAAGAGTAAGAATATGATGCGGTTATTTAATTTTAGAAAGAACAGACCATGAAAAAAGAGTAAGAATATATATTGCATATTGTTGTTTGCCGTGTTGGGCATTACCGGTTGTTCGGAGGAGAAGATGGCGCCGTTACCTGAACCCGTACCTCTGAGGATGAGCTTTAATAGTACGGATTTGGTGATGGGTGAAACGCTGGAGATTACTTTTGATGTCACCGGTACGGACGAAGGTATGAAAGCGATGAATGAGGATGTAAGCATTAAACTGAGCGCCACTACGGAAAAAAGGAGCGGTAGACCGCCTGTTGTTCGGAAGGATTTCCCACCGAAGTCGTTATGAAGCAGGGAGAAACGAGCAAGACTATTCCGGTACTTGTGAAAGAGGGGCTGAATAAAAAGAATATTCTGTCGAAATATCGGCTTTTGCACGCGGCTATAGAGTAGAGAATGCCTTGCAACTGCTCACCGTGAAAGCGATTATCATTATTCGCGCGTAATGATAAAAAACAATGCGGATAATACAGTGAAAGAGGGACAGAGTTTTATTTTGACAGCTTCCGTCAATTCTAAATTGAAGGACGACCTTACTATCGTTATTACGCCTGCGGAAAGGTGTGGCCCGGCGTCTTGAGAACCTTCCCGAACAATTGGTGATTCCGGCCGGAGAGAGTTCGGTGGAGAGTGAGGCTATTATGATGATAAAAAGTACGGAAACCATTGCCGATGAAGATCTGAAGCTCACGTTCTCCACGATTCCGGTGGCAAGCCGTTATCCGTTGGTGGCAAAAATGAAATCATTATTCACAGAATAGATATCCATAAGGGTATGGATACGAAGATAAGGGGATGAACGGTGGTTGTACGAGGATGCCGACCAACTCTTCGTGTCGCCTCAAAATGAAGATGCCGTGAAGAAATGGGGACAACTGAACTATGTGGTGATGAAAGAGGGTGACCCGCACCCCAACAGCGGCAATGTGCTGCCCGACGGTAAATGGAAGTTTTTCCGCGCTTATGAGTTTCATAAGATTGATGCCTGTCTCACGACGAAGGACAGTCCGATGGGCGATTATGTCAGTAAGGAATATCCGTTTGGCTTTGCCGACCAGAATACTGCTGCGGTAGAAAGTCAAGGTGCGGTGGATAATGCTAAGTATGCTTATGTAATGGATGAAGGCTATTTGCGTATGATGACATTGAAAGAGAGGGCTAAATCCGGTAACGGGGGTAAGGAATGGGATTATGGAACATCTGCATTCTATTCTTGTAAATTCATGCGCGGCAATGCCAATAGTACGGCATGGGCATCTTCCAATATCCGTATTTATCCGGTATGCGCATTGAGACCCGTGCCCGTATCCGCGGTATGGAAAATAGCGGTATGCTGCCCGGTATCTGGCTGCAAGGCAATGAGCAGGTGGGTGGAAATGCCGAGTGGAATAACTGGCCTGATTTTGGAGAAATAGATGTTAATGGAGAATAATAGCCGACACAATAATTTGGCATACAGGCGCGGGGTGGAACAAACTTTCCATTTTGGTGCTCCCACGCCGGGAGCCAGTACCGGTGCCGGTGCTTATAATCCAACCAAAGCTGTCACGGAATTGGCTTCGGGCGGCAAGACCGGAGGTACTATTATAGACGAATTCCAGATTTATTGGGTAGAATGGATAGACGATGAAACCGTTGCCATAGGGACAAACGGTGTAGAAACGCTTCGAGGTGACCAAAGCGATGACAGAACAGAATGGCGGTCGCTGGCCGTTCTCCTACAGTATAAACAGTGAAGGGTTGTATTACATCATCACGATGATGTTTTTGCACAAAAGCAGAGCCGAATTTCGGTGCAACGGATATGGTGATGAGCTATCAGGCTGCACGGAATATCTTGAAAGTGAATCCGGATATAAAGATTCCCCGTATGGAAATAGACTGGGTGCGTTTTTATATAGACGATACTTATACGGATCATGAGATGCCTTATCGTAAAGACCTCATTTTGTATTAATGTACATAACAATGAAAAAAAAGAAAGAACATTAACCTATAAAGAATAATAATATGAAGATTAAGACTATTTTTTGTGCACGCTGTGTGCAGTAACTGTGTTGGGTAGCTGTAGCTACGATGATGATGGATTGTGGGATGCGGTGAACGGTCAGGAAGAAAGAATTTCCGCATTGGAGAAATGGCAGAAGACGGTTGTAGACCAACTGAATTCTTTGCAGGGGATTCTTACGGCTACCGATTATGTGACCAATGTGGAAAAAGTGGAAAAGGATGGTGCGCAAGGGTATAAAAAATTCTCTTTCCTGCACGCTAATGCTATTACATTGTACTATAATGAAGACAGCGAGGTCAGTGGCGGAAGCGATGCTTCGGTTGGTGTGGCACAGGACGATAACGGTTATTATTGGACGATGAACGGCGAGCCTTTACAGATAGAAGGCAAGAAGGTATATGTGACAGAAGGAGGCGGAGCTTCATTAACGCCTAATGCCGGTAATCCTGAAATATTCGATTTGACAATTGGCGGAACCACGGTGACGGTAGACCAAAAATGCAGTAGGTGCACATCCTATTAAAGAGGTGAAGGAAGAAAACGGCAGGGTGATTGTTACGTTGAATGACAATACAACGAAAGAGCTGGTGAAGTGGGTGAACCTGAAAGATGCTTTGTCGGCAACGTATGAAGGCACCAACGGAACTGAGGTGACATATCCGATTGCCCTTGGAGCCGGACATATCATGAGAAAGGTAGACGAGACTCCTGCAGGGTGGACGATAAAGGTTACGGGAATAGGTGCTGATACTAAATTGATTGTTACTTATCCGTCAGGCAATGAAAGTGTAACGGTAGCTTTTCTGATTTCCGACGGAAATACGTTATCGGTTGTTCAGGAAGCGACATTTACATCAACAGCTACTCCCGGAATAGCTTGGACCACTGTTACTTATTCTACCAATACGCCGATAACAATTCCTCCCGGAACTCAAAATGTTAAGGTTACGGGTGATGCTTCTGCTTTAGCTCCAGCTGCATTTGCTACGAATATAACAAATCCTTTGAAAAGTACTGCCGATGTAGTAAATATTGACTTATCGGAAATTACTTATACTAAAGCATTTCCTTTCCAACGCCTTTTTATATGAATACCCCTTCCGTACCTGATACAGATAAAAAATACTTCAATAGAAACTATAATTCTTCCTGAAGGAATCATTAATATATGGGGCTCTGCCTTTAAAGAATTGCAAGGCATTGAAGAGCGTTACGGTTGGCACGGCGACAGATGTACCGGCACAGTATTCAGATACATGGTTTACCGGATGCGAGGCATTAGAATCGATATATGTACCGGCCGACAAAGTGGATACATATAAGGACTCATGGGATAGCAGTTTGACTGATTATATCAAGGCGATACCGGCCGACTAAGTTATAATCTGTAAGTATAATCAGAAACCCAAATGCCGGAAGGATGGGTGAATATCCATGCTTCCGGCATTTTACATATAAAAGGAAACAACAATTTAATCACTGATTGAATCATGAATAAACTACAGACCGGATGGTTGTATACTTTGACAGGGGGCGGTTTCGGCGGTATCATTGGCCGCATGTATGCCGGCTTCAAAACCTTACAACATCGTCTACATCATGACCGACGACCATACGGCGCAGATGATGAGCTGCTATGACAATCGCTATATAAAACTCCCAACTTAGATCGCATCGCCAACGACGGTGTGCGCTTTGTCAATAGTTTTGTTGCCAACTCTTTGAGCGGGCCGAGCCGTGCCTGCATGTTTACCGGCAAACACACATGTGGCAATAAATTCTATGATAATACCACTTGTGTGTTCGACGGTTCGCAACAAACCTTTCCCAAAAATACTGCGCGAAAACGGCTATCAGACGGCTGTTATAGGTAAATGGCATTTGGAAAGCCTGCCTACCGGTTTCGATTATTGGGAAGTTGTACCCGGCCAGGGAGATTATTTAAATCCGGACTTTATCACGATGAACAACGATACCGTTGTCCGCAAAGGCTATATCACCAACTTAATTACAGATATGAGTATCGATTGGATGGAAAACAGGCGGAACAAGGAAAAACCTTTCTGTCTTTTTATTCATCATAAAGCCATTCATCGCAACTGGCTGCCTGAAATAAAAAACCTTGCCCTCTACGAAGACAAGACATTCCCTTTGCCCGATAACTTCTATGATGATTATAAAGGCCGCCCTGCCGCCGCTTCTCAGGAAATGAGCATATTCAAGGATATGGACTTGATTTACGACCTGAAGATGTTGAAAGAGGGCAAAGACTCCCCCACTGAAAGAGCGCTATCTGAGCTACATAGAACGTATGGACGCTGATGACCGTAAAAGCTTTCGACACATTTTATGCGCCTATCATTGAAGATTTTTTATAAACGTGACCTGAAAGGTAAAGAACTCGCCGAATGGAAATATCAGCGCTATATGCGTGATTATGCAAAAGTAGTTAAGTCGCTGGACGATAATGTAGGGCGTGTATTGGATTACCTGAAAGAGAAAGATATGCTGGACAATACATTGGTGGTTTATACCTCTGACCAAGGCTTTTATATGGGCGAACACGGTTGGTTCGACAAGCGTTTCATGTACGAAGAGTCCATGCACACACCGCTTATTATGCACCTGCCCAAAGGGCTGGATGCACGCGGCGACATTACGGAATTGGTACAGAACATAGACTATGGTCCGACCATCCTCGATCTTGCAGGTATCAGTCTGCCGGAAGATATGCACGGCATTTCCATGTTGCCGTTACTCAAGGGAGAGCATCCTGTAAAACTGGCGTAAGGCATTGTACTATCATTTCTACGAATATCCTGCAGAACACATGGTAAAAACGCCACTACGGAGTGCGTACAGAGCGCTATAAACTGATTCATTTCTATAATGACATCGATGTTTGGGAATTGTATGATTTGAAAAACGACCCTGCCGAAATGTATAACATCTATGGCCGACCCGGTACCGAAGAAGTGACAGCCGAACTGAAAACTACTTTACTGGATTTACAGCAACAATATAACGACCCGGTGCGCTTCGGACCGGAAAGAGATAAGGAATGATTTATGTTTTTACTTGAAAATAACGATTTTATTTTATGAAATACTTTATAATGCTATTATTATGCTGCTGGTTGCTTCCCCCCCCTTGGGCTGCCAGGCAGATAACTTGACTCAGCCTTTTTCGTTGGTTCCCTGTCCGGTCGCAATTGTGCCGGGCACGGGTAACTTTCAATTCACGGCTAAGACGGTATTCGCAGTAGAAAATGAAGAACAGGCGGAAGTCGTGAAACAGTTTACCGCGCTTTTTACGAATGCCGCCGGCTTTACTCCCCGTATAAAAACGGAAAGTAAGAAAGGAGATGTTTGCTTGCTAACTGATGCTTCCTTAGATTCGGAAGCCTATTCTGTTGGAAATCACCTCAAAGGAAAAATCCGCATTTACGCATCGGATGTACAAGGCTTTTTTATGCCTTGCAGAGTATCCGGCAATATTGCCGGCTGCTAGAGGGTACACACAGGTGGTTAACGCTTTGTGGGCCGTACCTGCCATGACTATTACCGACCGCCCCCGTTTCAGCTATCGCGGATTGATGGTAGACGTATCCCGATTTTTCACGCCTAAGGAGAATCTGCTGCGTATCATAGATTGCATGGCTATGTTGAAACTGAACAAGCTGCATTTGCATCTGACGGATGATAATGGTTGGCGTATTGAAATCAAACGTTACCCGCTGCTCACGGAAATTGGATCGCGCCGGGTGGAACGTCCGGGAGCGCGCCGTTCTTTTTGCCCGTCAATGCCCGTCAGGGAGAACCCACGGTGGAGAAAGGCTTTTATACGCAGGATGATATTCGGGAGATTGTATCTTATGCCATGGCACGCCATATCGAAGTGATTCCGGAAATAGAAATGCCGGCTCATAGTAATGCCGCATTGGCATCGTATCCATTGCTTGCCTGTCCGGTAGTGGATAAATATATCGGGGTGTTGCCGGGATTGGGAGGAGCTCATGCCGATATCATCTATTGCGCTGGAAACGATAGTGTATATACTTTCCTTGAAGGAGTGATTGATGAAATCGTAGATTTGTTTCCGTCAAGATATATTCACTTGGGTGGTGATGAGGCATGGAAGGTTAATTGGAAAAAATGTCCGCGTTGTCAGGCACGCATGAAAGCAGAAGGGTTGAAAAACGAAGAAGACTTACAGGGATATTTCATGGCACGTATGGCGCGTTATGTGCAGAGTAAAGGCCGCGAAGTGATGGGATGGGACGAGCTGACCAATACCGATATTCCCGAAGATGCCATTATTTTTCGGCTGGCAGGGGGCGTGGACAGGCTGCATTGAAAGCCGCCAAACTGGGACATCGGTTTGTGATGACTCCTGCGCTTATATTGTATCTCTTATCCGTTATCAAGGTCCGCAATGGTTTGAACCGGTCACTTATTTCGGCAATAATACTCTGAAAGATGTATATGATTATGAACCCGTACAAAAAGAATGGAGTCCGGCTGTTGAGAAACTTTTAATGGGTGTACAAGCATCCCTTTGGACGGAGTTTTGCAACAAGCCTGAGGATGTGGACTATCTGTTGTTTCCGCGCCTGTCTGCTTTGGCCGAAGGGGCATGGACGCAAACCGACCGTAAGATTGGCAGACTTATTTAAAAAAGCGATGGACCGGTTTAATGAACATATTGCGGCGAAGGGAATAGTTTATGCCCGTTCCATGTATAATATACAGCATACGGTAACTCCGTTGACGGGCAATTACAGTCAAGTTGGAATGTGTTCGTCCGGATGTACAGATTCATTACACCACTGACGGTAAGGAACCGGATTTGCAATCTGCACTTTATTCGGAGCCTTTACGGCTTACGACATCTAAGACCGTGAAAGCTGCCACTTTTTGCCAACGGAGAGCAGATAGGGTAAAACATTGGTTCTGCCGGTGGAATGGAATAAAAGCAACGGCTAAACCTATTTTTTGGGAAGCAATACCGAAAAACTGAAGTTGTTGGTGAATGGCGTACGGGGCAGCTTGAAGCAAACCGATTTCGAATGGTGCTCTTGGATGAATAACGATACGATTTCTTTTACTGTTGATTTGCAGAAGAAAGAAGAAATCCATACCGTAACGTTGGGGTGCATCACTGTTTACGGAATGGCAGTACATAAACCTGCTTGTATACGGGTGGCTGTATCTGATAATAACCGCAACTTCCGTCTGGCTGGAGAGTTGCACTATTCTCAAAAAGAAATTTTCCGTGAAGGTTCTTATGTTGACAACTGCTCGTTTGCCTTGGATAATGTGCAGGCCCGCTATGTGCCGATAACACTTTGCGGAGCAGGCTTGTGTCCGGAAAATCATGTGCGCCCGGGACAAGAAGCGAGACCTTTCTTTGGATGAACTTATTATAGAATGAAAAAAACGAATGTGTATGATTGACCGTATGAGCCGACAGATATTTACATTACTTGGAGCTATTCTTGCGTTTTCACCGCTTGCAGCGCAGAACAGCCGGAATGGCAAAGAATCAATATGCCATAGGATTGAATAAATTGCAACCTCATACCTATGTATGGCCGTATGCCACGGTAACGGATGTGGAGCAGGGCGATTACGAGCAATCTCCCTATTACCTCAGCCTGAATGGCAAATGGAAATTCCATTGGGTGAAGAATCCCGATAAACGACCGAAGGAGTTTTATAAACCGTCTTTTTATACCGGTGGTTGGGCGGACATTCTTGTTCCCGGTAATTGGGAACGTCAGGGGGGGGGGTACGGTACGGCTATTTATGTGAATGAGTCGTATGAGTTTGACGACAAGATGTTCAAATTCAAAGAAGAACCCGCCGCTGGTTCCTTACGAAGACAATGAAGTCGGTTCTTACCGCCGTACATTCAAAGTTCCGGCTTCGTGGAAAGATCGCCGGGTGGTGCTTTGCTGTGAGGGAGTTATCTCTTTCTATTACGTATGGGTAAACGGTAAGTTTATCGGATACAATCAAGGCTCAAAAACTCCTGCGGAGTGGGATATTACGGATAAACTGGAAGATGGAGAGAATATGATAGCACTTGAAGTTTACCGCTGGAGTGCCGGTTCTTATCTGGAGTGTCAGGATATGTGGCGTTTAAGCGGAATCGAACGCGATGTATATCTGTACAAGGTACTCCCCCACCGGTATATTGCTGATTATAACGTGACGTCTTCTTTGGAAAAACGAACTATAAGGATGAAAAGTCTTTTTCGGTCTGGATGTAACGATAGAAGGCGCTTCACAGAATGCTTCTTCCATTGCGTACACACGCTGAAAGACGCGGAAGGCCGGACTGTATCGGCGGAAGAGATTCCGGTAAAGTCACGCGGATTAAGCAACTTCATCTCTTTTCCGGGGAAGCGACTCCCCGGCAGTGCAGGCATGGAGTGCGGAACATCCTAATCTTTATACATTGTTTCTGGAGTTGAAGGATGCTACGGGCAAGGTGACCGAAGTAACCGGTTGCCGGGTGGGGTTCCGCACTTCGGAAATAAAGGACGGCCGTTTCTGTATCAATGGGGTACCGATATTGGTGAAAGGTGTTAACCGGCACGAACATTCCCAACTGGGACGTACTGTCAGTAAGGAATTGATGGAGCAAGATATCCGCCTGATGAAACAGAACAATATCAATACGGTGCGCAATTCGCATTATCCTACCGACTCTTATTGGTACACTCTTTGCGACCGTTACGGATTGTATATGATAGATGAGGCGAATATCGAATCGCACGGTATGGGCTATGGCCCGGCATCGCTGGCGAAGGATAAAGCACTTTGGTTGCCGGCACATGGGATCGTACGCAGCGTATGTACTGAACGTTCCAAGAACCATCCTGCCATCGTTATCTGGTCTTTTGGGAAATGAAGCGGGCAATGGTATAAACTTTGAGCGTACATACGATTGGTTGAAGTCGGTAGAAAATAATCGTCCCGTACAATATGAACGGGCGGAACAGAACTATAATACCGATATTTATTGCCGCATGTATCGCAGTGTGGATGAAATCAAAGCTTATCTGGCTACACCGGGTATTTATCGTCCCTTTATTCTGTGTGAATACCTGCATGCTATGGGTAATAGTGTGGGGGTATGAAGGAGTATTGGGATGTTTTTTGAGAGTAATCCGATGGTGCAAGGCGGAGCTATATGGGATTGGTAGACCAGTCGTTCCGTGAGATTGACGACAACGGCCGCTGGTATTGAGTTATGGAGGTGACTACGGACCTGAAGATATTCCGAGTTTTGGTAACTTCTGTTGTAATGGTCTGGTAAATGCAGACCGTGAACCGCATCCGCACTTATTGAAGTGAAGAAAATCTATCAGAATATCAAAGCAACCTTGATCAATGAAAAAGAATCGGACTGTACGTATTAAGAATTGGTTTGATTTTTCGAACCTGAATCAATATATATTGCATTGGAATGTAACTGCCGATAATGGTATGGTACTGGCGAAAGGAATGCAGGAGGTGGATTGTTTGCCTCATGGAATGGTCAATGTGATGTTTGGAGCAGTCAAACTGCCGGTTAATACGCGTGAAGCCTATCTGAATTTGAGTTGGATGCGGAAAACAGTTTTTCTCCTATGGTAGATACTTCCTGGGAGGTAGCTTATGACCAATTTGTATTACCCGGTAATGCAAACCGGAAAGGCTTATTCTGCCGGAAACATCCGGCAAAATGACTTTTACGGTGGACGAAAAAGAGCGGTGCTTTACAATTGCTTGCACAGATGGGACAGAATTGCTGGCAAGTCCGGTTACATTGAGCTTGTTCCGTCCGGCAACGGATAATGACAATCGCGACCGGAAAGCGGCACATTTATGGCGTCAGGCGGGACTTGACAAGACGGTGCAGAAAGTTGTTTCTTTGAAAAAAGGCAAGGCTTCTGCTACTGCGGTAGTGGAGTTGCTGAATGAGGCAGGGAAGAAGGTGGGCGACGCTATTTTTTTGGCATACTCATTGGCGCAGAACGGAGGTGTCAGGATACAAACCGAATTTACGCCCGATACGATGGTTAAATCAATGGCCCGCATGGGATTGGCATTCGAGATGAACGATAGGTATGGGAATGTTTCCTATCTGGGGCGCAGAGCGCATGAAACGTATGCCGACCGTAAGCAGTCCGGTAAGATTGACATATACAATACGACTGTTGAACGTATGTTCCATTATTATGTAAAGCCGCAGGCTACAGGTAATCGTACCGATGTACGTTGGATGAAGTTGGCAGATGAAGCCAATAACGGATTGTTTGTCAATTCGAGCCGTCCGTTTCAGTTTAGTATTTCTCCTTTCTCGGATGAGAATATTGGCTTACCCACATTAACGAACTCGAACGTAATGGCAAAGGTAACCGCATCTGGATGCCGGACAGATCGGGAGTGGGCACCGCTACTTGCGGACCTGCCACATTACCGCCTTATCTTATTCCTATAGACAGGCAACAGTTTGATTTTTACCATTTATCTTGTCAGATGAGTGCAAACTTATTTTGAATTTTGCTCATAGCAAGAGGTATTGAGTTAACTATTAATAGAATATATATATGAAAACAAATAATGCTCCTGACATCATTACTTTTTCGCAGTCTTTTGTGGAGTGCAGGCACAGGAAACCTATTACGAGAAACATTTGATCTTCCCCGAAAAGGCTACTGCTGCACAGAAGCTGGACATGGCTTCACGTTTAATTCCCTACTCCGCAACAGCTTGGAGTGGCAGCAAATGGAGTTTACCGCTTTCCTGCATTTCGGTATCAATACCTTTACGGGACGTGAATGGGGGATGGTAAGCCCCTGCTCTCTTTAATCCTACCGAACTGGATTGTGAGCAGTGGGTACGTGCACTCAAAAAACGGAGGTTTTAAGATGGCAATCATTACCGCCAAGCATCACGACGGTTTTTGTCTGTGGCTCTACGAAGACTACCCGGCACTCTGTTGCATCCAGTACCCTGGCGTGGCGGAAGGGAGACTTGGTACGCGAATTGCGTAATGCATGCGATAAATACGGTATTAAGTTTGGCATATACCTCTCTCCGTGGGATCGGAATGCCGCTTGTTACGGCGATTCTCCCGTCTATAACCAATTCTTCATTGAACAACTCCACGGAGTTGCTGACGCAATATGGTGAAATTCACGAAAGTATGGTTTGATGGTGCAAACGGTGAAGGACCCAACGGTAAAAAGCAAGAATATGACTGGGATGCAGTGATAAAGACCATTCGTCGCCTGCAGCCCAAAAGCTGTGACTGCTATCATGGGTGATGATGTGCGTTGGGTAGGTAATGAAAAGGGAATCGGACGTGAAACCGAGTGGAGTGCCACAGCATTGCCGCCGGGCATCTATTCCCGTTCGGAAGAACTGAGAAAGGGATTGGTATTTATGGTAAGGCCAAAGACTTGGGCGGTCGTGACATCGTGGCGCGTGCCAAGGAACTTTTCTGGTGGCCGTCCGGAAGTGGATGTGTCTATTCGTCCGGGTTGGTTCTATCATGCTGCAAGGACAAGCAAGTGAAGTCGTTGGCGCATCTGGTGGATATTTATTTCAAATCTGTAGGTTATAATTCGGTATTGTTGCTTAATATTCCGCCTGATAAGCGCGGGTTGATTCATGAGAATGATGTGCAGCGTCTGAAAGAGCTTTCCGCTTATCTGAAGAAGACGTTCGGCAAAGATTTTCTGCAGAAAGGAGATACCCGTTGGCAACCCTTAAGTGGAGATGTCCGCGAATATAAAGTGCAGAAAGGCGCTGTGGTAAATACATTCCTTATTCAGGAAGATATTGCCAAAGGACAGCGTGTGGAAAAATTTTCTTGTGGGAGGCTTACTCCAATGGTTCGTGGAGATATGTGGCGGAAGGTACGACGGTTGGGTAAAACGTCTGATCCGTTTCTCGGATACCAAGGCGGAGAAAAATACGGGTTACTGTCCGTTCGGCACGTGGAAAGGCAAATATCCTGAAAGTGGGACTTTCTTCGCCGAACCTTTGAATGACGAGAATACGGAAGTGCAGTTGAGTGATATTCCGGTGGATGAATGGCGTATAGCAGACGGTGAACCGAATGCGCATCAGGCTATTGACGGAGACCGGAGTACGGGGTGGTACACCAACTCATTGAAACCGTTGACGGTGGATATGGGGCGCGAAGTGCAGGTTACAGGCTTCAGTTATGCTCCGGTTACGGGTGATGACCTGGCGGGTACTATTTACAAATATGCTTTCTACATCAGTAGTGACGGCGAGGAATGGACAAAATGCGATGCAGCCGGTGAGTTCAGCAATATTATGCACAATCCCGTTCCTTACTTTGTACGCTTCGGAAAGAGTTATCGGGGCACGTTACTTCAAGCTTGAACCGCTTGCCGAAATCAACGGGAAAGTATCTACTGCTATTGGCGAGGTGGGTATCCTTGCTGTGAAAGGCATGCCGAAAGATGATGAAACGCTGGTATATGACCGTCCCGGTGCACCGTTGAAGCTAAGACCCGGTGATAATCATCCGAAAGTGAAAGGTTGGCGTTTCTACACCGCTCATGAATTCTTGAACCGTGATACGGAAAATAATCTTCCGAAAGGATTCATTGAACATAGGGGGCACATGAGCCGTGCCGCACGGGTGGATAATGCACGCTGTTCGGAAGTGAACAATGGTGTATTACAGATTCGTACAGTTGAGGAAACCGATTCAGTGGACAATCGTTTTGGTGCCAATGTGAAGTTCTCTCACGGCTGTTATCGCACGTCATTGCCCGGAAGCAAGGATTTCTGGTGTAACTTTACCGAGAATATGCGTATTGAGATTCGTTTTAAACGCAATGCTTATCAAGGTTTCAAACGATGCACTTTTGGTTTATGGGGAACAATAACCGTCCTTGGCCTAAGAATGGGGAAATAGATTTATTGGAAAATCCGAAAAGACAGTCAATAATCGTGCACATTTTCACATTGCACTCGGAGAATTATTATGCCGGAGTAGTAGGAGGCAGCGGAAGTGTTACCTCGACAATTGACCTGGCCGATATGTCCTGGTGGAATATCTACTGGTTGGAATGGTATCCCGACCGCATAGTAGGAGGCGTGAATGGGCAGACCTATTTTTGAACACCGTAAGGGAGCTTCAATGGCAATGAAGATTGGCCTTGAGTGATCCGAAGGCTTCTTTCTTATTTTCAGTACCGGTATATCAACCAATCCTAAGGCATGGCCGGGGCGGTTATGCCGTCCGAATGGAAAAAAGATGCTATGCCGGCCATGTTCGTTGACTGGATACGGGTGTATGTGAATAAAGATTATAAAGGTGGGAAAAGCTCCCCTGCCATAAGGTTCTATTGATATAGGTACGTGAAATGAAATATACAGTTGCTTCCTTAACAGTTGTAGCATTGCTGTCGGGTAATGCTATGGCACAGCGTAAACCTAATATCATCCTTTTTTGGTGGATGATATGGGGTGGCAGGATACCTCTCTGCCTTTTGGAAAGATACCACGGACTTGAACTGTATTTTATGAAACTCCCAATATGGAGCGTTTAGCTGAAAGGGGAGTTATGTTTACCACGCTTATGCCTGTTCAATCAGTTCTCCGTCACGTGTAAGTTTGTTCACTGGTGCAAAATGCTGCGCAGCATAAAGTTAAGCAAACTGGACGTTGAAGAAAGATACGCCGACCGATAGGAAAGATGCTGTCTTTGGAATTTGAAGCATGGAATTATAATGGTCTTTGTCCGGAAGCGGGATTGGAACATTCTTTTTTATGCGAAGTGTTTGCCTCAACTACTTCGTGAGAATGGATATGCTACTATGATGGTTGGAAAAGCGCATTTTGTTCGATGGGTACACCTGCGGCCAATCCTTTGACAATAGGTTTCGATTATAATATTGCCGGTCATGCTGCCGGAGCTATGGGGGAGCTATCTGGGCGAGGAAGGATATGGCGCCAAGAGCGATCCGGAACGTGCAGCAGTGTGGGCTGTTCCGGTTTAGAGCAATATCATGGTACTGATACTTTCTTGACTGAAGCTTTGACATTGGAGGCGAAAAAGCTTATTAGATAAGGTAACCGGACAGTCTAAGCCGTTCTTTCCTTTTATATGAGCCATTATGCTGTACATGCGCCTTTCGGAACAGACAGACGTTTCTACCAGAAGTACGCAGATAAGGACTTTCACATAAAAGAAGCACAGTATGCGGCACTTTGGAGGGTATGGATAAAAGTTTAGGCGATTTAATGGATTATGTGGACGAAAAAGGTATAGCCGATAATACGGTTATTATTTTTATGTCGGATAACGGCGGTTATACAATCGGTCGTCATGATAAGAATTATCCGCTGAGTGAAGGTAAAGGTTCTTTAAAGGAAGGTGGAACCGTGAGCCGATGATTGTTTGTTATCCACATGTTGCCAAACCTTCTACCATAAATGACACTCCCTATTATTGAAGATTTTTTTCCTACGTTGTTGGAAATTGCCGGAGTCTGCGATTATCGGACACCTCAACATATTGATGGGATAAGTTTTTTGAAGCAAATAAAAGGACATGCCGGAGATAAAGAGCGTGCTTTGTTTTTTCATTATCCCAATAGGGGTGAGAGAAGACAGACGATCGGTGCACCGCAAAGTGCGGTCGTGGCGGGTGATTGGAAACTAATCCATTACTATGAATCGGGTAGTGCCTGCCTTTTATAATTTGGAGAATGATATTTCGGAGAATGATGATTTGTCTGCCAGGTATCCGGATAAAGCTAAAGAACTGGCTAAGGTATTGAGCGATTATTTAAAGTCTCAACATGCTACTATGCCTATTCTGAAGCTAACCGGCAGGACAGACTTCCGTATCCTGATGGTAGCATAAGATAATAAAAAGAGAAAGGCAGTCCGTTACCGAAAGCCCTTTTTCTCTTTGCTACTATATTTAAAACTTATGTTATCTATTGAAAGGAAAGAAGTGTTTTCTTTTTCTTGACTAAACAAAATCTTTCAGTTCTTGTTGTAGTTTTTGGCGGGTAAAGAAGATACGGTCTTTACAGTTCCCAGCGGGAGTCCCAGCTTCTCGGTTCGCGGTATTTGAAACCGGAAACGTGCATGGAGAACGGGACTTTATATTCGCGTGGCAATGAATTGACAATGCGGTGCATCTCTTTCAGGTCGTATGCGCTTTCCGTACTCTCAAATGCGTTGTCGCGCGGAAGATTCAGATGGTAAAGATTGTCTGTCTGGTCTCACAAATGTCTGGTCGCGCACCACTTTACGGTAGTTGTTGATAAAGATGTTGCGCATGATAGTATATATCCAACCTTTGAAATTAGTATCGGGCATGTATTTATCTTCATTATCCAAAGCTTTGAGCGATGTTTCTTGAAGAAGGTCGTTGGCTTCTTCTCGGTCGGAGGTGAGCTTGTATGCGAAGCGTAATAAGTCGTTTTGAACTCCGATCAGATCTTTTTAAATGTCATACTATTCATAATGTGCTTTGTTAAATGGTTACTTGTTCGTTTTGCCTTTTAGCTTTGCAAGTTTACGAAAGTTCCGGCTTTTCCCGACAGGCTGTTTTTAAGCAATCTTTGGGGTGAAAACTATCAATTGATAGATTTTGGGTGCTATTTGATAGATTTTGGGTGCAGTTTTCTATCGAATATTTGCATTTAATTAAAAAGATGCGTTAATTTTGCGCAATCATTTCATCATAAGAAAGAATGGCTGACGACTCTTTATTTTTTGATTGACATTGATAAGATTCTTCGGGAGAAAGCTCCGAAGCATGTGAAAGTATATCCCTAAGTTTGTCGTATCTTACTTGAAGCGCATTGTTCATCAGGATGAATTGAATGTTTTTCTGAGAGAGTCGAAAGATAAGGTAGGGGTGGAATTCCTGCAGGCTTGTCTGGACTTTCTGGATGCCAAATTGATAGTGAAGGGCAAGGAGAATCTGCGAAAAGACGGTCTTTACACATTCGTTTCCAATCATCCCTTAGGCGGACAGGATGGAGTGGCGTTGGGCTATGTACTTGGGAGTTTTTACGATGGAAAGGTGAAATATATGGTAAATGACCTGCTTATGAACCTGCATGGACTGGCTCCTCTTTGTATTCCTATTAATAAGACCGGTAAGCAGGCCAAGGATTTTCCGAAAATGGTAGAGGCCGGGTTCGCGTCGGACGATCAGCTTATCATGTTTCCCGCCGGGCTTTGTTCGCGCCGCCAGAATGGCGTCATCCGCGATTTGGATTGGAAAAAGGCGTTTATAGTGAAGAGTGTGAGGCGCATCGTGATGTGGTGCCTATCCATTTTGAAGGACGTAATTCCAATTTCTTTTACAACTTGGCAAACCTCTGTAAAGTGTTGGGTATCAAGTTTAATATAGCCATGTTGTATCTGGCAGATGAAATGTTGAAAAACCGTCATAAAACATTTACCATTACTATAGGTAAGCCTATTCCCTGGCAAACATTCGATAAGACGAAGACACCTGCCCAATGGGCCCAGTATGTAAAAGATATCGTGTATAAATTATAAATTGAAAATTAAAATAGAAGACCGGGAGTTGATACGGAGGACATTTATTCTCAACTCTCAATTCTCAATTAAAGTAATATGGAAGATATTATTGCACCGATCAGCAAAGAATTGCTGAAAGCGGAGTTGACGGAAGACAAACGCTTGCGCATGACGAACAAGAGTAATAATCAGATATACATTATTACTGCCCAGGATTCACCCAATACGATGAAGGAAATCGGACGTCTGCGTGAGATTGCATTTCGTGCTGCCGGTGGCGGAACGGGCATGTCGATGGATATTGATGAATACGATATCATGGACAATCCCCTATAAGCAGTTGATTGTCTGGAATCCGGAAGCAGAGGAGATATTAGGCGGTTACCGTTATATTCTCGGTACGGATGTACGCTTCGACGAGCACGGCGCTCCGATTTTGGCTACTGCACACATGTTTAACTTCTCCGAGAAATTCTTGAATGAATATCTTCCTACTACCATTGAGCTTGGACGTTCATTCGTGACGCTCGAATATCAGTCTACCCGTCGCGACAGCAAAGGTCTGTTCGCATTGGATAATCTGTGGGACGGCTTGGGTGCGCTGACGGTGGTTATGCCCAACGTGAAGTATTTCTTCGAAAGGTTACCATGTATCCCAGCTATATACCGCAAAGGACGCGTGACATGATCCTTTATTTTCTGAGAAAGCATTTTGCCGATAAAGACAGTCTGATTACTCCGATGAAACCGCTGCAATTGGAGTCGGACGAGGAGGAACTGGCAGCTTTGTTCTGTAAGGATACATTTAAGGAAGACTATAAAATCCTGAATGGTGAAATCCGTAAGCTGGGATACAACATTCCGCCGTTGGTAAATGCCTACATGAGTCTTAGCCCGACCATGCGTATGTTCGGTACGGCTATTAATTACGGTTTCGGTGATGTGGAAGAAACAGGTATTTTGATTGCCGTCGATGAGATTCTGGCAGAGAAGCGCATCCGGCATATACAGTCGTTTATAGAGAACGAGCCGGATGCATGTAATCTGACTTCCGGGGCGAATAAGATATTCTATCCGAGCAGATAAATCATACAGCCGGCAGGCTGTTTCCGTTGATTTTCCGGTAGAGGTCGAGGGCGAATACATCCGTCATGCCGGATATGTAGTCCAATACGGCCTGTATCCTTTCATACAGTGCAGTTGCTTTCATATTATATTGTCCGGATACCCGGTTGATGAGCAACTGCGAATATGTTTTTTCCGGTGAGCGTACTGCATCGATCATCAGCTCAAGCAGGGTGCTGATGATGCGGAAACCGGCAAGTTCTATGTCCAGTACGTCGCGTGAGCGGTAGATTTTCTTGAAAGAGACCTCGGCGCAGTGCTTGGGCAGCGGCAGGCCGTTCCGAAATATGCTTGATGAGGCTTGCCTTCAAATTCCCTTCTAAAATCCGGGCTTCATTATTGAGGAACGCTTGGGTGCATTCGCCGATAAGCAGCCCGATGACGGAAGAACGCAGATAGGCTATCTGTTCATTGGTGTCGCTCACAATCTTGAGCGTGTCGAGGATGTGCGCCTTACGTTCGTCGGGGAAAGTAGGCCAGCAGCAGTTCCTGCGTTTCCTGCGTAGTCAGGATTTTCAGTTTATGCGCATCTTCAATGTCCATCATCTGGTAGCAGATATCATCTGCCGCCTCCACCAGATAAACGAGCGGGTGGCGGGCATACTTCAGCGGAGAACCGTTAAGCTTCTTCATGCCCAGTTCTTCGGCTATCCGCCGGAAGCTGTTCTTCTTCGGTTGTAAAGAAGCCGAATTTGGATTTTGTCCTGCCAGGCTCGATGAAAAGGGGTATTTTACGATGCTGGCAAGTGTGGAATAGGTCAGGACGAAGCCGCCTTTGCGGCGTCCTTCAAACTGATGGGTAAGCAGACGGAAGCATTTGCGTTTCCTTCGAAGTGAGTCAGGTCTTCCCATTGTGCCGGGGTGAGCTGTTCTCCGTTGGGTTGTTTTTCTTTCAATGCCAGCCCTTTTCCTTCCGAAAAGAAAGTAGAGATGGCGCGTTCGCCGGAGTGGCCGAAGGGTGGATTTCCCAGATCATGGGCGAGGCAGGCGGCGGAAACGATAGAGCCGATTTCGGACAGATAGGAGCCTTGCAGTTCGGGGCGGCGGGCAAGGATGGCTTTGGCTACATCGTTGCCCAACGAACGGCCCACACAGGATACCTCCAGACTATGTGTCAGCCGGTTGTGGACGAATATGCTGCCGGGCAGGGGGAACACTTGCGTTTTGTTCTGCAATCTCCGGAAAGGGGCGGAGAAGATGAGGCGGTCGTAATCCCGCTGAAATTCAGAACGGTTCTCGTGACGCTCTTTATGAAACTCTTCCAAGCCGAATCGTTTGGCGGATATGAGGGTATTCCAGTCCATGACGATAATTATATTAATTGGTGATGTGAGCCACTTGTCGGGTTATAGCTCATTTCTTTCCGGTAATGAGTCCGGTCCGACGTCCTGATTCGCATTAATAACAGATTATTTAACTGCAAATGTATCATTATTTTGCTTCAAAATCACTATTTTCGCCCTCAATATAATGAAAGAAGCCCTGTTGTAGAGTAGACTTAGCAGGTCTTTTGTAATAGTAATCTTAATTAATCCGTAATAACGCCATGACTGTCCAAATTATAAATAAGTCGAAACATCCGTTGCCTGCGTATGCCACCGAGCTGTCTGCCGGAATGGATATTCGTGCCAATCTTTCCGAGCCGATGGTGCTGGAACCGTTGCAGCGCTGCTTGGTTCCTACAGGTTTGTATATTGCTTTGCCCGCAGGGTTTGAGGCGCAGATTCGTCCCCGTAGCGGGTTGGCTATCAAGAAAGGTATCTCGGTATTCAACTCTCCGGGTACTATCGATGCAGACTATCGCGGTGAGATTTGCATTATCCTCGTGAACCTTTCTTCGGAAACATTTGTGATTGAGGATGGAGAGCGAATCGCCCAAATGGTAATTGCCCGCCATGAGCAGGCCGTATGGCAGGAGTGGATGTGCTGGACGAAACGGAGCGCGGTTCCGGCGGCTTTGGGCATACGGGCGTGTAGTTGGTGATGAGTTATAAGTGATTAATGATTGGTGATTGACGGAGGGTTGCTTATACCATCTGATTTTACATAGATAATGAGCATATTCAAGAACAAGAAAACAGGACTATTCTTATTGGTGGCGGCTTCTTGCTTGTTTCCTGCGGGACGTCCCGTAGGCAGGCAAAGGCATTATCGGCGAAGCCTGTGGCGGAACTTACCCGGAACAGCAGCGCAAGTACGATTACTTCTTTCTGGAAGCAGCCCGTCTGAAGATACAGAAAGACTATGATGCGGCTTTCGATTTGCTGCAACATTGCCTGACTATCAATCCGAATGCTTCGTCGGCTCTGTATAGCTGGCGCAATATTATCTGTTCCTGAAGCAAGTGCCTCAGGGGCAGGCTGCATTGGAGAAGGCCGTGGAAAACGATCCGATAATTATTGGTACAGTCAGGGACTGGCGAATCTCTATCAGCAACAGGACGAAAAGGAGAAAGCGATGAAGCTGCTGGAAGATATGTCTGTACGTTTCACCGACAAGCTGGATCCTCTATATGCCCTGTTGGACATTTACAATCGGCAGGAGCAGTATGATAAGGTGATTGCTACTTTGAACCGGATTGAGGAGAAGATGGGCAAAAGCGAGCAGTTGAGTATGGAGAAGTTCCGTATTTATCTGCAAATGAAAGACAATAAGAATGCTTTCCATGAGATAGAGAGCTGGTTGCGGAGTATCCGATGGATTCCCGTTATCAGGTTGTGTTAGGGTGATGTCTATATGCAGAACGGAAAGAAAGAGGAAGCATATAACATATACCGCAAGGTATTGGATGCAGAGCCGGATAATGCAATGGCTATGTATTCGCTGGCCTCCTATTATGAGGAGACCGGGCAGAAAGAGCTCTATCAGCGGCAGTTGGACACATTGCTGCTCAACAAGAAAGTGCCTTCGGAAACGAAGATGAATGTAATGCGCCAGTTTGTCGTGCAGAATGAGCAGGACGGTAAGGACAGTACGCGGGTTATCAGCCTTTTCGACCGTATTCTGGAACAAGAGCCGGATGATGCCGGGATACCGATGCTTGTACGCCCAGTATCTCCTTTCCAAGGGGATGAACAAGGAAGCCTTGCCCGTACTGCGTCGGGTGTTGACAATCGATCCTCACCAATACGGCTGCGCGTATGATGTTGCTGGGTGAGGCTGTCAAGAAAGAAAATTACGGTGATGTCATCGAGCTGTGCGAAGCCGGCGTTGAAACCAATCCTGAAATGCTGGAGTTCTATTTCTATCTGGCTATTGCCTATAACCAGGCCGAACGGACCGATGATGTAATTTCCATTTGTCAGCCGGAAAGCATTGACGCAAATTACGGACGGACAGTAAGAAAGAGGTTGTTTCGGACTTCTATTCCATTTTGGGAGATGCCTACCATACGAAAGATTTGAATACGGAAGCCTATGCTGCCTATGATTCGGCGCTGGTGTACAACCCTTCCAATATCGGAGCTTTGAACAATTATGCTTATTACCTGTCCGTTGAGCGCCGTAATCTGGATAAAGCCGAGGAGATGAGTTATAAGACGGTGAAGGCCGAACCCGATAATGCCACCTATTTGGACACTTATGCCTGGATTCTGTTTGAGAAAGGCAACTATGCCGAAGCCCGCCTGTATATAGACGACGCCATGAAGAATGACGGCGGCAAGAGTGACGTAATTGTGGAACACTGTGGCGACATCTATTATATGACGGGTGATGTGGACAAAGCTTTGGAGTATTGGAACCAGGCATTGAAGATAGGCAGTAAGTCCAAGACCCTACAGGAGAAGATTCGGAAGAAGAAGTATATCAGTGATAAGTAACGACGTATATGTCGGTGACCAATCAAAAAAGTGATAAGACGATGAAACAAGTAAAATCCAATAGTAAGATACTGCTCTTTCTCCTTTTCATTCCTCTGTTGTCTGACGGGGTGTAAGACTTCCCGTAAGGCGGAGACGTCCAAATTGCCTGAGAGCGCCCGTTACCTGTCTTCTAAAGTACGGTTGACGATTCCTACCAAAGACGCCGTTTTCACCGTAAACGGTACGATGAAGCTGATAAGCGGCGAGCGGATGCAGCTCTCGTTCTTGATGCCTATCATACGTACGGAAGTGGCGCGCATGGAGGTGACGCCCGAAGAGATATTGCTGGTGGACCGCATGGGCAAACGCTATGTCGGGCTACCCGTAAGGAACTGAAGGATGTGCTACCGAAGAAGCCGGACTTTGCCCATTTGGAGAAGATCCTGTTCGATGCTTCCAAGCCCAAAGGAAAGAGGGAGCTGACGGGAAAGGAAAGGAGTTGGGATTCCTTCGCTGGAGAAAGGCAGGGTGGAGTTGTCCGGCTTTTCCTACGGTTCGTTTTCCCTGACGCCTACCGAGCTGTCTTCAAAGTACACACAAGTCGAGTTAAGTGAAATATTAGAAATGCTGATGAGCTTATGAGACGTTTGCTTTGTATTTTTATAGGTTGTTTCTGTCTGGCTTTTCCGCTTCTTGCCCAGTCCAACAAACTGATAAAGGAATTGAAAGCAAGCGCGGTGCTTTGCAAAAGCAGATTACCGAGTCGGAGACACTTCTGAAAACTACAAAGAAACCGTAAGCAGCCAGTTGAACGGGCTTGCCGCTTTGACGGGGCAGATAGAGGAGCGTAAGCGCTATATCCTTACCATAAATAACGATGTGGGAGGCGATAGACCGCGAACTGTCATCGCTGGAGCGTCAGTTGGGGCAGTTGCAGCGTGATTTGAAGGACAAGAAAAGGAAATACGACTCTTCTGTCCAATACCTTTATAAGAACCGCTCCATTGAGGAGAAGCTGATGTTTATTTTCTCTGCCCAAAGTCTGGCGCAAACTTATCGCCGCTTGCGCTATGTGCGTGAGTATGCCACCTATCAGCGTTTGCAGGGCGAGGAGATGCTGAAAAAACAGGAACAGGTCAATAAGAAGAAAGCGGAGCTCAGGCAGGTGCGGGCGCTGCCAAAGCCAATCTGCTGAAAGAGCGTGAATCTGAGAAGATGAAGCTGGAAAAGCAGGAGAAGGAGAAACGTACGCTTGTCACCAAGAAGAAGCAGCGCGGTTTGCAAAACGAGATTGCCAAAAAACGCCGCGAAGCCAATCAGCTCAATGCGCGCATCGACCGCTTGATTGCCGAAGAAATAGAGAAAGCCCGCAAACGTGCGGCGGAGGAAGCCCGTCGCGAAGCTGCCGCACGCAAGAAGGACGGTGCGAAGACGGACAAGTCGGCTACGGCCCGGTGCATCCAAAAAAGGCTGCTCCTCTGGAAACTTATACCATGAGTAAGGCCGACCGCGAGCTGTCCGGTGACTTTGCCAATAACCGCGGCAAGTTGCCTATGCCTATCAGCGGGGCCTATATCATAACCAGCCATTACGGGCAGTATGCGGTGGAAGGGTTGCGCAACGTCAAGCTGGACAATAAAGGCATCGACATTCAAGGAAGGCCGGGAGCACAGGCCCGCGCCATTTTCAACGGTAAGGTGGCGGCCGTATTCAAGCTGAACGGGTTGTTCAATATCCTTATCCGCCATGGGGCATATATTTCCGTCTATTGCAATCTCGCTTCCGCTTCGGTGAAACAAGGCGACACGGTCACTACCAAGCAAGCTATCGGCCAGGTATTCTCGATGGGGCGGACGGCGGACGTACGGTACCACTTCCAGCCAGCTACGCCGGGAAAAGGAGAAACTGAATCCCGAACCCTGCTGAACAGATAAGTTTTATATTGTTGCTCCGTCCAGCAGGTCCAGATAAAGTGCAATAGCCTCTTCAATCTCTTTGACGAAGATAAACTCATCCGCAGTATGGGAGCGGCTGCTCTTGCCCGGTCCTATTTTTATGGACGGGAAAGACATCAGCGCCTGGTCTGAAAGGGTAGGCGAACCGAAAGGAGTCCGACCCATCGCAACGGCCTTTTTTACCAGCGGGTGTTCGGGAGAAACATGCGAAGAACCCAAGCGGAAAGAACGCGCTTTGGCTTCACAGGCGATGTGTTTCCGTATCTCGTCGAAAAGTTCCTGGTTGGTGTAACATTCGTTACTGCGGATGTCGACTACGAATGTGCAGCGGTCGGGTATTACATTGTGCTGTGTCCCTGCATTCACCATGGTTACACTCATTTTTACCGGTCCCAATAAAGCCGATTCTTTCGGGAAACGGTAATCGCGGAACCAGGCAATGTCGTTCAGCACCTTGTATATGGGCGTTGTCGCCTTCGTTCCGGGCATGCCCCCGACCTGCCGTAGGCGGTGACATCCAGTACCATCAGCCCTTTTTCGGCAATGGCGGGTTGCATTCCGTGGGTTCGCCCACTAATGGCGAATTGTATGGGCGGTAGTTCCGCAGTACGGACTCTACCCTTCCTTGCCCGACACCTCTTCCTCGCAGGAAGCCGCAAATCAGGTTGTAAGCCTGTGTAGTCCGGCAATAATTGCAGGAATACCTGCAGGCTGACTACGCTTGCTCGGCATCATTGCTTCCTCAAACCGTAAATCTTGCGTTTCCGGGGGTGAACGGGCTCGCCATCCGTTTACGGGCTTCACCGTGTCGATGCGAGTTCAGCAGCAGCAGCGTAGGTTTGTTCAGGTCGAACATCGGGCTGAGACACCATATATTGTTGCCTTCCGTCCGGTTGCCATTCCCTGCATTTCGGGATGTAATTCTGAAGAAAAGTCCGCAGCCTGCTCCTCTTCGCGGCTCAATGATGGTATGGCTATCAATGATTTAAGCAGTCCGATTGCCTCGGAAACCAGTGTTTTTCTATATCCGTTTGTCATCGTTGGGTTTCTGTTATATATTCGTTATTACTTTGCAAACTTACGGATAAATCCCGGAAAAAAGGGAGATAGTTTCAAATAAAAACTAATACCTTTGTACCCATATTTACCAATTCATTAAAAATATGACTTATCATCATTTGTCTGTTCTGATACATCGTCAGGCAGAGAAGTATGGAGACAAAGTAGCCCTTAAATACAGGGACTATGAAACATCACAATGGATACCTATCACTTGGAATAAATTCTCTCGTACAGTACGTCAGGCAGCCAATGCGTTGGTGGCTTTAGGTGCAGAGGAACAGAGAAACATCGGTATCTTCTCACAAACAAGCCGGAATGTTTATTTACAGCAATACGAACGAAGCACACTGAG
>VOFK01004280.1_pt1 | contig 43161 bp, 52 predicted proteins | sample 5384121 | NCBI WGS metagenome assembly VOFK01 (sample SAMN12384730, study PRJNA508395) | human gut metagenome | isolation source: healthy gut J | host: Homo sapiens | reverse complement strand
CTGCTGGAGGCTTTTTTTCAGTATGAAAAACAACGACCTGCGGAGGCTTGGCGGCTCGAAGAGACGCACGACTAAAGCAAAAACAGACCGTCACCCCCGGCCCGCCGGGATGGAAAGCGTCGAGGTACGCTGCTTCTCCGTGAAACTGAAGGTGGCGGATGAACGAATCCCGGCGGTACGTCCACTTTAAACGGCGCTGAAACATCGAAATCTTTAAATGCGACCCATTGAGCGCATCCCCAGCTTCAATCGTACATCCTTTCAACAACAACTGAAACTTTGTCGGCCTGTTAACACGAATTTAAAATTTCAATCCAGCTTCAATCGTACATCCTTTCAACAACAACTGAAACGACTCGATGAGCGCATCCAGCTTCCGAAACTAATTTAATCGCGAAAAGGGGTTGTAAAAACGGCTTCAATCGTACATTTTTTCAACAACAACTGAAACATTTAGCCGAGGGCCACGCTCGAAAACGCCCATGAGCACGCTTCAATCGTACATCCTTTCAACAACAACTGAAACTCTTTTAATATTCTCGATTGTTCGAAACCGTTAGAGCTTCAATCGTACATCCTTTCAACAACAACTGAAACCTGCCGTCTGATAGTCTCGCTACCTCGTCCGAAGAAGCTTCAATCGTACATCCTTTCAACAACAACTGAAACACGGAGCTACCTTGGTGACATTGCCCTCCTTGTCCAAGCTTCAATCGTACATCCTTTCAACAACAACTGAAACGTGTGCCAATCGCGATCGGATCCTGTGCTGCTTTATCCGCTTCAATCGTACATCCTTTCAACAACAACTGAAACATCCGGCCATTTAACGCCCATCGCTTTTTCTATAGCTTCAATCGTACATCCTTTCAACAACAACTGAAACAGTAGATAGACAGCGAAAAGGGTAATCAATGAGCACGCTTCAATCGTACATCCTTTCAACAACAACTGAAACTAGGCTGATATAGCCTTCGAATGGACCGTTACGTGCTTCAATCGTACATCCTCCTTTCAACAACAACTGAAACCTCATAGTGACTAACGACCTTTTGCAGAGTTAGGCTTCAATCGTACATCCTTTCAACAACAACTGAAACGGTCCAACTTTTCATCAAACCTGCTTTCCATGCCGCGCCGCTTCAATCGTACATCCTTTCAACAACAACTGAAACCAAGTTTGACCCGCCTTGTTCGTGGCGTTGTTGGCCACCGAGGGAGTAGTCCCGCATCGGTGAGCGTGCTGCTCACCGTCCGGATGTCGGTCACCTCCTGATCGGAGTCGAACCCGTCCAGATAGGCTTCGTTGTAGTCATCGACCGTGCAGCCCGGTACCGGCGAGTGCGGCGGCTGCGAAGATCAGTGCGAGTTTGATATGCTTGTTCATGTCGAATATTCCGGAGTATGGTTAGAAGTTGATTTTCACTCTTACGGTGTAGGTGCGTCCGAACGAGTACATGACGGCGTAGGCGTTCTGCCAGATACCCTCCTGGAGAGCGTCGCTCTGCGCATCCATGATGTAGTTGTAGTTGTAGACGTTGTTCACGTTGCCGTAGATCGTGGCGAAGATGTTGCCGATCTTGAAGCGGTAGCTGGCCGAGAGGTCGAGCTGGTGCCCCCACGGAATGCGCCACGGATCCTTGACCTCGATGGTCTGGTTGCCGTTCAGGCCCGAGCCGAGCCAGAAGTCGGCGTAGTTGTTGCCCGTAGGCGTTCCAGTCGGCGCTGACGCGCAGTCCCTTCATCGGGCGCACCGTCACGCCGATGGCGCCGGTGGTCTGCGCCGATCCGCCGACCTTGATGCCCTTCTGCTTCAGGTAGAGCCAGGCGTGGTCGTCGGCCATGATGCCCGAAGCCACCGTTCCGTCGAGTGCGGCGGTCATCGGCTGGCCCTGCGAGTCGTAGATGTAACCCTTCGTGTTGCTGTCCCAGATCCAGTCGCCGAGCGAGAGCATGCCGGTGATGTCCATCCAGCGGGTCGGACGCAGCGAGAAGTCGAGCTCGATACCCATGTGGCGGGCATCCACGCCGCCCAGGTTGATGCGGGCGTAGTCGCCGTTGGACATCTGTGTCGAGCGGACGAACGACTTGTCCATCCAGAGCGTGTAGTAGGCGTTGAGGTTGGCCGTGAAGATGCCCGAGCGGAAGCCGTATCCGAGTTCGGCCGAGAAGACGCGCTCGTTGAGCGGGTCGGGGTTGGTCACGTTGCTCGTGGTGCTGCTCTGCAGAATGCGCCGCCCGAGAAGAAGGGGCGCGCGGCTGATGTAGCCGAGGTTGGCGAATACGTTGTGCTTCTCGGTGATGTTGTAGTTGGCGCCGCCCTTGACCGTGTAACCGATGAAGTTCACGTGCTCGGACTCGGCGTGTGCGGCGTCGTAGTAGAAGCGGTCGTAGCGCCAGTAGCCGGTGTTGGAAACCGAACCCGATACGAAGGCGTTGAGCTTGTTGCGCGTCCACTCGAGCTGTGCGAATACGCCCTCCTGGTGGACGTGTCCGTCGTAGTCGCGGTAGACCTTGTCGCCGACCTGCAGCTTCTCGTACTGCCACGTGGGATCGGCAGCGGCGATGTTGTCCGAGGCCTTGACGTTGCGGCGGCTGTTGTCGTCGATGAAGTACTTGCCGTCGTAGAGGTCGATGATCTCGTTGTTGTGCTCGCCGATGTAGTAGCGCACGTCGATACCGGCCGACAGTTCGAGCGACGGGAGGTGATCTGGTTGGTGTAGGTCGAGAGCAGGCCGTACCACATGTGGTTGTTGTTGCTCTTCGACATCACCATGCGCGAGCCGTCGCTGCTGGCGGCGTTGAGCTCCTGGATCTTGTCGTAGGCGATCGTGCCGTCGGGGTTGCGGAACGTGGTGTTCAGGATACCGTAGTTCGTGCCCTTCCAGGCGTTGCGGTCGGCCGACGTGCGGCCCTGTCCCGAGTATCCCGAGCCGCGTCCGATCGACATGTAGAGGGGCCGTCGAGAGCGACGACTTGTAGTCGATCTGCCACTGGTGGTTCAGCGAGATCTGGGGCTTGTGGTATTCGTTGAAGTGCGAGTAGCGCTGCCTTGCCGTTCTTGTCGAAACCGTACTCGGCGTTGTAGCGGTACATGTCCTTTTCGCCCATGAAGTTCTTGGCCTTCTGCCACTCCTCGATCTTCAGTCCGTCGTTCGAGGGCATGGCGCTGCGCGTGCTTCTGCGGGGGCGCCGAAGGCGGTCAGCGACAACTGGTGGTGGTCGTTGATGCGCTTCGAGATGTTGACGAACCAGTTGTAGCCTTCGAAAGTTGGTTCCCTGGATGTAACCGTCGCCCCAGCGCTTCGCGCCGAGTACCGACAGTGCCCAGCCGCTCTTCGTGAGGCCCGTCGAGAGCTGAACGAGCTGTAAAGGCCGTCGTTACCCGCCGAACGAGAACGTGCCGCCCTGCTTGGCCTCAATGCCGTTGGTCACGATGTTGACCGAACCGCCGACCGAGGGCGACGAGATTTTCGAGGCGCCCGCCGCGTGCTGTCTGCATGCTGCGCGTCACGTCGAGAGGCCGGCCCAGTTCGACCAGTATACGCGCCGCCCCACTCCATGTCGTTCCACGGGGACGCCGTTGACCATTACGGCCACGTTGGCCGCCTGGAAACCGCGCATGTTGATCTTCGAGTCGCCGAAGCCGCCGCCGTCCTTGGTCACGTAGACGCCCGGGGTCGATTTCAGGATTTCGGGGAACTCCTGCCCGCCGAGTTTGTAGCTGATCTCCTCGGCGCTGACCGTCGATACGGCTACCGGGGTTTTGCGCTGCACGGCCACCGACTGCATGACGATGACATCCTGCAATGCCACGGCGTCGGGCTCCATCTGGATGATGCCCAGGCGTGCGTTCGGGCCCGTGACGGGTTTTTTGGTCGGGACGTAGCCCACGTAGCTGATCTCGATCTCCTTGGCATCGGTCTTCAGCGTGAAGTTGCCGTCGACGTCGGTGCTGACACCCTGCGATGTGCCGGGTCGGTCACAGAAGGCACCGATCAGCGGTGCGCCGGTCTCATCTACGATTTTACCCGTAACTGCCGATTGCGCGACAGCGGCGGACACTCCGAACAGGATCAGGGCGGCCGTCATGAGGAAATGTTGTAAATGTTTTCTCATACTTTTTAATGGATTAGTAAATAAAAAAGAGTGTAATGGATATTTCGGTTTCTTCATAGCGTGGTGTCGTGGTTCGCGGCACTAAGATCGGGGATTTTTCCGCTCCCCGCCGGTGGGGTGGCGGAAGTTTCACAGGATTTTAACCCCCGGCAGCCTTTCACGGGGAAGGCTCTGAGATCCATGGTATGATGGGGTTTGTATAAAGTTGCGAGGGATACTCCGCGTGTGAGATACCCCTCGTCGTTGCGTATCGCAGTCCGTGCCCGGCGATAGCCGAATGTCCGGTTTGCATACCTTCTCCCGCACCGTATCGGTGATGCAGGGTGCCGGTGGAAACCGTTATTTCCATAAAGCCGTCCATAATTTGCTTATACAAATTTAAAACCAAATATTTCACAGCCGCAACAGAACACCGTAAATTTTGTTCAAATATTTTTTCAACCTGTTGACGGGCACGGTCTTACGTTGCGGCACGTTCCATTGCTCAGCGGACGCGTATGCAGTCTTTCAAGGAACTATACTGGCGTTATTCGCTTTTCGTGCTGATCCTCGGACTGGGGGTCACGATCTTCATCGAGCTGACCCCGTTCCTGGGCGGTGTGCTGGGGGCCGTGACGATCTACGTGCTGCTGCGGCGGCAGATGCATTACCTCACGGCTTGCCGCAAATGGCGGCGCAGCCTGGCCGCGTCGCTGCTGCTGGGCGAGGCGGTGCTGTGTTTCCTAGTGCCAATCAGCCTGATCGTCTGGATGGTCGTCAACCAGGTGCAGGACATCGCCCTCAAGCCCGAGTCGATCGTCGAGCCGCTCAAACACATCGCAGCGCTGATCCACGAAAAGACGGGATACAACCTTTGGCAGGAGAGGAATATCGCGTCGCTCGTGGGGGTGATCCCTCATTTGGGGCAGTGGGTGCTGGGCAGCATCATGGATTTCGGCATCAACATCATCGTGCTGCTGTTCGTGCTCTATTTCATGCTCATCGGCGGCCTGCGCATGGAAGGCTACTGCCGCGAGATACTGCCTTTCAACCGGGACGTGGGCAGCAGCGTCATGCGCGAGGTGCACATGATCGTCCGTTCGAACGCCATCGGCATCCCCCCTGCTGGCCGTCGTACAGGGGCATCGTGGCGTTCGTAGGTTACCTGGTCTTCAATGCCCCGAGCCCGCTGTTCTGGGGCGTGCTGACCTGTTTCGCAACGATCATCCCCATCTTCGGGACGGCGCTCATATGGCTGCCGCTTGCGGGTTACATGGCGCTGACGGGCGACTGGGGGCCGGCCATCGGGCTGCTCCTCTACGGCGGGCTGGTCGTGACGCACGTGGACAACGTCGTGCGGTTCATCATGCAGAAGAAGATGGCCGATACGCATCCGCTGGTGACGATCTTCGGCGTTTTCATCGGGCTGTCGCTCTTCGGGTTCATGGGCGTGATTTTCGGGCCGCTGATGCTGGAGATGTTCGTCTTCTGCGTCAATATCTTCAAGAAGAAGTACCTCGACGGGACGTCGTACAAGCAGTTGTTCGTCCCCGAGCAGGATATTCAGGCGTAGCCCGCCGGGCGCTTCCGGGCGGGGGCGCTTTTTACGATAACCGTTTCCGGTGTTTTTTGTGAAAAATCCCTGTAAAATGGTTGGAATTTCAAATTGTTTATTATCTTTGTTATTGGAATAACAGTAAAAAGCGGCAACAAGAACCCTTAATCAAAAATATCACAATGGCGAGAAATCTCAAAATCAGAGACCTTACGTTGCGCGACGGACAGCAGTCCTCGTTTGCGACGCGCATGTCGCAGGCACAGGTAGACCGTTGCCTGCCCTTCTACAAGGATGCAAATTTCTATGCGATGGAGGTCTGGGGCGGTGCCGTACCCGACTCGGTGATGCGTTATCTCAACGAGAACCCGTGGACGCGCCTGGAGACGATCTACAAGGCTGTGGGCAAGGTGTCGAAGCTCACGGCGCTTTCGCGCGGCCGTAACCTGTTCGGCTATGCGCCCTTACCCCGACGACGTGATCGACGGCTTCTGCCGCAACGCGATCGAAAGCGGGCTGGGCATCATGCGTATCTTCGATGCCCTGAACGACGTGGACAACGTGAAATCGACGATCAAATACGTCAAGCAGTACGGCGGCATCGCCGACTGCGCCGTATGTTATACGGTCGACCCGAAATATCCCGAACCCTCCTTCATGCAGCGCCTGATGGGCAAGAAACAGCCGCAGCCCGTCTTCACGGATGCCTATTTCCTCGACAAGGCAAAACAGATGGCCGCACTGGGCGCCGACATGATTACCATCAAGGACATGTCGGGTCTGATCCCGCCGCGCCGTGTCGCCACGCTGGTCAAGCTGTTCAAGAAGAACATCTCGATTCCGGTCGATTTCCATACCCACTGTACCCCCGGCTACGGCCTGGCTTCGGTGCTCGCGGCCATCGTGGCCGGCGTCGACATCGTCGATACCAACTGCTGGTATTTCGCCGAAGGCACGGGTGCCCCGGCCATCGAGCTGATCCACGTGTTCTGCGGCAAACTGGGTGTCGACACCGGCGTGAACATGGAGGCCGTGGCTAAGATCAACACCCAGCTGCGCGAGATCCGCAAGGAGCTCAACCAGTCGGTGTTCGGCGCGGACAAACCCGAACCCAAGGCATTCAACCCGCTGACCGACAAGCTTCCCGCCGAGATCGACGCCCTGTTCGACAAGGCCATCGCGGCCGCCCAGGCCGACGATGAGGACGCCACGATCGACGCCTGCCGCAAGATCGAGGCCTATTTCGGCTTCCCGGCTCCGAACGAACTGGTGCAAAAGGCCGAGATACCCGGCGGCATGTACTCGAACATGGTCGCCCAGCTCAAGCGCTCAAGGCCGAGGAGATCCTGCCCCGCGCCATGGAGCTGATCCCTTCGGTGCGCCTGGCCGCGGGTCTGCCGCCGCTGGTGACCCCGACCTCGCAGATCGTGGGTGCGCAGGCCGTCAACTGCGCCCTCGACGAGAAGGCCGGACGTCCGATGTACACCAACAAGTCGTCGCAGTTCGTCGGCCTGGTCAAGGGCGAGTACGGACACACGCCCGTGAAAATCGACCCCGAATTCCGCTTCAAGATCTGCGGCGTGCGTGAGGAAACCCCCTACGATACGTCGAAATACCAGATGCAGCCCAACCCCGAACTTCCCGAGGCCGGAGGCGTGAAGCTCGCCGCCAACGAGAAGGGAAGTGCTGCTGCTCGAGCTGTTCCCGATGGTCGCCAAGACATTCCTCACGGACATGAAGGTCAAGGCTTACGCCGCGGCCAAACCCGCCGAGCCCAAGGCCGAGGAGAAGAAGGCCGAAGAGGTGAAGAAGGTCGTCATCACACGGGCAATGCCGTGACGGCGCCGCTGCCCGGGCGTATCATCGAGCTGAAGGTCAAGGTGGGCGATACGGTCAAGGCCGGCGACGAGATCGCAATCCTGGAGGCCAGGAAGACGGAGAATGCCGTGACGACCGATTATGCCGGCACGGTGAAGCAGGTGCTGGTGCAGCCCGGCGAGAACGTGGCGACCGACGCCGTACTGGTCGAGATCGATGATCCCCCATCGGCACATTCGTCCGAAGAATGGGCAGCTGGCTGTATGTCGGTTGCCCTTTTTCGTGCGGTTTTATTATAAAACAGTATATTTGTACCATCAAATAATTAAACCTTAGACTTATGGCATTTCTAAAAGAATTCAAGGAGTTCGCCCTCAAGGGAATGTGATGGACATGGCCGTCGGTGTGATCATCGGCGGTGCATTCGGCAAAATCGTCTCGTCGTTGGTGAACGACATCCTGATGCCGCCGATCGGGGCGCTGATCGGCAATACCGATTTTTCGCAGCTGCGGCTCGATATTTCGAAGTTCCGGGACATGACTTCGAGTGCCGTGCATGCCGTCGGCGACGTCGTGACGGGCGGCGGCGAAGCCGCTGCAAAGGCGGCTGCCGAGCCCGTTTACTGGAATTACGGCGCCTTCATCCAGCAGTGCATCGACTTCACGATTCTGGCATTCTGCGTCTTCCTGATGGTCAAGCTGATGAACCGGCTGATGCGGAAAAAGGAAGAGGCCGCCGCTCCGGCGCCTGCTCCCGAACCCGCACCCACGAAGGAGGAGTTGCTGCTGACGGAAATCCGCGACCTGCTCAGGGAGCAGAAGAAATAATTACCCGATACGTGCAGCGGGCTGGCTGCCAAATGCAGCCAGCCCGCTTGTATTTGCGCGTGCCGGCCGTGCCTATGGGTTGCGGCAAGGGAGGGGAACCCGCTGCCCAGCCCGGCGGTCTCATTGGTCGGACTCCTTTTTTTGTGCGTATACTCCTGTAATATATAAGTGGTGAAGATCGGGAACATCATCATTCCCAGCGTAGGCAGCAGGATGGTGATGACCTTGCCGATGGCCGTGACGGCGAATATCTCGGCGCCGGCGGTCGTGACGTTCATCCAGGCCCACCACAGGGCGTTTCCGAAACCATGGAGTTTGTCATTGACGAATATTTCGTAGTCGTAGAAGACCAGTGCCGAGATATAGGTGAAAACCACGACCGTGAAGATGTAGGCCGTGAATAGCCGGCGGATCTTGTTGTCCACGAGCCATTGCACGACTACGTAGAGTGCCAGGAACGCCCGCATCAGCGGCATCACCCCGATCAGCATGGCCCAGTAGCGGGGGAGGTCTGCACCGCCCAGGCCAGGATGTTCAGGTAGGGGGATCGAGATCAGGAAGAACAGAATGTTCCGCCCGAAGAAGCGCCCTTTACGTTCGGCCGCCGCCCAGCGTACGAAAAAAAAAATCGCACAGGAAAAGGATGCAGACCACCAGCTGCACGGTCAGGTAGCTCTGCGAAAAACGGGTGTGGTCCCGCCGATGATTTCCCCACGAGACCGCGGCGAGCAGGACTACGCCGGCAATTACTTTGAGTATGCTCAGGGAATTGGCGATTTCGTTGCGTGATGTGTCTGTCAGTGGCATGTCATTCTGTTTGCCCACAGGCGGGCAAAATCGGTGCCAAAGCCCCCGAGTCTGAATTTTCCGGTGATTTTTTGCCGAAAGATTTTGCATGAATAAAAAATTCTATTACCTTTGCACTCGCTTTGATGCAATGGCGGGTTAGCTCAGCTGGTTAGAGCGCATGATTCATAATCATGAGGTCCCGAGTTCAAGTCTCGGACCGCTACAAAATACAAAGGGACACTTGTACGCCAGGTGTCCCTTTTTGTTCCCCGCCTCCTCGTCTACCGATCTTCGCACAACCCTTTGTCTCGCCCCTCTGTTCGGCTGTGTCCGTCCGCCCTGTTTTATTTTGCCGCGGCCGGCGAATCCGGAAGGCATCTTGCTTTGTCCCGGAGGGAAAGTATTTTAAAATTTCTTATGTCTCATGAAATCAGTTGGTTATATTTTTATTACCAAAAAAATATTACTTTGGGAGGTTCTTTTTATTAACTTTTTTACTCAAAAAAAACATTGTAATAATAAATATTATTACTACATTCGTGTGGAGATAATGTCGTATTTATATTTTATTATATAAGTGTGATACTTGTGGTGTGACATTCTATTGTAAAATTAATTACTTGTATTGAGATTTTCCCCGAATAAATTTCTTAAAGTACCCGAAGGAGAACTAACCCATAATTATTCAATCTAAAATACCTGATTATGAAAAAACTTTTTCCCCCTCCTGTTGACTGCGCTGTTGTGCTGCATGGGTGCGTTTCATTGCATCGTGTTCCGGACGACGATAAAAAATGGCCCTCGGAAGTTTCCCAGCCTTTCGTTTCCGTGACGGCTGCCGACGGCGATGCGACGATCACCGCCGTCATTTCGGATGCGGACAAGACCATCACGTTCGGAGTTCCAGAACATGACCCCGACCTATCCAAGGTGACGGCGTTCGATATGAATCGGTGCTTATCCTCAAAACGCTTTTTTGGCGACCGCCGAGGCTAACCCAAATACCCCTTACAGCGTTGTTGTGGTAAACGTGGGCTACTCCACGAAGAAACCTCACCTGATGTCGGCCAAGCCCAGATATTCCCAACCCGATCGCTTTCGGCGAAGGTCGGGGACGAAGAGGCTGTCATCGCCGGCAACACTATCATGCGATCGCTTATAAGACGGGCATGAATGTCAATGCCATGGTATTCGACATCGAGCTGGTTCCGGGCGCTTCCCTGAAGTCCCCGCCGACCGGACGTTCGACCTCGAATTCGCCGACGGACGCTGGTGGTCACCTACGGCGGGACGGACTGCACCTATGTCGTCAAACAGACCGGCTATACCGATCCCCTGCTGAGCCAGGGATGGACGGACGAGACGGGAAGTTTCGGCACGCTGCCCAAATATATCAAGGTCTATAAGACCACGAAGCTGAACGGCGTCGACAATAATATCGCCTACATCGCCATCATGGGCCCGCAGTCGACGATGGGCGTTGTCGGCAACGGCTCCGATCTTAAGACGATTCAGGAGCTCGAAAGTTTGACGGCAGCTGGAACGTATACCTGGTCGGTGTATCTTCTGCCGGCACCGCAGTTCAGACTATCATCCGTGACGGACAGTTCGTTCAGGATCCTCATGCCATCAATTCGTTCGCTACGATCGGGCAGGATAACAACGGTGCCTACAAGATGGCCTGGTCGCAGAAGTTCGATGGTAGACTCTATGCATTCCCGTTCAGGGACGGCAGTAGTTTCACGGCTCGGGTTCAGAGTGACGGTACCGTGTGGGATGCAAAGACGGCCGTTTCCGGAATCCCGATGGTTTTGTGGAACGGGAATGTCCTGACCGAAGCGCAGACAATCTGCAACGACGGTAGTAACAGCGGCTGGTATGCCGGTAATCCCGCGTATGCACGTGCTGCGGTCGGTGTCACGGCCCAGGGTAAGGTCTTCGCATTCTGCGGCCAGCAGGTCGAGGGTAGCGTCGGCGTTTCGATGCTCGACCTGGCCAAGGTCATGAAGGAGCTGGGCTGCGTCTCCGCCATGTCGTTCGAAGGCTCCAGCTCGCCCAACATGCGTGTCAACAAACATGAAACCGTACTCAACTCCAAGGCCGCTTCGGGCAGCGCCGAGAAGGGCATGCAGTGCGCATTGGTCTTCAAGTAACGGCGTGCTGCCGTCCGTTGGACGGCGGCATGGTGAACGGGCCGGCATGTCGGAAGACATGCCGGCCTTTTCCATGCGCTGCGCCGTGGGGCTCATGCTCATTCTGCTCCCGGGCGGTGTGCCGTTTTTCAGCTGTGGCGACGCGCCAGCTCCGCTTCGGGTTGGCGATCGAGCATCCGGTGGCTTCGAGCAGCACCAGCAGGTGGTATATCAGGTCGGAGGCTTCGTAGATCATCGCCTCGCGGTTACCCGCCACGGCTTCGATCACGGTTTCGACGGCCTCTTCGCCTACTTTCTGTGCGATTTTGTTCACGCCGCGGTCGAAGAGTTTGCTCGTGTAGGGAGCCCTCGGGCATCTCGGCGTGTCGCCTTTGATGACGCCCCCGCAGATAGCGGATGAAGCCTTCCGGCCCGGCCGCGGCCCCCGTCGAAGCAGCTCGCCCGCTCCGGTGTGGCAGGTCGGGCCGTGGGGGATGGCGCGTATGAGGAGCGTGTCGTTGTCGCAGTCGGCCGTGACCGATACGATGTCGAGGTAGTTGCCGCTCGTTTCGCCTTTGTCCAGAGGCGGCGGCGCGTGCGGCTGTAAAAGGTGACGCGGCCTTCTGAAAGGCTCTTTTCGTAAGCCTCCCGGTTCATGTAGGCGAGCATCGAGCACCCGCAGGGGTGCGCGCGTCCTGTATGATGGCGGGGATCAGTCCGTCGGCCTGCTTCGCGGCGTCGAGCGCCTCGAAAGGGTTTTGCTGTGATTTCCATGGTGTCTATTGTCTTACGTTGATATTCAGCCGGTGCAATTCCCGTTTGAGCACGGGGATCGGATTCCGTTGTAGTGGAAGATGCTGGCCGCGAGCGCCGCGTCGGCACGGCCGAGCGTCAGCACGTCGGCAATGTGCCGCACCGATCCTGCGCCGCCCGAGGCGATGAGGGGGATGGGCAGCTCGGCCAGCCGTGCGAAGGTCTCGCACGGGTAGCCGTCGCGCGTGCCGTCGTGATCCATCGAGGTGAAGAGCAGCTCGCCCGCGCCCCGCTGACAGACTTCGTGCGCCCATGCGAAAAGTTCGCGGTCGGTCATGCGCTTGCCGCCGTGGGTCGTGACGCGCCATACGCCGTCGGTCATCCGCGCGTCGATGGCCGCGACGACGAACTGCGACCCGTATTTCGACGCGATGGCGTCGATCAGCGCAGGGTCGCGTACGGCGGCGCTGTTGACGGTGACCTTGTCCGCCCCGGCGTCGAGCAGCCGCCCGGCGTCGGCGACCGATGCGATGCCTCCGCCGACGGTGAACGGGATGTCGATGCGCTCGGCGATGCGGGCGACCAGCTCCGTGAAGGTGCGGCGTCCCTCCTCCGAGGCGCTGATGTCGAGGTAGACCAGTTCGTCGGCCCCTTCGGCGGCGTATTTCGCACCCAGCTCCACGGGATCGCCGACCTGGCGCAGCCCGCACGAAGTTGATGCCCTTGACGGTCTGTCCCTCGCGGATGTCGAGGCAGGGGATTATGCGTTTGGCAAGCATCGCGTCAGGTCTTTGAGGGTGATGCGCCCTTCGTAGAGAGCTTTGCCGACGATGACGCTGCGCAGCCCCGCGCCGTCGAGCGCCTCGATGTCGGTCATCGAGGCGATGCCGCCGCTCACGGTGATTTCCACCCCGGGGAACTGCCCCTGCAACCCAGCGTAGAAATTCCGCCGAGGTGCCGCACAGCATCCCGTCGCGGGCGATGTCGGTGCAGATGACCTGCGCGAGCCCTGCGGTGCGAATCGGGCGATAAGCTCCTGCGCCGTCATCTCGGATCGCTCCGTCCATCCCTGTACGGCCACCGCGCCGTCGCGGATGTCGGCGCCCAGGATCAGCTTCCCGTCGCCGAATTCGGCGAGCCATTCGGCGAACGATTCCGGTTCGCGCACGGCGATGCTGCCGCAGATGGCGCGGCTGGCGCCTGCGCCGAACTACGCTGCGCAGTGCCCCGCGGCTTTCCGCCGCCGTACATGTACTTCGAGCGTGGTTTTCGTCGCCACGCGTTCCCAGCACGGCGGTTGCGCGGCTCCGGAGGCCTTGGCGCCGTCGAGGAGTCGACCATGTGCAGGCGGCGGATGCCCGCCTCCTTCGAAGCGGAGCGCCGCTTCGAGCGGGTCGCGGTAGTAGGTCTTCCGGCTGGCGTAGTCGCCCTGCGTGAGGCGCACGCACTGGCCGCCGATGATGTCCGTTGCGGGTATGATTTCGATTTTCATGTCGTCAGAGTTTTAGGAAATTGCGTAGTATCCGCTCGCCCGCCCGCCCGCTCTTTTCGGGGTGGAACTGCGTGCCGAAGAAATTGCCGCGCCCCAGGGCGGCGCTGAAGATCCCTCCGTAGTCGGTTTGGGCGATCGTGGCGTCGCACGCCTGCGCCGCGAAGGAGTGGACATAGTAGAGGTAGGTGTCTTCGCCGAGGCCGTCGAAAAGCGGGCTGCGGAGCCTGCCGACGGTGTCCCAGCCTACGTGGGGAATCTTCAGCGGATTTTCCCCGCCTCTCAGCCGCACGACGTGCGGGGAAGATGCCCAGGCAGCGGGTGTCTCCCTCCTCGCTGTCCAGGCACATCAGCTGCATGCCGATGCAGATGCCCAGTACGGGTTGCGTCAGGGTGGGGATGAGCGCATCCAGTCCCCGTTCGCGGAGTTTGGCCATTGCCGACGAGGCTTCGCCCACGCCCGGGAGGAGCACCCTGTCCGCCTGCCGCAGCACCGCGGCGTCGGACGTGACCGTAAATTCGGCGCCGATGCGCCGCAGGGCATTGGCCACCGAACGCAGGTTGCCCGTATCGTAATCCGTGATCGCTATCATAGTATGCCTTTGCTGCTGGGTATGTCGTATCCGAATGCCGGTGCGTGCCACGGCCATGCGCAGGGCGCGCGCGAAAGCCTTGAAGATCGCTTCGGCCTTGTGGTGGTCGTTGTCGCCGCGGGCCGAGATCTGGAGGTTGCACCGTGCGGCGCACGCGAGCGAGTGGAAGAAGTGGCGGAACATTTCGGTCGGAACGTCGCCGACCCGCTCGCGGCGGAACGAGGCGTCCCACTCGAAGTCGATGCGGCCCCCGAAGTCGAGCAGCGTCAGTGCCCGGCAGTCGTCCATCGGCAGGGCGAAGCCGTAGCGGGCGATCCCGGCCTTCGCGCCCAGCGCGCGGTCGACGGCCTCGCCCAGCGTGATGGCCACGTCCTCCATCGTGTGGTGTTCGTCGATGTCCAGGTCGCCGTGCGCCTCCACCGTGAGCGACACCCCCCGCCGTGGTGGGCGATCTGGGTCGCATGTGATCCAGGAACCGCAGCCCGGTGGAAATCCGTCGCCGGGGGCGGCCCGCAGGTGCCGAAGCCCCGGCCGTCGAGGTCTATGCGTACGGTGATTCGCGTTTCGCGCGTTTCGCGCGTCACGACGACCCGCCGTTCCCCGCGGCGGATGTATTCCGCGATCTCGGCCCACGAGTCCGTGATGAGCACGCATGCCTCTTCCGCGCCCGCTTCCCGCAGCATCCTGCGCCCTTCGGCGGCAGGCGCCAAAAGGATGCCCTTCGCCCCGAGGTTGCGCCCAGCAGGATGTCGGTCGCCCGGTCGCCCACGACGTAGCTCGCCCCGAGGTCGTACGACCGCCCGTGTAGCGGCCGAACATGCCTGTGCGGGGTTTGCGCGTCGGGGGCGTCGTCGCTTTCGAACGTGCGGTCGATAAGCATGTCGTCGAAGGCGACGCCTTCGCCTGCGAGCGTGCGCGCAGCATTTTTTTCGTGCGGCGGCCGGAAATCCTCCTCCGGGAAGGCCTCCGTGCCCAGCCCGTCCTGGTTCGTCGCCATCACTAGTTCGAAATCCAGCCCCCGGAGTGTCCGGAGCGCCGAGATCGCACCGGGTATGAATTCCAGCTTTTCGAGGCTGTCGACCTGGTAATCGCGGGCGGCTCCGCGATCACGGTGCCGTCGCGGTCTATGAAGAGCGCTTTTTTCATGGGCGGAAATTTTTGACGGTTTCCAGCATGCGGACGTTCTCCTCCGGGCGCCCGACCGTGATGCGCAGGCAGCCTTCGCAACCTGCGATCCGCGAACGGTTGCGGACGATGACCCCCGCTGCGACCAGCTCCCGGTACAACGGGTCGGGTGCCGCGGTCTTTACCAGCAGGAAGTTGGCTTCCGACGGGTAGACCTGTCCGATGCAGGAGCATGCCGCGAGTGCCGACGCCAGGCGCGAGCGTTCGGCGCGGATCGCCGCCACCTCGGCCGAGATGTCCCTGCGGGAGCGATTCCGCGACGGCCCGCTGCGTGAGCGTGTTGATGTTGTCAAAGGGTATTTCACCCGGCCGAATAGGCCGGCGATCTCCTCCGAGGCGAAAGCCAGTCCGAGCCTCAGCCCGGCCATGCCCCACGCCTTGGAGAGCGTCTGGAGGACGATCAGGTTCGGGAACTCGCCGAGCCGCGGCAGGAACCCGCCGCCGTCGGCGAAGTCGATGTAGCTTCGTCCAGCACGACGATGCCGTCGAAGCGGCGGAGCAGGCTTTCGATCTCCTGCGCCGGGAACGCATTGCCCGTGGGGTTGTTGGGCGAGCAGAGCCACATCAGCTTCGTGTACTCGTCGGCTGCCGCCAGCAGCGCCCCGACCGGGAGCGAGTAGCCGGCTCCCAGCGGCACTTCGCGCATCTGCACGTCGTTCGTCGCTGCCGCCACGCGGTACATCCCGTAGGTCGGGGCGATCGACACGGCGTTGTCCAGCCCCGGCCGGCAGAAGATCCGGAATGCGAGGTCGATGGCCTCGTCGCTGCCGTTGCCGATGAAGATCCGCCCGGCGTCCACGTCTTTCAGTTCCGCGATCAGGGCTTTCAGCGCCCGCTGGTGCGGGTCGGGGTAGCGGTTGACGCCGTTTTCGTAAAGGGGCTTTCGTTGGCGTCGAGCCATGCGTCGATCCCGCCGCCCGCATATTCGTCGCGGGCCGTGGAGTAGGGTTGCAGCGCCTGAATGTTGGGGCGCACCAACTGCGACAGCGGTTTCATAGTATCCCTCCTTTCATCCGGACGCGCACGGCGTTGGCGTGTGCGTCGAGCCCTTCGGCCTCGGCCATGGCCGTGATTGCGGGCGCCAGCGCGTCGAGCCCGTCGCGCGTCAGCTCCTGGAAGGTGATCTTGCGCATGAAGCTGTCGACGTTCACTCCGCTGTAAGCGCGCGCCCAGCCGCCCGTGGGCAGCGTGTGGTTGGTTCCCGAGGCGTAATCCCCGGCGCTTTCGGGCGAATAGTTGCCGATGAAGACGCTGCCCGCGGCCGTGATCTTGGCGGCGATGCCCCATGCGTCGCGCATCGAGACGATCAGGTGCTCCGGGGCATAGGCGTTGGCGAACGCAATCTGCTTGTATTCCTCGTCGAACAATACGATCCGGCTGTTGGCCAGTGAATTGCGGATCGCCTCGCCGCGGCTGAGATACCGGATCTGCTCCTCGACGGCTTCGGTCACCTGCCGTGCGAAACGCTCCGTACGGCAGACCAGGATGGCCTGGCTGTCGCCTCCGTGCTCGGCCTGCGACAGCAGGTCGGCGGCGACGAATTCCGCCCGGGCGCTGTTGTCGGCCAGCACCATCACTTCCGAAGGGCCTGCCGGCAGGTCTACGGCCACGGCCTGGGCGCTTACCAGCTGCTTGGCGCGGGTGACGTACCGGTTTCCCGGGCCGAAGATTTTTTCGACGCGCGGGATGCTCTCCGTGCCGTAGGCCATGGCCGCCACGGCCTGCGCCCCGCCGACGGAGAAGATGCGGTCGACGCCGCACAGATCGGCGGCAAAAGCACCTCGGGGGCGATCTTCCCGCCGCGTCCGGCCGGGGTGCAGAACGACTTCGCCGCACCCGGCGATCCGGGCGGGCAGGGCGAGCATCAGCACCGTCGAGAAGAGCGGGGCTTTGCCGCCGGGGATGTAGAGACCCCACGCGCGCCGATGGCTACGGCACGCTGCACGCACCGTACGCCGGGCATCGCTTCGATGTCGACCTGCGGCGGGAGCTGGGCCCTGTGGAAGGCTTCGATATTGGACTTGGCGATCGCAAGCGCCGTCTTGAGCCGTTGCGGCACGGCTTTGGCCGCTTCGGTGCGCTGCCTGCGGGAAACCTCGAACCTCTCGGGGACGTAACCTTCGATGCGGGCCACGAGGTCGCGCAGCGCCTTGTCGCCGCCCGTGCGCACCTGTGAGAGGATGGCGGCGACCCGTTCCGTGATTTCGCCCTCCTGCCGCGTGCAGCGGGCCGTGAGGGGCCGGCCATTCACGGCGCGGCGGGTTGTTGTGGATTTTCAGCATTTCCATATCCGGGTGTTTTTCGGGGTCAGCGGATCATGTTTTCGAGCGTCAGCACCAGGATGTCCTCCGCGCCGATCTCCTTGAGCCGTTCGATGCGTTCCCAGAGCTGGGATTCGCTGATCACGGCGTGTATCGAACACCATCCCCTCCTGTGCCAGCGGCAGGATCGTGGGCTGCGCATGCCGGGCAGGATGACGATCGCTTCCTGGAGTTTCTCCGCCGGGAGGTTCATCAGCACGTATTTCATGCCGCGGCTTTCGAGGATGGAGTTGAAGCGGAAGGTGAGCTGTGCCGTTTCACGGCGCTTCGCCTCGTCCATTTCCGGGTTGGCGATCAGCACCGCCTCGGAATAAAAGACCTTCTCGACTTCGACCAGCCCGTTCGAGATGAGCGTGCCGCCCGACGATACGATGTCGAAGATGGCGTCGGCCATTCCGACCGCCGGGGCGATCTCCACGGAACCCTCGATGGTGTGTATTTCGGCGTCGATGCCCTTTTCGGCGAAGAACCGCGCGAGGATGTTGGGGTAGGAGGTGGCGACGCGCTTTCCGCGGAAATAATCCAGCCCTTCGTACGCTACCGTGCGCTCGACGGCCAGCGAGATGCGGCAGTTCCCGAACCCGAGATCCATCGCCTGCTCTACGCGGAATCCTTTCTCCGCCACTTCGTTCAGCCCCACGATGCCCACATCGGCGACCCCCATCGAGACGGCCTGCGGGATGTCGTCGTCGCGCAGGTAGAGGACTTCCAGCGGAAACCCTTCCGCGCGGGAGATGAGTTTGCGTTTGCTCTCGGCAACGCGGATGCCCGCCTCGGAGAGCAGTTCGATGCTCTGTTCGTTGAGTCGGCCCTTGGCCTGGATTGCGATTCTCAGCATTTTTTTGTCGATTTTGGCACACCGCCCGCGGCATAAGCACGAAAAAAGCCCACCCGCAGGAGGTGAGCTTCGTATATACTTTTGTTAAACTTATGGTTCCGTTTACATGTACATATCCGTCTTACCCCTTCGGAAAGTGGTGATGGTGATGATGGATATGGTGAAATATTGTCATATATGCTGTCGTTGGGACAAATGTATCTATTTTGTCCGAAAAAAACAAAATTCAAGTAAAATTTTTTTAATATATTTTCAAAATCAGCCCTGGACACCCTCGGCGCGATCTTCGTCTGTCCCGTGCGGCCTGTTTCCGGTAGCGTGCGGCCGGTGCATGGAGTTTGCAGAAATTGCACGTCCGGCGTCCGGGTATCTGCAATGCCGGTATCCGTGCCCTGCTGCCGGTCGTCTTCACCGTGTCCGTTTTTTTTGCTATTTTTGTCTGCCGGCGGACGGTTTCAGTGGGGCAGTTCGGCGCTTCGGTTTTACCTGTTGCCCCTGCTGCCGTGATTCCCGTGGGGTGGTTGCGGCCGCTCCGGGTGCGGGGCGGACGGCGGAGGAAAGTCCGGGGCTTATTCGTCCGCTTCGCCGTATACCTTGCCGCGCAGTGCGTCGTCCGAATAGACGTGCAGGCTGTGCCCCGTGGGGCTCAGGCAGGTGATGCGGTGTATGTGGTTGTCGAAACACCCCGATTTCCCGATTGCGAAGAACGCGCACGGGGCTTCGACCTCGGCGCTCTGCACCGGACGTGCCATGCCGCCGCCTGCGGGCTCGAAGATTTCGAGCCGGAACCTGCCGTCGGAGAAGTGGTAGCCTGCGAATTGCGGGTGGGCGTGGATGCTCGTGCGGTTGCCCTCTTGCCAGCTCATCACGATCGCCTCCCATCCCGTTTCCGGCGATCGGCCCAGGTAGGTGCGGCGGTAGGCCGTCGCGGAATAGTCGTCGAATTCCGTCAGCGGGTGCCCCTCGAGCCAGCCGAGCACATAGCCCTGTATCCGCTCGCCCAATGCGTCGTCGACGGGGTTCCTGCCGATGATCCCCAGCAGTCCGGTAAAAACTCCCCGTACACGGCTGTGCAGGCCGAAGCCTCCGCAAATCCTCCGCGAGTGTCGTCGCATGTCGTTCCTGTTTCATGGTGTTGTCCGTTTGGTGCAAAGATAGCTGGCCGCCCCGTGCAAACCTTCAGTAAAAATACTTATTCCTGCGCTGCGTGTCGGTTTCCCGGGTGTGCGGGCGCTGCGCGGCGTCTGCCGGGCGCCCCTGCTTCCGGATCCTGACAACGTTGCCGCCCGCCAGCCGTCGCGCCATCGGATTGTCGCCGCCTTGCCTTTGCCCGGGCGGCCTTTCCGGTCGCTTTGCCGTTCGTTCTCCCGTTTACCCTGGCCGTTTTTTCCGGCCCCGGGCGGGCGCAAGCCGTTCCCCCGATGTCGTTTTTACGGAAAAATGCCCTGCGGTTGCCGCCGTACAGCCTTTTTTGCTATATTTGTAACTTAAATCCGAACGCTGACTCCGCTTATGACACCTCTCGCCGTTATCGCCACCGTATTGGGCTATAGCCGTACTTTTTGTCGTCGCCTGGCTCTCGGGCCGGCGTGCCGACAATGCCGGGTTCTTCACCGGCAACCGGAGCACGCCGTGGTATATGGCAGCCTTCGCCATGATTGGGGCTGCAATCTCGGGCGTGACTTTCATCTCGGTGCCGGGTTCGGTCGCCGTCGATTCCTTCTCCTACATGCAGATGGTCGCCGGTTTCACCGTGGGGCAGCTGGTCGTCGCGTTCCTGCTCATCCCGACCTTCTACCGCCTCCGGGTGGTGTCGCTCTACGAATACCTCGACGGGCGCTTCGGCATCCTCGCACCATACCGGGGCGTGGTTCTTCTTCGTGTCGAAGATGCTGGGTGCCGCGCTGCGTGTCTACGTGGTCTGCGCCGTCATGCAACTGCTGGGTTTCAGCCACTACGGGCTGCCGTTCTGGCTCAATGCGCTGGTGACGATGCTCTTCGTCTGGCTCTATACGCAGCAGGGGGGTGTCAAGTCGCTCATCTGGACGGATACGCTCAAGACTTTCTGCCTGGTGGGCAGCCTCGTGCTGTCGATCGTCTTCATCATGCAGGCGCTCGGCATGTCGTTCGGCGAAATGACCCGCGAGGTCGCCGCGTCGCCCTATTCGCGGGTGTTTTTCTTCGACGACCCCACTCCTCCGACCGCTATTTCTGGAAGATGTTCCTTGCGGGCGTCGTGCTGCTGATCTCCATGACGGGGCTCGACCAGGACATGATGCAGCGGAACCTGAGCTGCGCCACGCCGCGCGATTCGCAGAAAAACATCGTCCTGACGGCCGTCAGCCAGATATTCGTCATCTTCCTGTTCCTCGTGCTGGGTGTGCTGCTCTACATTTACATCGGCCGCACCGGCCTTGCGATGCCCGTAAAGGGCGACCAGGTATTCTCGCTGGTGGCTGTCGAGGGCGGATTGCCGGTATTTGTTGGCATACTGTTTGTTATAGGGGGCTTATTTCGAGTACTTATTCAGCTGCCGGTTCGGGCCCCTTACGGCCCTCGACCTCGTTCACGGTCGACATCCTGCAAGGCACCAGGCGCTACGGTGACGAACGCCTGACCCGCATCCGGAAGGGCGTACACGTCGGCATGGCCGTCGGCATGGCGCTGGTGATCCTCGGCTTCGAGTACCTGGCCGACGACAGCGTCATCAACCTCGTCTAAAGGTTGCCAGCTATACCTACGGGCCGATCCTGGGTATGTTCGCCTTCGGGATGTTCACGCGCCTGAGGATCCGCGACGGCTGGATGCCCGTGGTCGCCGTCGCCGCCCCGTGCTGAGCGCCCTCGTGCAATACTGGGCGCGCGAGGCGTGGGACTACCGGATCGGGTTCGAACTTTTTGATTTACAATGCCGTCTTTACCATGGCCGGCATGTTGTTGCTTGCCAAGAAGAATGAAAACTAAATTCCTGTCGTTTTTTCTGCTGCTCTGCTTCGGCTGGCAGCAAGCCCCGGCCGCCGGGGTCGACGCCACGACCCGCCGCGAGATCGGCCGTACATTGTCGCGTATCGTCGCCCGTGAGGTTTCGGGCGGCTTTGTCCGGATCGAGGGCGTGGACGCCTCGCGCAAGCGGGTGCGCATCTACACCTCGGTGGGGCTCTCCTATTACCCGTTCCGCGAGCAGAACCTGCGGGGCCATGTACGACTCGGTGCGTGCCGTCCCTGCCGCCGGAGTACCGCAAGGCCTCCATCGAGCTATATTCCAACAAGCGCGAAGTGCGGGGGCTGATCCCGATGGCCTACCGCACCGATGCCGAGTTCAGGAAACTGCTGCGCAAGAAGAAGGTCGTGCCCTTTCGTCAACCGTTCGCAGCGGCCGCTCGTCGTCCGCCAGTCCTCGCCCGCAGCTCCCGCGCAGGGGCTTGCCGGGCGCCATATCGCGCTGTGGCAGAGCCACGGACGCTATTTCGACCAGCCTGCGAACCGCTGGAAATGGCAGCGTTCGCGGCTGTGGATGACCTGCGAAGACCTCTATACCCAGAGCTATGTGCTGCCTTACCTGGTGCCGATGCTCGAAAATGCGGGAGCCTGCGTGATGTTGCCCGCGAGCGCGATGTGCAGAAATACGAGGTGTTGGCCGACAACGATGCCGCCGGGCAATACGCCGAGACGGACGGCCCCGAGAAATGGCAGCCGGGCGGTGTCGGATTCGCGCATACGCGGCAGGTATACCGCACCGGCGAAAACCCGTTCCGGGATGGGTACGACCCGCCGTGTGCGGACGGTTGCCGGGGGTGCCGAGAGCCGCGCCGCGTGGCGTGCCTCCATCCCCGAGCGGGGTGAATACGCCGTCTATGTAAAAGCTATGAAACGGTGCCCGGAAGCACCGACGACGCGCAGTATACGGTGCATCACCTCGGCGGCGAGAGTACGTTCGCCGTGAACCAGACGATGGGCGGCGGGACATGGATTTACCTCGGGCATTTCCTCTTCAGGCCGGGTGAGCAGCCGGTCGTGACGCTCACCAACCGCTCGCGGCAGGCGGGACGTATCGTCACGGCCGACGCCGTGAAGGTCGGCGGCGGCTACGGTAATGTCGCCCGCTCGGTCAGCGATTCGCTGCGCCGTCCCGGCGTCGAATATGCCGAGGAGACGAGCGGCTATCCCCGTTTCTGCGAGGGCGCCCGCTACTGGCTGCAGTGGGCGGGGTTCGACCCGAAGGTATACACCCCGAAGGAGAACGCCGACGATTATAAGGACGATTACATGTCGCGCGCCCACTGGGTCAATGCCCTGATGGGCGGTTCGAGCGGATGCCCGACAGCACGGGGCTGCGGATTCCGGTCGACATGGCGCTGGCCTTCCATTCCGATGCGGGCGTGCGGCTCAACGACGAGACCATCGGCACGCTGGGCATCTTCTATACCCGCGAGAACAAGGGGGCGTTTCGAGGGGGCGGTGCCGACCGCTACCGCTCGCGCGACCTGACGGACATCGTCATGACGCAGATCGTCTCCGACATCCGCCGTACCTGCGAACCCGAATGGAACCGCCGCGGGCTCTGGAACCGCGCCTATTACGAAGCGCGCGCGTGCCGGGTGCCCCGACCATGCTGCTCGAACTGCTCTCGCACCAGAATTTCGCAGACATGCGCTATGGCAGTGACCCGCGCTTCAAGTTCCTCGTGAGCCGTGCTATCTACAAGGAGTATCTTGCAGTATATCAGTTCGCAGTACGGATTACCTTATGTGGTGCAGCCGCTCCCCGTGGAGGCTCTTTCCACGCACTTCGCCGGGGAGGGAAAGGTGGCTGTCTCCTGGTCGCCGGTGATCGACTCGCTCGAAGTCACTGCCGCCCCGACGGGTTATGTGGTCTATACGCGCATCGACGACGGCGGCTTCGACAACGGCCGCTATACCGACAAGCCCTATTTGCTCTCCGAGCAAGAACCGGGGCGCATTTACAGCTATAAGGTGACCGCCGTGAACGAAGGCGGGGAGAGTTTTCCCAGCGAGGTCGTCGCCGCCTGCCGTATCCCCGGCGGGAAAGGGAACGTGTTGGTCGTAAACGGATTCGAGCGCATCAGCGCTCCGCTGAGCATGCGCCGCGATTCGCTGGCCGGGTTCTATACCGAGCTCGACGGCGGGGTGCCCGACAAACAGGACATTTCGTTCATCGGCGGGCAGCAGGTGTTCGACCTGGCGATGGCCAGGTGCGAGGTCGACAGCATCGCCCTCGGCGCCTGCAACTGTGACTACGAGACGGAGGTAATCGGCGGCAATACGTTCGACTATCCCTCTGTGCACGGCCGTTCCATAGCCCGGGCGGGCTATTCGTTCTGCTCGGCCTCGGTGCGGGCGGTGGAGGATCGCGGCGTGTTACCGGAGGAGTATTCCGCAGTCGACCTGATTCTGGGCAAACAGCGCTCCGTGACTATCGGGCGCGGTGTGGCGGGGTATGCGTTCAAAACGTTTTCGCCTGAATTGCAGGATGTCCTGAGACGCTATATGGCCGGTGACGGAGCCCGTTTCGTGTCGGGCAGCTACGTGGCGACCGACCTTTGGACGGGCGGGGAGGCCACCGGTGAAGACCGCGCTTTTGCCGAGGAGGTGTTGCACTACACCTACGACGGCGACCAGGCCGCCGACCGCAACCGGGTGCGGGTCGTGACTTCGCATGCGGGTTTTTTCGCGCGACGAGTACCGCTATGTCAACGATTTCCGCCCCGACCGATACCGGGTCGAACGGGTCGATGCCCTGAGACCCGCGGGTGGCGGGGGCTTTCCCTGTGATGCGCTATGTGGACAACAACCGCTGCGCGGGCGTGGCCTGCGCGGACAGCCGCACGTTCGTCATGGGCTTTCCGTTCGAAGCCCTCGAGAGCGATGTGCAGCGCGACCGGCTGATGGCCGACATACTGGGGTTCCTGCTTGGCGGGAAGAGCGGAGGGGACGATTAGCCGGCCGTGCGGCCGGCCTCCGGCGCCGGTTTTGCGGCGGTTACGCTCCGGCTGTGGCGCCCCAAGCGCCGTGTGCCGCCGGCGGAGCGCCCCGAAAGAGGACGGACAAACGATTGTTTTTTGTAAAATAGATAAATTATGTCACTCGAACAACAGATTTCGAAAGGTATCATGGAGGCCATGAAGGCCAAGGATACCGTGCGCCTGGGCGCATTGCGCAATGCCAAGAAGTATATCATCGAGGCCAAGACCGCGGGCCCGGAAATCGCCGAACTGCCCGATGCCGACGTACTGAAAATCATCTCCAAACTGGCCAAGCAGGGGGTGCCGATTCCGCCGCGATCTTCACAGAGCAGAACCGCCCCGACCTCGCGGCCGAGGAGTTGGCGCAGGTCGCCGTCTTCCAGGAGTTCCTGCCCCGGCAGCTTACGCCCGAAGAGCTGGAGGCCGAGGTCAGGGCCGTGATCGCCCAGGTCGGCGCCACGTCGGTGACGCAGATGGGCAAGGTGATGGGCGTGGTCACGAAGAAGCTCGCCGGACGTGCTGACGGCAAGGATATTTCGGCCAAGGTCAGGGAACTGCTTTCGTAAGGTCGGTGTGCCGATGAAGCGCCTGTTGTTTGTCCTGTGCAGTCTCGTCGCGGTGCAGGAGGTCTGCGCCCGGCGTCCTACCGTGCGGTTCGACCTGCCCTATACGGTCGAGCACGGCAAATATGTCGTGGTGCTCGGCACGCCTGCGGGCCCCCGCCGGTTTATCTTCGACACCGGGGCGTCAGGCACCTGCATCAGCGAATCGCTGCGCGACGAACTGGGGGCCGAGATCGTGAAAACCCAAAAAGTCCGCGATTTCGAGGGGCCATGTCGTCCCCATCGACCTGGTTCGGCTCGACAGCCTGCGGATGGGCGACGCGCTTTCCGCGACCATCCGGTGCTGGTCATGCCCGACACTTCGCTGGTCTTCGCCTGCCTGCGGGTCGACGGCATCGCGGGGTGCGACCTGCTGCGCTGGTGCGCCGTCCGCATGCCCAATGCCGACTCGACGATCACCGTCACGGACGATGTCCGCAGGCTGGGGCTGCCCGCGGCCGACGCATGTCGCGCATGGAACTGGGCGGCGGATGCCCGTTCCTGCCGGTGACATGCCGCAACGGCGACAGGCAGGCGGATGTACGTCAAATTCGACACCGGCTCGGCGGGCTATTTCCATTTCTCCTATGCCGATTCCGGCGATGCGCCCCCGCCCTGTGGTTCATCGACAGCCTGCGCTGGGCCGACGGTTTGCGACGGCTATCGGCTGGACGAACCGCAATAGGGTGAACAGCTATTTCCGGGTACGATCCCCCGGTTCGAAATTCAGGGGACGGCTATCGCCGACATGCCCGTCAAACGCACCTTCGGCCACAACCGGATCCTCGGCTGCAAGTTGTTCGACTGGGGGCAGGTCGTGCTCGATTTCCGCCGCAAGCGCTTCCTGTTCATACCCCGCGGGGGAGGCGAAAGCCCCCCGCAGCCCGCCTGTAATTTCACGCTGGCCCTTTCTGCCGGGCAGCTCGTCGTCGGGCAGGTGTGGGACGAGGCGCTCGCGGACGTCATCGCCCCCGGCGACCGCATCCTCTCGCTCGACGGGCACCCCTGGGACGGCGACGTCTGCCGATTCCTGCTCGACCCCGACCCGCTGGACGGTACGGTGTGCGGGATCGGGACGGCCTCCGGGCAGCATGTTGTCCTAACGATTGAAACCATGAAATAATGCACGTACTGGAATACCTGCACCGCAATGTCAAGACCGTCGCCATGCCGACGGCCATGGTGTCGGGGCGTTGCTTTGCCGCCCCGTGACCGCCCTCGAGGGGTGGACTCACCAGATGATTACACCCTCGCTGATCTTCCTGATGCTCTTCGTCACGTTCTGCCGCGTCAAGCCCCGGCAGATGAAGCCTTCGATGCTGCATTTCTGGCTGCTGCTGTTTCAGGTCGTGGTGAGCGTGGCGGTCTACTTCCTGCTGCTGCCGCTGAATCCCGTCGTGGCGCAGGGGGCGATGATCTGTGTGCTGGCGCCCGTGGCGATGGCCGCGGTGGTGATCGCCGGGATGCTCGGGGCCAATGTCCCGACGATGGCTACATACAGCCTCGTGTGCAACATGGTGATCGCGCTCGTGGCGCCCGTCGTTCTGTCGCTGGCCGGGACGGGGGCATGCTCCTTCACGCAGATACTGGCGCGTATCGCGCCGCTGCTCATCATGCCCTTCGCGGCTGCGCAGTTCTGCCGTTTCGTACTGCCCGGAGCGGCGAAATGGATCGGGGATCACAGTCAGATTTCATTTTACATGTGGCTCGTATCGCTGGTGGTGATCATCGGCCGTACGACGGCCTTTATCCTCGATTTGCACGATGCTTCGCCCGCGACCGGGCTGTGGCTGGCATTCGCGGCGCTGGCTATCTGCCTCGGGCAGTTCAAGGTGGGGCGCATGCTCGGCCGCCGTTACGGCGACGCTCCTGCGGGCGGACAGTCTCTCGGGCAGAAAAATCACGGTCCTGGCGGTGTGGATGGCGCAGTCGTTCCTCGACCCGATCTCCTCGATCGCCCCGACGGCTTATATCGTGTGGCAGAACTTTGTGAACTCCTATCAGATTTACCGCCATGACCGGCGGGAAGAGCAGGCGTAACCGGGAAACTCGGGCCCGGGAGGATACGTATGGATTTTGTCGGCAGGTATCGCCTGTCGGGTTTTGCCGCACGCCCGGCTGCGGGCGCGGCTATTTCCGGAAGATGAAGTAGACCGCCAGTATCAGGCAGAGGAATCCCGCGAGGTGGTTCCAGCGCAGGGTGTCGGATTTCATAAAGACCAGCGCGAAGACGGTGAAGACCGAGAGCGAGACCACTTCCTGGATGACTTTCAGCTCCCAGATCGAGAACGGCCCGCCGAACTGCGCGGAGCCGATGCGGTTGGCGGGGACCTGAAAGCAGTATTCGAACAGGGCGATGCCCCAGCTCAGCAGGACGATAGCCAGCATGCCGAAGCGTTCGAGCTTGGATTTGAATGCGATGTGGCCGTACCAGGCGAGCGTCATGAAGGCGTTCGATATGATGAGCAGGGCGACGGTGGCGATTCCTTTGAACATAGGCCGTAGGGGATTAAAACCGCGCAAAAGTATCAATTTTTTCCGTATGATATGCGCGCCCCGCAAAAAAAAGCCATCCGCGACGTTTTTTTATCGGGATGGCGGTAGGGTATCGGGTGTACGGTGCGTTTGGGTAAGGCCTGCGACAGGTAGCGTCGGTATGCCTTGCGATCGGTGATGCTGCCGATCCGCCGACGACCTCCTGCCTGCCGCCCGATCGTTGCCGGGGGCGGCCGCGAAACCTGCCGGTTCCTGCTTCCACCTGCCTTGAATTGTCGCCGGGGCGGAGGAGCCGCGGAAATTGCGGACGGCCTGTCCGGCCTCTGTGCCCGGGTTATTTCAGCAAAGCGTCGAGGTCGGTGATGTCGCGGAAATCGTCGATGACCCTGTCCGCATCGGTCTGCGCCAGCTGCTGCGCGGTCGAGCGTCGTGGCCAGCGCCACGATATGTCCGGCCCCCGGCTCTGCGTGCTGCTTCGATCCCCGCCGGGGCGTCTTCGAAGATGACGCATTCCGCCGCAGTCAGCCCCAGGGCCGCGGCGGCCGTAAGGTAAATCTCCGGGTCGGGTTTGCAGCGCGAGACCATGTCGCCGCTGATCCTGGCGTCGAAATAAGGCTCGATGCGGCATTTTTCCAGCACGAAATCTACGTTGGCCTTGCAGCCCGACGAACCTACGGCGCAGCGTATGCCTGCGTCGCGGAGCCTTTGCAAAAGGTCGGTGAGCCCGGGCATCGGCACGATCTCGGGGGCGTAGATCTCCCGGTAGATGGATTCCTTCTCTTCGGCGAGTGCTGCGAGCCCCTTTTCGCGGATCACCTCCGCGGGCATGATGAGCCTCATGATGTCGTCGTTGCCCATGCCGTATGCCTGGCCGAGTTTCTCCTTCCAGTCGCGGATGCCGTATCGTTCGCAGAAGATTTCGAACGCACGGATGTGGACGGGCGTGTTGTCCACGAGTGTCCCGTCCATGTCGAATATTGCACCTTTTATCATAGTTGTCCCCTTTTTTCCAGCCCAAAGGTAGTCAAAATCCCCGGGTTCCCGGCCTCCGGGCCTCAGAATTTGAGTTTTATGCCCAGGTTGACGGCGAAATTCTGGATCTCCTGCCCGGGTTTCGGGTCGCGGTGCGTGACGCGCCAGATGAAGTCCACGCGCAGCAGCCGGAAGATGTTTTCGACGCCGAATCCCACCTCGACATAAGGGTCGGACACCGATGTCATGCCGGGCGGGAAGAGCAGCGGTGCCTGCGTTGCGGCGAGGCTGCCGTCGTTCTCCTTCGACAGCGTGCCCCACACGCCCTTGCATACCAGCACCTCGCGCCATTTGAGTTTTTTGATGAGCGGGATGCGCCCCAGCAGGATACCGTTGAAGTGGTGTTCGAAAAACCGCCACCCAGGTGTCCGAAGCGAACTCGTAGAAGTTCATGCACGAGAACGCCATCGGGTCGTAGAAATAGGTGCCGTTCCCCCTCGTGGAGCTTCAGCAGCGGGTAGGGTACCTTGCCGAAGATCTTGCCGCCCTGCACGGTGATGTTCGAGTAGCCCAGCGGCGGCAGCTCGGGCTTTGTAGTGGATGCCGCCCTCGAGGCGGTAATATTCATAGCTGCCGCTCAGCACCCGGGGTATCCCGGCCGTGAACCCAAGGGTCAGGACGGGGTATTTCGTCCCCATGTACTGCTTGTCGAACGGCATGCGGTAGATGCTTTCGTTCTTCGAGATGCGCATCCCGACGTGTACGGCGGCGTCCGCTACCGAGTTCATGACCGTGCCGTCGGGGCGCACCAGCGGGACGTAACCGGTTGCCGTAGATCTTCTGGATGCGGGCGCCGAGGAAGTTGCTGATCCCGTGCCGCCATTCGTGCTCGTAGACGGCCTCGCCGCGGTTGACCATCGAGAGCCGCGAGTCGCCGCGCGAGAGGAGCGAGCTGAGGATGTTGCTCTCCGTGAGGGCGTTCTGCCCCGCGCCCAGCTGCATCACGTCGTGGCGGCCCGAGACGGTCAGCTTGCGCGTCAGCCGGCGGTTGAAAGCCAGCTCGACGCTGCCGCCGCCTTTGAACATCCCGTCGCGCGTACCGTATGCCGCATACCCCGAGAGCGTATGCGGCGGCTGACAGCCGTGGTAGTGCGGAATCCCGCAGCTGCATGCGGAACCCTTCGAGCTTGTTGAAGCTCGCCAGTTTATAGTAGGGCCCGATGCCGATGTATTTCGTATTCCAGTAGCCGACGATCACCGTGTTGATGAGGGTGTAGATGTTGCGGTACAGCGGCACGTGCTGCACCGAGTCGACCATCGCGTAGATGCCTTTCTCCTTTTCGCTCAGCCGGTAGGGGCGGACGCTCTCCCAGAAGGCTTCGTCCTTGCTCTCCTGCCCCTGGTCGCCGATCACGACGTTGTTGTCCATGCGCAGCACCTCGTCGGGGATCGGCTCGCCGATGCGCACGTCGCTGTAGGCCACCTCGCGCGTGCCGATGAACGAGGTCAGTTTCGATGAGTCGGCCGTCGAGACGGAGAATTCCGCCGATACGCGGTCGCGGCTTCCGGAACCACGTGCTGTCGGCGCACGATGCGGTTCTCGTTGTCGAGCATCAGGTGCCTGATCCAGTTGACGTTCACGCCCTTGGGCATGCGCGCCGAGGCCGACTGGAGGGCGTAGGACGCCGAGTCGATGTTGACCTCTCTGTCGCGCACCGGGGAGGTGAGCCGTTTGGGATGGAAGCGGATTTTGTAGGTCTTGCGGCCGTCGACCTGCATGCTGTCCACCAGGAAATAGTCGTAATAGAAGAGTCCCCCGTCGGAGAGCGGGCTGGCAAAACGCACGTTGAAAATGTCGATGAAGTTGGCGTAGAAGTTGACGTTGCCGTGCATCTGCCCCGTGAACTGGGCGATGGCGAAGCTGTCCTCCACTCCCGATACGCGGTTGGCGCGGATGATCTCGCGCGACAGCGAGGGGTTGCGGTTGCTGTGGTAAAAGTCGGCCGTGGTCTCGGAGATCATGGCCGGCAGGTAGGCCTGCCCGGTGAGCGCCGACGTGTCGATGTATTCGAAGATGAAGCCGAAGTTGCGTTGCAGCCGCTTGTTGCGGAAGCGCGGTTTGACGTTCGTCAGGTCGAGCTCCATCTTGGTGTACGTGGCGCAGTGGTAGCGTTCGTACTCGTCGGGGTTGTTCTGCGGCTTGCGGCGCACGACCCCTTTCAGGATCGGGTGTGCGGGGTTTTCGCCCGGGGTGATGACGACGCTGCCGATGCCGAATTCGACCGCTTCCAGGGCGAAGTCTACCTGATTGAAGCCGCCCCGCGTGAGCGGCTTGGTCTGCGTGGCGTAGCCGACCATCGAGGCCTGTACGCGTCCCACCGTATCGCGGGTCTCGAGCGTATAGATACCCTCCTCATCGGTCGTGATGCCGGTCGTGGTGCCGGGGAACACGACGCTCACGAACTGCATCGGGGCACCGCTGGCGGCATCCGTCACACGGCCGCGGACACGGGTGCTCTGTGCCGACAGGGTCGTGCACACGGACAAAGCTGCGATCAGCGAGGCGAGCAGCCTGTATGTAATTTTGCCACGGAGCATTTTACAAAAATAATTAAAAAGAACCTGTTTGGTCAAAATAAATTACTTTTGCATAATTTAAGTCGAAAAATCGAACACCAAAAGCAGAAATGGCACACGGAAAAGTCGAAAAGACCAATGCGGCCCGCTTGCTCGACCGCGCTAAGATAACCGCCTATGAACTCGTCCCTACCGGGTCGACGAAGAACACCTTGCGGCGACACACGTGGCCGAAGAGCTGGGAGAAGATGTCGGAAGCGTATTCAAGACCCTCGTGCTGCGGGGCGACCGCACGGGGGGCATTTCGTATGCGTGGTGCCGGGCGACCACGAGGTCGACCTGAAAGCGGCCGCCCGCGTGTCGGGCAACAAGAAGGCCGACCTGATCCCGATGAAGGAGCTGCTGCCCGTCACGGGCTATATCCGGGGCGGCTGTTCGCCCATCGGCATGAAAAACAGTTTCCGACCTACATCCACTCCTCGGCCGCGTCGCTTCCGGCCATCTACATCAGCGCCGGCGTCCGCGGCCTCCAACTGAAAATCGCCCCGGCGGAGCTGACCTAGCTTTCGTCGGGGCGACCGTGGCTGAGATCAGCCGGGGGGGTAGTGCCGGAATGAGTTTCGGGTTCAGGGGAACTTGTTTCCGACCGTTTTAATTTATCATATACGGCGGCAAGCCTTTTAACAATGGCCGTCCAATCGTATGCTTCCAACTCATATTTTTGTTGCCGGGGGGTATTTGAGTTTCCGCTCTATTTTTCCGGGCCAGTTCCTCATAGTCTCCTTTGCTGAAATAGTCGTCTGCAGGCAAATCTACCAAATGGCTGGCCGGAATGTCGCTGACTAGCACATCGAGGCCGTAACTCATCGCTTCCAGCAATACCAGGGGAAATCCTTCGTTGTAGGACGATAATACGTACAATCCGGCGTGTGTGTACAACTGGTTCAGTTTCTCGCCGTACACATAGCCCGTGAAGACGATCTTTTCCGGTGGCAATATTGATTTCAATTCGTCCAATAGGCGGATTCCGTCTCCACGCCCCCTGCAATGACCAGTTTGTAATCGGTATCCACTCCGGCAAAAGCTTTTGCCAGACAATCGAAGCCTTTTTCCGGAGTAATGCGTCCTACGCCCAGTATATATTTTCCCGGAGTCAGGCCTAGTTCCCGGATATAATTCTGCTGTGTCGCAGGAGTGATGCGCGGAATCCGTTCGGGATATAATACGATTTGCTCCTGGTTCGCTCATCGTATTTTTCAGTTGGAATTTATTGACGAAGATGACTGCGTCGGACATTCGCAATGCTATCTTTTCGCTCCATTTCAACAGCGTTCGGGCGCCCCCCCATTTTTTTTGTGTTCGTAATTGGGACTATGGTACGTAAGCACGACTTTTTATGCCGCACAGCTTCAATAGCGGAGAGAACAGAGCGGGGCCTATGTTGTGGATATGTACGATGTCCGGTCGGCTGAGAACCGCACGGCAGGTGGACAGGAATGAATGGTATACGGCCTCGAAACCTTTATTTTCGTGGACGGCAGGTCTATGAAATGTTATGTTGGGATAGGACGGAGTGACGCGGACATACGGTTTCCGCCTGAAAATAACAAAAGCGATATTCTGCAGGAAATTCCGTATACAGGGATTCGCAGTGTTTTCGACCCCGCCCTGGATCAGAGGGAACCCCCTGGTTCCCAGTACGCAGATTTTCATAAATACGACCTTACCAGCAAATATCCTTCCCCTTTGCTATGCGTATCTTGTTTTTCAATATCCACATGATCGGCTTCCAGGGCTTGCGGATCATGTCATGCCGCTCGGTTACGATGAAAGCGCAGTTCCGGTCGCAGGCTTTTACCTTTCCGCGACCTCTTTGGCTTTCTCCGACTTCATGATGTTCTCGAACGAATCATCCTTGATATTGCCGATGATCCACTCTTCCGAAGAACCGTTGCAGGGCGAGACATTTCCCCAGGGGTCGATGAAGAAAAAGTCGTTCAATGCGCCGCAAGGGTCTGTAACCGGGTTCGTCGCCGCGCAGCCGGCGATGGATGCTGCGATTGAAATAAGCACGGCCGTAATCTTTCAGTTTGTTCTTGAATCCCCGGCGCTTGGATGTCAAAAAGCGCTTTGACGAATTTTTTCGTGCTCGTGCAGGGCCTTGTCGCTTGTCAAATTATTGTCCTCTTTATGGAAGTACCACGAATTATGGACGACAGAGTTACCCAGTTCGACATCCAGCGCAACGCAAAGGTCGTACAGATAGATCAGGTCTTTGTAGTTGTCCGGGGAAATGACCACCGAGAATCGATATTCTTGCATTTGGTCTTTTTTCAGTTCGAGCATTGTTCGCAACGCGTGGTCGAAGCCGTTGACGGTACCCCGTTTGGAGTCGTTCAGTTTAGGAAGTCCCTCGAGGCTGACGCGGATCAGGATGTTGGGGTATTTATTTGCCAGCGCGACGATCGTTTCCGTATTGTATCCGTTCGTGCTCAGCTCCAGCAGGGAAGCCTTGGGATATAATATCCGGAATATGTCGTCGATGTCTTTACGGATCGTCGACTCTCCGCCTGTAATGTTGATCCGGAGCCCGGCCGGGAGCTTTTTCATAATAGTGGTAATCTATTTCCTCTTTCCGGTTTGGTTTGGTGCTGCCAGATATTACACATGTTGCACTTGGCATTACAGCGAAATGTCGTAATAAGACTACCTTGTACTACTGTTTTCATTATAAAATATCGTTTTAAAAAAGTATTGTATGTATTGATCACCGCAGGCTTTTTCGCCGGTTGTTTTACCGGCTTCAACCCGAATAAAAAAAGCGGAGAACTCTGTTTTGGGGAAAGGATGCAGCGGTGAAGGACGATAGGGAGAATAACTCCTGCTCCCACAATAAGTGCCGCCCCGATGGTGAAATACAGTGAATTGTTCCCCGTTTGCCAATGTGGGGACTTTATGGATGAGCGATTTTACGAATCCTTCGAATGTCGTGTGGAACAAATATATTATGTAGGGACGATGCCGATATTACCAGTAATTTTTGTGTCGCGTAATTCCAATGTTTTTATTCCTCTCGACAGGACGCATATTGCATAAATTCCGATGAACGGCAGTATATAATCCAGAATGGTGGTTAATATAGTATTTTTGGGGTAACTCTATTAAAGATGAACAATGCAGGCAATGCGCAGACCGGAATAATTCCCGGCACTTTTTTCCCGATCTCAGTCCAGCGCGGATATTCATTGAGGATTATGCCCAGCATAAAATATTTCAGCATTCGTATGGCGAAATTTATGCAGAATATTTCGGGCCATTCGATGGGCAGAAATGTAACGCACAAACTTATTGCGAACAATACGACTTGTCCTGCTTTTTGATCTTACCGCGGCGACGAGCAAAAAAAAAAATCAGCCAAAGCGCCCAGATAAACCAAAGGAAAAAACCGGCTTCCGGCAGGTAAAACATCTTGAAATAGGACAAATACGTCACCGGATTCTCCACCAGCATCCTTTGTTGTGTCAAAAGTTTTATGCTGATTATGATGATACTGGTGCTGAAATAGGGTATCATCAACCGTTTGAATTTTTTATAAAGAAACTCCCCCTCAGATTCCCGATTGTCGCTGCGTACACATATCCACTGGCAAACATGAACAAAGGCATATGAATCGTGTAGATGAACAGATTGATTGTATGATACCATTCGGGGGCGTTATCCGGTTGTAATGACCGATGACAACCAGGATAATGAACATATTGCTTTTGGCAATGTCGATTGAGATCAAACGATTCATACTTGTCTATGCCGTTTTGGAGAAAAACAGAGCGTTTCTGCCGTATTATAAAGAAGTGTATATTTTCAGGAGTTTTGCATAGTACCTTTTCTGCCGAATATCTTTTCTGGGCGCCGAGTGCGATCTGCCGGTATTCGAACGGGGTGGCGAACATTTGTCCGATTCGGGCCTTCAGTTCTTTTGCATTTCCGGTTCGAACAGCATTCCGGTCTTGCCTTCATCGATCAGTTCGGGAATGCCGCCGATCCGGCTGCCGAGCACCGGAGTGCCCAGACATTGTGACTCGATGACGGACAGCGGATTGTTTTCATACCATTCCGAAGGCACGACGCAGAATCGGGCCTTACCGACTATTTCCTTGATTTCCGGCCAAAGTGTTTATAACCCAGAAGTTCTATATCGCTTCCTGCAGCTGCGGCGCGCAGCGTCTCTTCGAGCGAACCGCCACCGATTATCTTCAGTGGGTAGGGCAGTCGCTTTGCCGCTTCGATCAGTGTTCCGATCCCTTTTTCAGGACTAAGACGGCCTATGTAACAGTAATAGTTCTCTTTGTCGTAATCGTCTTTCCGGGTTTTGGCAATGTCGATAAAATTGCAGAGCGTATTGATCTTCTGTTTGTCGAAGTGCCCTGAACCATTTTGTCCGCCATAAACCGGCTGGGACAAATAAAGGCGTCGGTAACTGCTTCCAGGCGCATACGAGTCCATTTCATAGCTTCCTTGTATGCCAGGAAACTTGCCAATGCGGAATTTTTCATGCATTTGTGCTCCCGCACCTTGCGTTTGTCGCTAAAGCACTCTTCGCAAACCTGCAACCCGTTGCGCAGGCAGTCGTAACGAGGGCATAGCAGTTTGTAGTCGTGCAGAGTCCATACGACTTTCACGCCTCGTCGATGGGCTATTTCGGCGATAACGGGAGAAAGTTGGGTGGATATTGTTCAGGTGGAGTATATCCGGTTGGAACTCATCGAGCAGTCGGGTGAACTTTGTCCTGACTTCACGGGTGCCGAATGGGCGGCGCAGTGCCTCGATTATTCCCAAACCCGGGGGCGAATTTAACCTCGCTCGGAAAGTATTTGCTCCAGGGAGTTTCCAGATTTTCCGGATGCTGCATGGAAAAACGGCTACTTCATGGCCTTTTGTTTCAAAAAGCTCTTCTAGATTGATCGTGCAGACACAATCGCCGCCGCGCGGATAATAGAATTTGTTAGATACAATGACTTTCATTGTTTTTATCGTTGTATTATCGACGATTCATCTGTTTTCGTGAATGTGTCGACGAAATTAAAACAGGAGGAAAAGCTGTTTAACATTATACGGAGTGTCGGATAATGTCTTGCAGACACAAATTCGTCAATACTCTCAATAGGTAAGCTACGACACAAATTGCCGTGAAAATTACGATTGCGTTTAATGGAAATAGGGCGTTCAATTTATCGGTTATCAGATCGAACTGTACGATATATATTTCCAGTGTCAGGGATGAAAGGTATAGTATGGAATTGCGTACGATTCTCCATGAATTTGTTTCCCTAAAACGGATGTGTCACTGCTCTGAAGAAATAATAGAGAAATCCAATCAGGGGAAGCAGTCCCGCAATCTGTATGTAATAATATTTTCCATCATATCCCTTCCCGAAAAATAGTATTATGAAATAAAGTATAAACGATGCTGCTGCCAATGCCAGATCCGTTTTTATATTGTGACATTTACCGGTGACCGTTTTGTCTTTTACGATTGCGCCGAAAATAAGGATGGCAAAGTTATATACATAATGAAAATGAGTGTGGAAGACACTCCCTCCCCCTCCTGGAACTTGTACGAAGAAATAGATTACGGAAATAATAAGGGAAAATGCGAATAGCTGATTAAGGCCGATGTTTCGTTTAATAGCCGGGTAAAAGAATTGCGTAGTATATCAGGATGCATTGGATAAACCAATAATTATCTGCGAGAACCAATGCCTTCCATGTTATGGGCTTTCGAAAAAGATTGATGCACATATGCACCAGATAAATACATAGCAGGCAGAATACGTCTTATTTTTATGTTTATACCAGTTCCATCCGTTGGCGCTTTTGCGGATGCTGTCGATAAGCAGATAGCCGGATACAAAGAAAAATAATGCGTTTCCATGGACGCCCAAAGTTGCCAGGGATGGCGAAATATCCTGATATAGCGGTCTGAAATGTGAATTCGTAATAAAAATGATGGCAATGGCCTTGAGAATATCAATGGCGTAATTCCGGGATGAAATGGATATCATGCTTTTTGACAGATTTGCTCGTATATTTGATTGAAGGATTCGACACGATTGCTCCACATGAATTTCCCGGCGGCACATTTCAGGACGCCGTTGGATAGCGTCTCGATGCGGCTGGGATTCATTATGCAGGATTCGATTTGAGTCGCTATAGCCGAAGTAACCTGTTCATAAGAGTGTATCGGAATTTTTATTCCGCATTCCTCGCAGATAACCCCACTCATTCCGCAATGATCCAACGATAATGGGGAATGCCGTTGGCCATTGCTTCCCCACAATACCGTTGTGGTAGCTTCTCCTAATGACGTGATAATATGCAGATGCGCTTGGGCGAAAAAGTTCCTGCACCTGGTCTCTGGGGATTTTCCCATGCCATTTGATTCGGGTGTCGATATCGTAATTTCGAGCAGTTTCGGCTATTTTGCGGCGCAGAAGACCATCGCCTACGATATGCAACTCCCAGTCTGTCTGGGAAACTTTCTTCAGTGCATCCAGTAATATGATCAATGCCTTGCGCTCTCCGATGTCGCCGACCCATATTAATCTCAACGGATCCCGATCTGTTTTTTATAATCGGAGACCGGGCAATCATCGACATAATGCCGTTTTCCGGCATATACAGACTTTCCTTTATGATAATATTTCCATAAATTCTTTTTGTGTTCGGGGTCGCTGCGAAAATATAATCTGACCGCTGTGCCAGCATCGCGTTATCACTGCGTATTGTGCGTCACGCGGCTGACCGCCAGCCATCTTTGTAAATCCGAGCCACATGCAGGAATCCCAGCATCTGAAACGCTTTACGCCGTCGCTCGTCTTGAATTCGCTTGATGTCGTAGCACTGGCAGGTCGGGCGAACCCGACATTACGGAGTTCGCAACCGAGGCATGCCTCGACGATGCCAGCGGCTGTCTGCAGGTGTTGAGCATATCTCTGCCGTCAAGCTTTTGCGGTGGTGAGGGAGGAAAGGGGCGCTTTTCGGCGCCTTAGTCTCTCTCTGCTCCGCTATCTCACCCTCCCAGCAGACGCATCGTCCGTAAGGAGAGAATCGAGACGTGCAGAAAGCAGTGCACTTCCCTTTTTCGATGCTCTGCGCGGAATCCGTACTCGAGCTCCCACGCGGTGATGTCTCCGCCCGCTTAGGCTCCGGTCATGTCGTGCCGAACATGTATGGCAGAAGCAGGTCGCAGCGGGGCGCGGCATGCGAGAAGCGCCAACGATAGTGCGTGCTCGCGGCGGTTCTTATAGAAGGTATCCTCGGGCGGGGTCTCGATAAATACACGGTCGAGCACCGAAGCTTGCGGCATCGCATTAACGCCAGCGAATATAACGAAGTCCTCACGCACTCGCGGCGCGGAGTCTATGACCTCGATATTGTTTCCGCTGAGCTTAAAATCGACGAGATTTTCGGTCTGCGGAATCACTGGCGGACGGTGTTGAGAAGACAGCTCGGTACCCTCCTCGTATCTGCGATACTCGGCATTGCCGTCATCACGGTCAACGGGGAGATGAAGCGCCTCCGATTCGGCAGTTGCGGCAAGAAGCTCGCCGAGCCGATCTTTCTTTATCAACTTCGTACTCTCTGCCTCATATCCAATCACAGGGGTTCTCCGTCGCCCTTATTGAAGTTTACGAGCGGAGATCTGCCGTTGTCGGTCTCCCTGCCTGATAATCGCCGTAGAGACGGTTTAATATCGGAAGGAATAAACTTACGGTTAAAGAAGATGGAGCGGTATATTCTGCGGGCAAACACTTGGGAGCACTCGCCGCAGTCGGTGCATCTGCCTGCAACATGGAATGCGCGGATGACGTGGAACAGCTTTTTCTTCAAAGCTGTTTGCGGCATTATTTTTTCGACACCCGACTCGGGGTTATCGAAACACACTTTTCGCAGGCACATGCAGGGCATACGTTACGGCATGCGTTGCGGCGGATGCAGCGCGCGAGGCTTCACACCCTGCCCAGAACACATAGCGCTCATCGGGGGTCATTGCCTCAAGGCGCTCGACCTCGTCAAAGCGATGAGAATCAAGTACCTCGCCGTCGCCGAAACGCTCGTCATATACTACATGGCGGCGGCTCTTTGCAGTTTTCGCAGCGCTCGACAGAAGCTCGGTGCGCGGTGTTAATGAAATCGTAATCATACGTTTTAAGATGTACGGTCTCGCCGTCCTCCTCTGCATAACCGAAGCAGCTCGGGAACAGATGCTTCATCTTCATCAGAAACATTCCGTCGCGGGGGATGCCGACAACATCTTGTGTCGCCGGTTATTCGGTAATGCAGAGACTTGAAAAGAACTGTCTTTCCCTCGCTAACTGAAGCTTTACGGTGTATTTCGACATGTTCGCACCGCCGTTATAAACCAGCTCCGGGAAAGCTGATCCTCGGAGGGTGAATACTGGGGCCAACATCGTAGCCGAAACTCGCCGCGCATCCCATGCAGTATGCGCGTGACACGGTACGCGAAATCGCGCAGGAGGAGGCAGCCTTTCTCACCCCGATTGCCTAACATCTCTGAATCTCAATCTCTTGTTCTCACCGAGTGCGATTTGATGTGACAAAGAATATGGATTCATGGTCTCGGCAGAACTTTGCACCCTCGGCAGCCGGTACCCACTCGACTCTCGTTCTCTCATCGCTCAATACCGAGGTAATCCAGAAGCGCTGGAGGAGCAGCAGGGTCTCATTCTGCGGCCGAGCATAATGGTGCACCCGTCGTATAGTGTATTTGCGATCGCCCGGATGGCAGCCGCAAGGATAACGCATCTGCGCCGCGTCGACGCGCGGAGAATGAACATCAGGTTTACTCTGCGACGAGCAGAGGCACGCGGATTATCTTGGCGTCGGCGGGATAGGAAAGACGGTGGTACCCGCAATATCTGCGCCGGCAGCCGGGAGGCACCAGTTGCAGCTTAAGCGACGATATTCGGCTTAAAGGTTCCCGTCGGTCATCGGCATATCGCATCCACCTCCGCCATAATCTGTTTATTTGAGAAGCCACTGAGATCCATTGCGCCGGACGGGCGTACAACCGTGCATGCGCCCGCAGCCTGACATACCGCAGGGTTGACCTGCGCTACGCGGCGGATGGCGGTAGTTCACGGTAGGCATACGAGGAATTCCTTATCAGCATAGGTGATAGCGCCGTAAGGACAGAACCCGCTACCGCAGAGGCAGCGGAATTCACACATCGCATCGTCGGGTGACGGAGTTACGGGTCCGGCTTATCCTTGCAGCAGTGCTATTACCTTCGATAGCTGCGCTTTAGCACCGGCGACCGTTTCGGGGACCGTCGCTTCGGTCCCTGACACATACCGAGGAGAGAACAATATGCCTGCCGTGGGGCTCAGGACAGCTTGGGGTGCTCGGTAAAGAAGTCGTTTGTATCCCATGCTTGCGGTAAGCATGAAGGTAGCGAGCGGACGCGCGCGCTTCTTATCAACTCCAGCGGCAGAAGCAAGAGCGACCCTTATCGGCTGATGTGCAGCTGCAGTGAGGTTAGGTCGGAGATGCCTGAACGTCCGAGAGAAGCGCGTTCGTCGGCTCTCGGAGGACAACTTTCTACCATGCCCTTAATGCCAATGAACGTCGTACTTTGCACCACCGCGCGGCGATAGAGAACTTTCGTAGAAGTTGCACCGGGGTACGCATACGTCGATATAGAATACATGCACCTCGGTATCGTTCTTCTCACGCGGATAAGCATTGCGTGGCAACCGTGTACATGCAACATACCTTGGGCGGTAGGGCTTTCGCGCTTTCGTCCGAGCAGCGGGGAGCCAGCGCCACTATGCAGGCTCACGATTGGGGATGTGTCTTGTCGGGCGCAACGGCGTACCGCCGTTAGGACCTACGGCATTCATTAGACGCTCGGCTCGAGGAAGCGAGGTAACAACGTCACTGCTCTGATTATAAGCATGCTCAATGCATTGCATTGTGGGCTTTATCTATCAAGCGGTAGCTACGACGATAGCGCCGTGCTGACGCTCGATTATCTCGTCACTGCTGCCCTTAGTCGATAACTTGCAGACCTTAAGAGCATACGCCGCACTTGCCGTCTTGACCATGCGGTAGTCTGCATCAATGGTTGCTTTCTTCCGGCACTGCGTGAGCGAGCGGAATGGCGGATAGCGGCGGGTGAAAGCCATATTGAACTCGTTGGGAACTTTTTCTGCGGGCACTTTTCGGTACAAGCACCTTGATGCACGCTGGTCTACATAGCGACGTATCTTTTGCAGTAAAGGGTTTCAGAGCGGCGGAGGCCGAATCTACCTCGCTGGCATGGTAGTTATGTTTTCTTTCTTCGCTCTGTGACGACCATCTTAGGCGTTGGTATGCGCCGCGCAGGTAGGATTGTCTATCTACAACCATCTTACACTCCGATGGTGGCTTTTCTCGACGATGTCGACCTCAAAGCGCATCGCGATGTCGGCTTTGATGTGATACCGCCGCGCCGATAGCTGCGCGGCTGTACAGGGCTCTCGCCGGACAAGGAGGCGCATTCAGATGTGCCAGCTGTTCTGCCGAAAGTTATAGCCTTCTCGGTTGGCGCTGCCTCTTATGTATCCAAGGCACTGCTTTCGCGAATGTTGGCTATCTCGACGAGATAGGGGTTAAAGCACACTCAGCACGGCGGAAGGTGCTTCGTGCATACGCGGAGAGCAGGAGCAGACAACACGCCGCCGAGACCGTACTCGCGGTCGCATTGCTTGATGATAATCCTGACCGGACTCAGGCACGCTATTGATAATCGGTCGAAGCTCCCAAGCTGCATTTTAAGCACTTCGGCGACCTGATGTACATCGGTGAGACGCATTTGATATTGGTGCCGCAGTGACAGAAGCGAATACTCCGATTTTCGCATATTTAAACCAATTCCTTTTTTCGTAATTACGACGAAGCCGCACGGCCTCGGAAAACCAAATTACTTTACATATTTGCGCATAGCGCTGACAAGTGCACCTGCCGGGTATATCCTCGTCGAGGCTCGGGGGAGACGATCGAGGGGGCAGGTGATTTCCCGCCTTGCGGCGAACCGCAGCAGGGGCGGACAGCCTCGACGACATTAGCGGGCTTACGCCGCGCGGACGGCGGTCAACGCAAAGCAGGTAAGGCGCGATAGAGCGATTCGGACTCGAGCAGGGGCTCCGTATCACCGCTCTCGACCATCTTTACGAACTGATGGGGGTGATACTTTCCATCTCGTCGTAAGGCGAGGCAGGATGCGAATTTTCCGCACATCATGCACTTGTGTGGCCATCAACGCCGCTCGTCATGGCGATCTTGCTCGGCGAGATATTTCTTGCTCTGGTCATCATTCTGCGTCACCATCTTGAGTGCCGAGAGCGCTTCTGCAAAAGCAACTCGGTGAAATAGACAACGAGGGGAGACTCGATGCAGAGTTCGCTTCTGAGGTTGTACATGCACAGCGGGCAGGCGGTAATGACGAATCCGCACCGTACTCCTCAAAGCTCGACATCACCTTGCTTCTCTTCTCTGCCGAGCGCGATCGCCGAGGCGTTATATCCGCCACCTTTCGTTGCTGTGCGGTGATAACGAAGCGTAAGCACGGACAAAAATCCTCAAGGATAGCGGGGGTTCTCGGATCGTCCATCCACGTGCCGAGGCGGGACGTAGAGCAGGCGGCCGTAATAGGTTGCGATCCTTCTGCCCGTGAGCGGATTTGTGACCGCAGCTTTTATCTTATCAAAAGCCTATCTTATCGCGGAGCATTTCGGGAATAATGAATACCTCGAGTCTCGCCCGCGTATTGCTGCTCGCTGCCCATATAGAGAAGCCGATTTCTTTGCGATAGGCTCGCCGCGCTTGACGGCTTTCATTTGTTTAGCTTAAGGACGTTATGACAGCCCGACAGCAGACCGACACGGAAAACTCCGCCGTTGTCGCGTGAGATATTCAAGCGCGCGGATCGAGGGAGAGCTTTGTGACCGGGTCGTTCAGAGGCCGTTGTAGCCTCGCCACAGCGCTGCCATTCGGGATCTCACGCAGAGCTCAACACCAGCTTGTCGCACGCGAGCACTTTTTATAACGGGTGAATCCAGCAATACATGGC
>VOFK01003452.1_pt1 | contig 43171 bp, 89 predicted proteins | sample 5384121 | NCBI WGS metagenome assembly VOFK01 (sample SAMN12384730, study PRJNA508395) | human gut metagenome | isolation source: healthy gut J | host: Homo sapiens | reverse complement strand
ATTGTGATTGTTTGCAATATGCAAAGAGTATTTTAACGGCATGAACCGTGCTTAGTAAATGATAACGGAGAAAATATATGATATTCTCTCCGCAATATTCTTAGTAGCAGGTGTAAAATAGCAACGGAGGAGCCAACCTCAATTCCGGTGAACTCGTTGAAAAGTATCTCGATAGAATATGAAATTCTCCACGTGTTTGCTAAAGGCGATGATGGAAGATATACAGTCGCTGAATTACCTGCTAAGGTCGGTGAGGTATTAACGAGTCTCTCGAAATTTATGAAGACCGCGCTGCATACATCGAGAAATGGGGAAGAGCCCCTCAGAATCAACATGTCATTTGGAGCAATAGCCTCAACGTAGATCCGAACTGTGGAGGGGAAGCTTCAATGATTACATCGCGCTGAATAATCTTAACTCGATCCGGACAATAAAAGCGAGCTCTTTTAGGTATATAGATAAAGGTCAATATGGGCTATTGGGCGAACAAACGAATTGAGGCGTAGATGTACAAAAAATGAAATTATCGAAATTAGAGAAGATAAGGATGATATTTACAGCCACGAAAAAGCACATCACTTATCACGAAATCAAAGCCAATAAAAATCTCGGATTGCCTAAATGCTGATGATAGGGCACCCACATACGAAAAACATGGTATCTGGATGATAAAGGCGATTTTTGCTGCAACCAACTACTTAACTGCCATAGCTGCTATCGGATATACAAGCCCAATACCACAGAGGCGCAGAAAGCAGATTTAAGAGCAAAAATGCAAGATGGCACAGCAACGCGTTCGGACATCATTAACGCTACGCAGCCTCTTGGCGATGAGATTGCAAAGATATACGGGTGGACTTCTTCTAACGACAAAGCAACAGGAAGAAGAAAACAATGGAAACACAATTACTGTAAACAGTAAATTGCTTGAAATGGTAGTGGTTGAACTCGAAACAGGGACAGGAAAGTGCTGTAATTATCGAGAAGCTAAGATCCAGATATAACGTTTCCAGATATTTCTAATCCAGATGTTTATGAAATGCAGATTTCTGAAATGGATGCAGCAACACCTCTTACTACTTATTACATAGATAGCCGCGGCGATCTTTTGGCCGACAGGAGTTGGTCTGACGGAGGAGAGCAGAAAATTATTGGTATTACCGTTTGTATAAGCGTTTTGAGACTACTGAGGCACAGAAAGAAGCCTCCGGAAAAGTTGCGTAATGGCACGGCAACACGCGCTGACATTACCAGCGTTACGCAGCGCCTTGGCGACGTGATTTCTAAGGCGGAAGAATACAAGGAATACGATTGGTACAAATTACCCGAGAGAGAAGATATTCCAAATGTGAAGGACAAAGATAAAGGCAAAATTACAACTGTGAGCGCTTTTTGCGAAAAATATAGCGAACAGGAAAGCAGTGCAAGTAGAGAGCGAGAATAAAAGTGGGCAATTTGCCCACTTTGCTCGAAGAAACTTAGAGATGCTTTAAGTAACGATAGGAGAAATAAAATGAAAGTCATCATGGTTGAACCACTTAAACCTGCTTATGTGGCAGAAATTGGAACGGATCTTGAATCTATGCAGAAAGCAGTTGGTGGCGACATTGAGACGGTTTATTCATCAGCACGAATTATAAAGGTGGGCAACTTTGCCCACTTATAGGAGGTGGAAAGGGGATGACCGTTACGAATAATAACGAGAAGAATGCGCTTGCACAAGAACAAGCAAAGCATTTGATGATGAGCGAAATTTTGGAGCGTTATTACCATACCGGCAAACATAACAAAGTATGTTGTCCTTTTCACGAAGAAAAACACCGTCGTTTGCTTATAAAGAAGGCATTTTCACTTGCTTTTGGTTGTGGAGCAAAAGGCGATCAGGTCGAGTTTGTTCGTAAATATTTCGACTTGGATTATATCGATGCCTTAAAAAGATCGACCAAGATTTTTGGCTTTGGTGTTTATGACAACGAACTTTCAGATGATGAAAGGAAAGAAAATCCGTGATCGGCAAGTTTTAAGAGAACGGCAGCGTAAAGTCGAACAGGCATTTGAGCTGGAATATATCAAAGCGTGTGATGAGTTAGCTGAGGTAGATAAAAAAAGCTTATCGAGATACGTAAGCATGGCATTAGCGATGATAACGTGATTGAGTATACATCCTTGCTAAAAACATACGAAGAAAAAAAAAGAAAAAAGGCTATATCGTACAGGATATGGAAGATCAGCGGCGTTTGCGTGAAATGGGAAAAACGCAGTCGGGCAATATATAATAAACCTCAAAACGCTGCTGCCAAGTTTCCAGAAAGGAAAAAAGTGTATGAAGCTCGAAATACATACGAGACCTAACCCTAAAAGCTAATAAAGATGCCGCGAAAAAAAATACTCGGCTGGGCCAATCTTACCGTTAATGATCGTATTACGGTTTGCGATATAGCAATATATCAACCGGAGGAAGGCAAAAAAATCGGTTATATATCCCTCTTATATCAACAATAAGGGAGATCGCGTTTCTTTTGCTTTCCCGAATAACCCGGAAGATGCAGAAATTATCCGCAAAACAATCCTTAATACATTTAGGAATGACAAGCCAAACACATATGTTGCAGGGGAGATTCCAGAAATTCAAAAAGCTCGAGGTTAAAAACGTATCGCCTGTGAAAAACAATACCGGGAAAATCAGAGCATTATGGCAGCACTCGATATTGAGTGTATGCATGTTTCCAGCATAAAAGTCATCACTACGAAAACGATGACTTGTATGTGGTTACACCGACAAACGGAAAGTATATAGATCAAAAGACCGACAAAGAAGTTTATAAAGACGCATTTCGCATCGAAAATGATGAAATGAAACATCAGATGATTGAACGCGTTTTGGATAAGTATAAGCGGAGCATTAGTAAGGATACGGAGCAAAATTTAGAAGACATACCAATTCACGACGGTAAAGATTATTTTTTTATAATCGACCAGAAATTAACGCAGTTGAAGGAATTTATATAACCCGGATGCAACATCCGGAGGACAGTTCGTTCGCGCACAGTATCCATACAGTCTGATTGCTGAGGCGAACAACAGAACAGAAGATGTTGAACAGTTTTTTGCATATCTGAATGACCGTGCCAGAATGGAGCTTATTGATAAGGGAACCGTTGAATATGAAAATATGATGCAGGGGCTTGAAAAATTCAAACCCATTAGCAGTTGGGCGGTCAGAAGATAATAAATTGCGCCTGTCCTTGTTGGCAGGTGAATACTTGAATACAAGAACGTTTGTGGAGCCGCACAGGCAGACGGTAACGCCCACTCCGTCTTATGCAACACCGTCTCATGTAAAAGTTGGCTATGGATGCTGCTCAACTTATTGATGTTGCGAAATTGTTCCAACAAAATCATGCTGATGAACAAATTACGGCGGTTAATGCGGCAAGCCATGGCGTTGTTTTTCGTACAAGCAACGGAATAAATATCGGTTCGTGTTTGAAAATGGGAACATGAAAGAATACAGCGAACCGAAGATGATATTGAATTCCGAGTTCAGTTATGCGGAAGATCAAAAAAACGACATTTATAACGAATAACAAAAGTAAAGGTAACGAATACGAAAAAATAGTAAGGAGATCAATAATGAGTAGAAACGTCGAGTTAGAAAGTGCAATTAAATATACTATATCTAATCCGACCCGGTACAATGGGTTTTTACGTGTAGCTGCAAATAACTTTAGGCTGAGTACAGCTAACCAGCTATTTGTTTATTACCAAAAAGAAGATGCCGATATAGTGCTCGACGCAGGGCGTTGGGAAAAACTCTTCGGACGTATAGTTGCGGATAATGCGCAGAAAATCAGAATTGTGCAGACTGGAAAGACAGGAAAACCGCAGTGGACAACGTATTACGATATAGCAGATACGATAGTCACAGATGATTCAAACCGGTTATGAGGGCCACAGTTGCGCAAAATATATCAATGGAGCAGATTCGCGAAATTGCGGAAAAAAAGATGCTGCTGGCTTCTTCTCAAATTGAAGATTACATGGCGGCAAACGGGATTATTGCTCCGGCTGAACGTATTATTGGCTTCATCAAAGATTCTATTATCTCTGAGGTAGCAATTAAATGTGGACAAAGAGCCCTTACTCTATTACGAGCAAATCAATGATTTTTAGAAAATGGGCTCTGAAAGATGAACGCATATTTAAGGTTTTTAGTGCCTTTTTCCATAATATCAGCAATGAAATGGTCAACGAATTGTCGGCCACACAGCAAAGGGAAAATGACATAGAGACAGAAAGGACTGGAGGCAATAGAAGTGATAACACTCGAGGAATTGAGGGAGAAGGAAGCAGTGCTGGCACAGATGGCGAGAGAAGACGGGGAATCGCTGGTATCAACCACAGAACTGAGATTATCTCAGGGAAAGTACGCGAGGCTGAAGCTGGAATACTTGGAGAAAGTGAACCCAGTACAAATAATGATCTGGGAAGAGTTCCCGTGGGAGCAGATTCAATATCTGAGTCGAGTTCAGCAGCAAGCGTTACAAATGAAGCAGCTGATGATGAAACAGCTCATCACGAAAAGGGGGATAACGGAGGAATTGAAACTTCGGAATCCGATGTTGTGGGCTCTCAGAAAATGACAACGGCGCAGAGCGAAGTGGAGGAAGTAATTCTCCACGATCTGATTTCAACCCGGATCGAACAGACCATAGAGCTCGCCGACTATTCCGAAGAGGAGCAGGATGAACTTTTAAACCAAGTGCTTTGTGCATCGAAAGATCTTAAGTATAAAAATCTACTTTACCTATGAACGGCAACTGCGTGATGAAAAATGTCCGCGGCAGATTTTGCTAAATTCATTGCTAATGCATACGGTACAGGTGGAGCATATCCCTTTACGAAATATAAAGGGGCAAGACATTAACCTCGCCTATGATTTGTCAAAAGGATTACAACTTCGTGCGGGATTTAAAGACAAGGGTCTTTCTTACACATGGAGAGTCGTAGGCCGCAGAATTCGTCATTTAATCGAAGATAATCGATATTTGACGGAAGACGAAAAAAACGGGTATTTGGAGTATATTCATAACGAAGAAATTCGTACGCGCAGAGCTGCCATAGGTAAGGATTTGCTGTCTCTTGTTCGAAAATACAATGAAGAAACAGAAAACAAAGAAACATGGGTAAACACCTATGAGCTGACGTTCGTTTTGAATGCTTATGAAGGACGCGAAATCTCTTTCGAAGCAAATCCGTCCGCAAATCTCTGATTCTGTATTAGACACGATTACCAATTTCGGAGGTGAAAAATATCTTCCGGCGGTAGATGGTATTAAAAACCGTCTTATAATTGAGGACAATGCAGAAAAAGCAGGAAAAAAGAAAAACTGGATTCTACTCTGCGGCAGACTTGGCAGAACCAAAAGTTACAATTCTCTGGTCGGAGAGTGAAGAGCTTCAGGACGGTCAAGTCATGTCTCTGTATGATGCCAATTCTACTTTTGAAAGACTTGACGGGGAAAAGACATGAAGCTCAGGGATACGACAAGACAAAGTTCAAAATCAATTATGTCCTTGACGGAGAAGTGGGCAGTTACGAGGGCCGATATGATATTGGTGATGGCGACGGCAGTTTGATCGACCACATCAGTACTTATCAGACTGATTTTCTTGATAATGAGAAATGGGATGCCTATATAAAAGAAAGAGACGGCGAGGAAGCTTTAGCAACAGATAAGAAGCAGAGAAAGCAACTTGTTTACAAAAAGTTTATTCCTTTATCTTAATCTTCATGTAGCTTTGAGTGAAATTGAAGCTCAGGCTAATAAGAGGTTAGAACTTAGCGCAAACCTTTCCGATGGCATCAATGCATACTACAACGCTTTGCTTGAGTACGTTGTAAACAGTCGAGCATCTATCAATAACGGTAACTTTGATTTACCCAAAGTACCCTCATATTACCGATTACGACGAAGAGCTGATCGCCTATGCAAAGCAAGTAAACGATGCAGTTATCGCAGAAGCCAATAGCGATGTAAATGATACCGCCATTATTGATAATGAGGAACGTACTATTCCTCACCATCAGTATACGGACGGTGAAACGGTGTATATCGGAGCCGAAGAATATGTTATAACAAGCATTTCTGATAACCCGTTGTCGTAGCGCAGGCAAATGCGCCCCTGTTTACAACTACATACAACAAGGAGGAATTTGAGCAGAAGTTGCTTGAAAATCCTCTTAACAGCAAGTATCTCTGCGAGACGGATACGCTGAGTTTAGCCGCAGCCGATGAGCCGGATGCTGATGTTGATCTGGACAGCGACGATGTAGAAGAAGCCAAAGAAGTATCGGAGAGTAAAACGATTACGGATGATTTCGCAGAATATGAGAATGTAAAGCGTGATTATCCCGAAAGTTATGTCCTGTATCAGGTGGGGGGATTTCTACGAGGCGTACCGGAGAGGATGCGCAAGAAGTTGCACAGATGCTCGATCTTCGCGTTACAAATCATCTGGTTCGTGACGATTTGCGTGTGTCGATGTGCGGCTTCCTGTTCATGCGTTGGAGCAGTATCTTCCGATTATACAGCAGCACGGAAAAAGCTGTTGCAGTATGCAGCAGAGACAGCAACCGCTTAATCGTGAATACGTATGAGGCAGTGAGTATTGCCCCAGAGGTATCTACATATATCGGCAGGCATGTTACAGATGGAGATCGCGAATTTGTCGTAGAAGCAATTCAGGGCGAAGATGTTTCGTTACGAGACTTGACTTTTGAAAAGAGCAAACGGCTTCCCCCATCACGCGTAAAGAGCATTTAGATTGGCTTATTGCCGCGATTGATAATGAAAACGAAGATGCTCCGATCACAGAGGAAAAGCAGGAGAAAATAACAGATACCGATTATGTATTTCCGAATGAAAATCCCGGTGTTGGTACACCGTCTGTACGCATTAAAATAACCTCGCGGCAATCCACTTAGTTAAAAAAACTTGATGCCGAAAAACGTGCCAACGGCAGAAGAAAAGGATATTCTCGCAAAATACGTTGGGTGGGCGGTCTCCCGGATGTGTTTGAAGAAAAAAGCATACAGCATACGCAGAATTAAAAAGAGCTGTTGACCGAAGAAGAATACGATTCAGCGCGCAGCTCTGTGCTGACAGCTTTTTACACGGACCCGCAGATCATCCGCGGTATGTATGAAGTGTTAGAGCGTATGGGCTTTGACGGAGGTAAAGTGCTGGAGCCATCCTGTGGTATCGGTACGTTTATCGGCTGTATGCCGAAAGCATGAGGGCAAACAGCGAGGTACACGGAGTTGAGCTTGATACCATTACAGGCAAAATTGCGAAATACCTTTATCCGCAAAGCAATATTCAAATTTGCGGATATGAAAAGACTGATTTCAAAGACAATACATTTGACCTCGCAATCGGAAATGTGCCGTTCGGCGATTTCGGCGTAATTGACAAGCGATACGATGCAAAAAAAATGTCTTATTCATGATTACTTTTCCGCAAAGACAATGGATAAGGTTCGCCCCGCGGCATCATTGCATTTATCACGTCAACCGGCACCATGGACAAAAAGGGACTGTACTTTCCGTGATTATCTGGCCTCGCGCGGCGAGCTGCTCGGCGCAGTACGTTTGCCGGATACAGCGTTTAAGACTGCTGCCGGGACATCCGTCAATTCAGATATTATTTTCCTAAAAAAAAGAGGGAAAAGGTCTTATTGACGAGCAATATGCTATCCGCCAGTGTGGAAGAGAAGTTGTCTGATTTACGTGTACCGAAGTCGAAAAATGTGGTCGATTGCTTCGTTTAGTTACTACACACGCCCTACATAAATGAATACTATGCCATAAATAACGAAATGCTTTGCGGAGACGCTAAAAAGGTTTCTGGGCGTTTTGGTAATGAAGTCGTTTACAAGTGCGATTCCGAAGAAGAGTTTAAGCAGCGCTTTGAAAATGCGCTGTCAAAAAATTCAATGTAAGTACGAGGCAAAGGCAGGAGAAAACGAAGTGATTGAAGAAATCGCCGATGATGATCTTCCGGTTCCGCTGATGTTACTGCATCGTATGTACAGCTATCTCGCGTATAATGATGACATTTACTATCGAGATGCAGAAGTTATGCGCAAAGTTGATACAACAGATAAAAACGAAAGATATATACAGCCGACTTATCAGAATTACTGCCATTACGCGTGAATTGCTGGATAATGAAGCCCGAGGCATGTCCGATTACGAATTATCTGAATATCGTACAGCGTTGAATACAGAGTATGACAATTTTGTTAAGCTGTATGGCAGAAATTCAGTCGAAACAAATTTCTCGTCTATTCTCAACAGATTCTTCTTATAACCTTATCTGTGCGCTTGAAGCTTATGACGGCGAACAATTTAAGGACAAGACGGACATATTTTTACCGCCGTACAATTCGCGTGAATGAAACTCCAACGACTTGCGAAAACGCACATGAAGCGTTGGCAATATCTGTTAATGAACGCGCAGGTATTGATTTCGACTACATGACGAACCTTTGCGGATTATCGGAAGATCAACTTGTTGAAGATCTCAAAGGAGAGATTTTTTCGATCCGCAAGAAGATAAATATGTAATGGCAGATGAGTATTTATCCGGCAATGTCCGCGAAAAGCTTATTTGCGCTCGAGCTGAAGCCACAGAAGGATGCAAGTTTTAACATTAACGTGGAAAAGCTTGAAATGGTTCAGCCCGAGTGGTTGACAGCCGCAGACATTTCCGTAAAACTCGGGTTCTTTCTGGATTCCGCAAGAGTATATTGCGGAATTTATCAATAAAATTTTGCAAGTGCCTCAATATGGCAGTAAAGCTATTGTCGAATATTCCAATAGGACAGCAACTTGGAATATCGCAAACAAGGCGCAAATAAACTGCTATTCGAACGCAACCACAGTTTATGGTACTCAAAGAGCACCGGCAGCAAATATCATTGAGCAGTCTCTTAACGGCAGAGAAGTTGTTGTGAATGATGTGTTTGAAGACGCGAATGGGAAAAAGGTTACGGTTAAGAACGTGGTCGAAACAACAGTTGCACAAACCAAACAATCTGAAATCGAAGCAGAATTTATTGATTGGATCTGGAACGATGAAGAAAGAAGAAGAAAGCTCGAAGACATCTATAATAATTTGTTTAACGCAAGAACGAGTACGCGAGTATGACGGCTCTCATTTGACTTTCCCCGGTATGAATCCGGACGTTACACTTAGACCACATCAAAGCAATGCGATTGCTCGGCAGCTGTATGGTGGGAACACGCTTCTGGCGCATAGCGTTGGTGCAGGCAAGACCTATACCATTATTGCAACGGTTATGGAGCGCAAACGACTTGGCCTGTTTAATAAGGCCCTCGTTTGTGTGCCGAACCACATTGTAAAGACAATGGGGCGTGATTGGAACTATTTGTATCCGAATGCCAATATTCTTGTTCCGACAGAGGACGACTTTAAAAAAGAAAAATCGCCGCAGACTGTTTGCCAAGATTTCAACCGGTAATTGGGATGCTGTGATTATCGGTCATTCTCAGCTTGAAAAGGCTGATTTAAGCCCAGTGAGAAAAGAAAGATACTTAATGGATGAAATTTCAGATACTTTAGCTGCGTTAGCTGAGGCAAAGGAGCAACGAAAGGATTTACCGTTAAGATCTTGAAAGACGAAGAAAGCAGCTTGAGAAGAAGCTTTCAAAAATGCACGAAGGGCAAAAATCTGATGATTTCCTTTTTTTTGAAAACTTGGGTATTGATTCTCTGTACATTGATGAAAGTCACATGTTTAAGAACCTTTACTTTGATACGAAAATCAGCAACGTAGCCGGAGTAAGTAGTACAGATGCACAGAAAAACTGCTGACTTGTATTACAAAATTAAGTATTTGAGGGAAATCAACGGTGAAAAGTGCGGCGTTACATTTGCGACGGTACACCAATTTCTAACTCGATGGCAGAAATCTATACGATTCAGCGTTATCTGCAACCCGAAAGAGCTCGCAAGACATCAGATGTCCAGCTTCGATGCATGGGTTTCCACTTTCGGCGTAATCGAAACAAAATTAGAATTGCTGCCTGAAGGTAGTGGCTACCAAATGAAGCGAAGATTTGCAAAAGTTTCATAATATTCGAACTCATGACGATGTTTAGAAGCTGCGCGGATATTCAAACGAAAGATATGCTTGATTTGGTTTTTACCAAAGGTAGAACGCGAAACGATAACGACAAAGCCTACGGCTATCCAGCGCGAAATGATAAAGGCGCTCGGCGAACGGTGAAAAAATTAGAATAAGGCAGTATCTCCGGATGAAGATAATATGCTCAAGATCACAAATGAAGGGCGCATGATTGCACTTGATCCACGTATTGTCAATAAACTTCTACCGGATGTACCGGATAGCCGTGTATCGATTGTATCTCACAAAAATCTTTGATATTTGGCAGCAGACAAAAGATGATAGAAAAACAATCGCTGTTTTCTGCGATCTATCCACACCGTCAGCCAAAAGTGCTGAAAAAATTCTGTGTTTACACAGATCTTCGCGATAAGTTGATCGCTCTCGGTATTCGGAGAAAGAAATCGCATTTATCCATGATGCGAAAAATGCCAAACAAAAAGAAAAGATGTTTGAGCGTGTCAATAATGGCGAAATTCGCGTCATCATGGGTTCAACATCTAAGATGGGCGCAGGCACAAATATTCAGAAAAAGTTATATGCTTTGTTCCATTTGGATTGCCCTTGGCGTCCGTCTGACCTTGAACAGCAGGAGGGACGAATTGAGCGTCAGGGAAACGGCAATGACACGGTGAAGATTTTCACATGTATTACCGAAGGTACTTTTGATGGATACATGTATCAGCTCATCGAAGCAAACAGCGTGTTGCTGCACAAATCATGACATCTAAATCTCCTGCGCGTGAAGTGGAAGAAGATGATGTAATGACGCTGAATTACGCTGAATTGAAGGCACTCACAATGGAAAACCCGGTGTTTAAAGAAAAAAATGGATTTGGAAATCGCGATTAGTCGTTTGAAAATGCAAAAAGTCAAATTATCTGTCCAATAAATACCGAATGGAAGATAAGCTCGCAAAAGAGTTTCCTCGTCTAATCAGCGAGACGAAGACAGGTATTGAAAACCTAACTAAAGACGCAGCTACGTATGTGAAAAATGAACGAGCTGAATTTACCATTACCATTAACGGTGTTGTTTACACAGATCGCGTAGAGGGCGGTAAGGCCATGACCGCATACGCTGGAAGAATGCTCGGAAGAAAAAATTGGTGAGTATCACGGCTTTGATCTTTACGCTGGCATGAAAGCAGAATGGCTGCAAGTCATGGTTAAAGGTGCAACAGCTTATTGGTTTGAATTAGGTCCAGATGCCGGTGGTAATATTCAGCGTCTCAATAATCTAATTAAGAGTTATCCAGAGCGGTTACTCACTGCTAAAAAAAAGATTTGGAAAACCTTTATGCTGAACAGAAAACAGTAAGTGAAACAGTTAAAAAAAGCCATTCTTCCATGAAACAGAATTAAAACAGAAACTCGCACGCTTGGCGGAAATCGATAATCAGATTGCGCAAAGTGAAAAAGAGAAGAGCGAGGACACGGCGAAAGGGTGATAAACGATGAACAAGAGAAAAAAAATTCGGCGTAGAAGATTATTGCCGGGAATATGCAACCGGTGAGATTGCCACAGAATATGAGGCGGAATCTTCTATGTAAAAAGGAGGTAAAACAAATGAAAAAAGCTAAAAAGCTTTTGGCGTGGCTGCTTACAGCGGTAATCGTTTCGTCTTCTTTGCCATTTAGTGTATTTGCAGATGAGACTAATCAGCCATCAGCCGCGGCAGAGGATGCTTCCGGTTTTGAGGTTTCTTTTGACTTAGATACAGATGTTGAAGATGTCGTTGAAACTGAACCGAGGCAACTCCTGAACCGACAACTGAACCAACGCCGGAGCCAATAGCGACACCTACACAAGAACCGACGTCAACACCCACTGAGAATATCGCTACACCGGAGCCGACAGTAACTCCCACAGCTACACCCGAAGTTACGGCGACACCAACGGCAGAGCCTACAGCAATGCCGGAACCGAGTGCTGCTGCATCACCTACGCCCAGTGCTGCGCCGAGGGTGCGTCACCTGCTGCAAAGCCGACGCCTACGCCGTCACCGCAGCCGGTTACAAACCCAATAAAGCTTGAGCACGAGGTCTTAACGGACTATGAGACCGGCGGACTTTATCTGTTCCCAGTTCCCGACGGCGACGAAATTACGCAGGAATACAGTGAGCAACACAAAGCTTGGGATATAGCTGCTGTTACTGGTTCTGCTGTGGTGGCAGCCGAAGAAGGCACTGTAACTTATGTGCAGATTTGGGACGGATCGTATGACACCACCGGCATGATGAGCTACGGGCACATGATTCGGATTGAACATCCAGATGGAAATACCACACTGTATGCACATCTATCTGAAATTAACGTGCAGCAAGGCGAAAAAAGTCGTGCGTGGGCAGCGCATCGGGCGCGTCGGCAGCACTGGCAATTCTACTGGCCCACATTTGCACTTTGAGGTCATGAGTGAGACTGGTAAAAAAGGAAAACCCTGAACCGGTATTAGAATACGGAAGTATCCACGCTACTGGATGATTACACATGGGTTGGGTCAATCAGTATCTTAATCGACCTAATGGGACGAAAACAATATCTGATTACGGAGTAACAAGAGACAAAGTTGTAGCTGAACTTACTTCGCATCAAAGTGATAACTACTATTTGGGTACTACATATGTAGGCGGGGATAGCCAGTCTCCTAAAGGAGATACAAGCTACAATGACAGCGCGGGTTGAACTGTGCGGGCTTTGTCAGCTATGTGCTTTGTAAATTGGGGTTAAATGTGGGTACGTCTGACTTGAATAATCATACTGCGTTGCCTGCGAACTCGGTTCAGGGGCTTATGACTAAGGCGGTCGGTGGTCGTTCTGCAGATTGGTACAGCTCGTATAAAAGCCGAAACCTTTTGGCAGGTGCATCAAACTATTGCTTCTGGATTGCAAACGGTGATCTTAAGTCATATGCATTCCAGTCAAAGAGCGATATGCTTTCGTCTGGTGTGCTTGAAAAAGGTGAACATTATTTTAATGTTGCCGACAACAGCATCGGCCAGTGACCGAGATACGCATATTGGCTTTTTTCTGGGGAAACTCCTCCAGCGAAGATAATATGTGGCATAGTTTTGGTTCCAATAACCATATTTCGACCATAACACCTAAGACCAGCCCTTCTTATTACGTGGTTATTAAGTACGCACCGTCTGAATATACACTGACGCTCAATAAGACAAGCTCTAATCCCTCGTTGACAAACAATAACAGCAATTACAGCTTGTCTGGTGCAGTGTACGAAGTTTACGGTAACAAAACCACTTATACAACCTCAACAGTCACGTATTACACCGTAAATGCAAGTGGTGGCCTTAATTTGCGTAGCTCTGCCAATACAAGCAGTTCTGTGTTGATAACCATGACCAATGGAGCAAGCGTAAGAGTATCTTAGCACATCAGGATCGTGGTATAGGGTTGAATATACCCATTCAAACGGTACGACCTATACAGGATATGCTTCATCGACATATCTTACGAATAAAACTACGCAAACTATTTATACTCCAACAGTAACATCGAATGCATTACTTGGTACGCTTACAACTAACTCGTCAGGATCGGCGAGTCTTGTTGTGCCTGCGGGGAACAGTGAGCGTAAAGGAGAAGACCGCACCGAAAAGGATTCTCCGTTGATAATGAAACTCATACAGTAACGATGGACGGTAATAAGACACTCAATGTCTCCGATACACCGATTATCTATGAGTACAATATTAACCTCACGAAGACGAGTGCCAATGTCTCTATCACAAACGGCGACAGTGGATACAGCCTCGCGGAGCCGTGTATAAAATCTATAACAGTTCAGGTACGGAAGTTGCATCCATCACCACCGATTCATCGGGCAAGGGCTGCTCGAGCGCGAAGCTCAAAAAACGGCACATATACCGCCGTGGAATCCAAAAGCGCCTCCGGGGTATGCCTTGGACACGACAAGGCATACCGTTAGGATCAACAATGCTTGACGCAACTCTGAATGTCAGCGATGTGCCTTTGATTAAGACGGTGACACTAACCAAAAACGAGCGCTAACACGTCGATCACGGCAGGCAACAGCAATTATAGTCTCGCCGGGCTGTGTACGATGTGTATGAAGGTAATTCTGCTACGGGTACGCGGTTGCATCATTCACAACTAACACATCGGGCGTTGCGACGTTAAGTCGCAAATTATATCCAAATCGAACATATACAATTTTGGAACGAACTCCGCCTCCCGGATATGTAAAAGATACGACGCCACATCTATTCTATCTTACTTACAACGCGGCTACAATGGATGTTGTGGATGACCCAACGACCATTCGTCTTACGGTTAAGAAAAGGATTCCGAACCCAATACCAGTGTGGCACAGGGCAACGCTTCGTTAGCGGGAGCGCAGTATAAAGTGACCTATGTCAACGGCACAAAAAAACCGTTGAAAATATCGTTACGACGAATAGCTCGGGGTCTGCAACGCTTAGAGGTCTTCCGATTGGTGTGACTGTAACTGTACAAGAAATTACAGCCCCAGCAGGATACAAGTTGGATTCCCGTGTGCACACCTACGTTACAACAACCAAAACAGAGAAAATTGAATATGACCTCGAACCCGAAGATTTCACCGAAGATGTCTTTAAAGGACACATCCAGATCACCAAACAGATTGAAATGCTTGGCGCGGATGCACAGCTTGAGCAAGGCACTGAATATCAGGTGTATCTCAAATCTGCCGGTAGCTATGCCAACGCAAAAGACACAGAACGAGATTATCTTGTGACCGGGGCAGACGGCAAGTCGACCACCAAAGACCTGCCCTACGGCACGTATACGCTGCATCAGGTTAAGGGTGTGCCGGGGCGCGAATTTAAAGACTTGGATGTTGACGTCCACGAAAACGGTAAAACGTATGAGATGACGCTCACAAACGAGCTCAAGTATGCGCCGCTCAAAATCGTGAAGACCTCCGAAGACGGCAATGTTGCCGGTTTTACATTCAAGGTCACACGGCTTGCGGATGGGTATAGCAAAACGTATACCACCAATGCGGCCGGTGAGATCATTACAGATCAGATGCCTGTATACGTCGATGCAGATGCAACGCAGCTGTATGAGTACAAGGTCGAAGAAATCAACGTGCCGGATAAATATCGCACGCCGGATGCACAGACGATAACACTTACCTATGGACAGACGGCAGAGGTTCGCTTTTACAACCAAATTGCACGCGGCACGCTTGAAATCCTTAAAGTAGACCACGACGGTGTGACGCCGCTTGAAGGCGCGAAGTTTGAGATTACAGACGATAACAACAATGTAATTGCAACCGAAACTTCCGGGCCGGACGGAAAAATCAAGGTAGACTCGATCCTTTACGGACAATACCACTGGTCAGAAGTGGAAGCGCCGAAAGGCTATGACCTTGATGATACCGTGCATGACTTTGCAATCGAGTACGATGAGCAGATCGTAGAAGTTACGCAGGAAAACACCGAGCGTGGGCTCTATTACAGCTAAAAAGATCGATGCTGACGGCAATGCTATGCCGGGCGTAGAGTTTACGCTCGAGTACAGCACTGACGATGGCGCGACTTGGGCCCCGGTGGAAGCCCGCGCAGAAGACAGCAAGCCTTCTATCGGCGGTCTGCACAAGTGCAGTCGTTGACGGCGCACTTTGGTGACCGATGAAAACGGCGTCACTACCTTTAATGGGCTTCAGGTCGATAACCAGACCGTTACAATTCCCTACCGTTTGACCGAAACCGGCACGAAGTCCGGCAACACATTGCTCGCAGCGCCTTTGTTTATCGGCAGCTTGCCGCAGGTGCTCGACGACGGTACAGAAACCGTTGATGTGGTTGTTACAGCGGTCAACAATCAAAGTTACACATTGCCGTCCTCCGGCGGCAATGGCATGACGAGCGTGCCGGTAGGCATTGCTCTCGTACTGATCTCCGCATCCTGCATTTTAATGGCTATGGACGCGTAAAAAGAGGTTTTAAGGGGATTCTCACAACCCTTGGAACATAATAAACGAAAATATAGAAAGGAAATGAGTAGAAAAATGGCAAAATCCAAGTTAATCTCTCGCATTGGTGCTTTGGCTTTAGCAGCAGCTCTGGCCTGCACCTCTCTGATCTCGGCCTCGGCGGCTACTATCGATAAAGCTACCATCGATATGGACGCAAAGGCACAGCTGTCCATTTATAAGTATGACTTTACCAACGCCAAAAAAGATGGCGTGTGGAACGAACGCAGCTACGTTTCTACCGGCCAGTATGACGCAAAAAGTAAATGAAGTGCTTGGTGGCACAACGCGTACCGGTGCGAACAGCGCATCTTCTGCACTTGGTAATGGACAGGCAAGCAACGGCTATGCAATTAAAGGTGTCGAGTATACTTACCTCAAAATTGCGGACATCACGCAGTTCACGGAGTCCGAAAAAAAGACGGCGGTCGTACCGACAGCCACATTGAGGTGCTGTATGCAATCGATAAAGTCAAAGGCGCAGATATGCTCGCTGCTATCGGCCTTGCAGACGGCAAAAACAGCTATGAAAACGCAAATGCACTTGATGCAAACAACTGGTATTACCAGTCCGACGTACTTAGTGCAGCACTTAAAGCTGCTCTTGAAGCCAATTCCACGACTGTTAAGAATTCGCTCGAAGCCTACGTAAAAAACAACGGCGGTACGGCAATGACCGAAACGAACGAGGACGGCTACAGCAACGTAACCGGCCTCCCCGTAGGTCTCTATCTGCTGGTTGAAACCCGCACACGGAAATGGTGACAGGTACAACAAATCCGTGCTTTGTCAGTCTCCCGATGACCACTGTTGACGGTGGTATGGCAGACGGTTCCGGCAACCAGATTACGACCGGCGGTCATGACTGGAACTACAATGTTGTTCTTTACCCAAAAAATGAGACCGGCATTGTCACACTGGAAAAAACCGTGCGTGAAGCTGTAAAAGACACCGGTAAAAAACAACGCGACCGATGTTATCACCGACGGCTTTACACACAACGCAACGGCATCCGCAGGCGACACCATAGAATATCAGATCATCTCCACACTGCCGACGATCACGTCTGCGGCCACCAATATCAGCGCGTATACGTTCCAAGATGTTCTGGCCCGCGGCCTCTCTTATGTAGGCGGCACGAACAGCGTTACACTCGAATTCTTTACCGATGCAAATTGCACCAACAAAGTTACCACGTGGAAGCAGTCCGACGGCAAATTCAAAGTTACGCGCGAAGAAAAACAATGACGGTACGCATCAGATGACGCTCTCCATGACCGATGATGGCCTTGCCGAGATCAACACAGCCAATACGGCTTACGATAACGATAACGGCAAGCTCTATGCAGGTTACAGCAATTACACACTTCGTATCCGTTACGACGCAAAACTCAATTCTGATGAGTCTCTGGTTTACGGTGACAACGGAAACAAAAACGAAGTCGTCCTCACATGGAAAGCGTACCAATGGCACCTACTACGACACCCTTATCGACGACGCGCATATTTACACGTATGCGACGAACATCACGAAAACCTTTAGCGACGGTAAAGAAGAACAGACGATGTTCGATAACGTCCTCTTTAAAGCGCAGAATGCGTCCGATGGCTACTATGTAATTGCACAGCTTAATGAGGACGAGGGCATCTGGTATGTTACCGGACACACGGACAAAGAAGCCTCTGCAACAGCAATGCACCCCGTCGAATGGAATGGCAAAAAGGGCCAGATCATCCTTAAAGGCGTTGAGGACGACCAGTACATCTGGACAGAGCTCGAGACTGCAAACGGCTACACGCTGCTCAAGAATAACATCGACGTAACGATCACGTCCGTCGATGATGCAAACCGCCCGTGCGACATTTACGGCAAAGATACACTCGGTGTTATCCAGAACGACCCGCGCTACAACTTCCCGAACAATGAAGATTATAAGCTCGCCAACATCCCGCAGAAGCAGTTGGCTCATAACTATCAGACTGCATCTGCAACGGTTGACGGTAACGACGTCACGATGCTCGACGATGAGATGGATGCGGGTTCCAAGAACGCAATCGCTCCGCTGCAGGTTGTAAATACGCGTGGCTTTGAGACTCCTATGACCGGTGAAAACGGCACATGGGCGCTTGCTATCGGCGGCGTTCTCGTCTTCTGCCTCGGCACTTCTGCATTTATTTTCTTCTTGGTTTTCAAGAGAAGAAAAGAGCAGGAAGATAAGTAAGAGTACACCAAAATTTTGAATTAGGTTTACCTCGCAGGGAGGGGCTCAGTGGCAGCACTGAGCCCCCACCCAAAAGCCTGCAAATTGTGTGTGTAGGCTTTGGGTGAAAAGGAAAAAGGACGGTTTTCCCGTCCTCTAATCGATCATCATAGTGTCCTCTACAAGCAAAGATTATAACTCTCTCATCTTCGACAGCGTAAACAAGTCGATGTTCTTCATCAATTCGCCTACTCCAAAAAACCTGTGAGATTTTCTTTTAAAGGCTCAGGTTTTCCAATGCCTTCAAATGGATTGCGACTTATATCTTTCAAGAGTTTATTTATCTTTTTTAAGATTTTTTTTTCTTGTCCTGCGATTGCCAGTAAAGATAATCTTCCCAAGCATCTAAATCCCATTGTATTACTTTAATTGGCATAATCAATCCTCTATCAACTCGTGTTCTGCAAATTTAAGTGTTCCAGCTTTATACGCTGCCATCTTTTTCTTCCAAGTAGCGCATATTGCTTTCCGGTAAAAAGGATCAACGGAAAGTTCAAACGGGATACGTTTCTCTCGGCTGACTTTCTTGGCAAACACAGTAAACGCTGCCGATAAAGATAGTCCCATATCTTTACAAGCTTGTTCCATACCTCGCTTTGTTTCAGCATCAAGTTTGAAATTTACATTAACCATATCAGACATTATTCATGCCTCCTTTCAACTATATTATATGCAAACATAAAGCAAAAATCAAGTAAAGATAAAGAATATTTCTTTAAATTTTCTTTAAGAAGGTGAAAACATGCCCCAAAAGCGAGCGCACAAAGGTGCGCAGGTCATAGCCATTATCATCGCGGTTTTACTGCTGTGCGTCGCGGGATTTTGCGCGTATCTGCTCATTCCATAACCAACAGCAAAAAGCAGAGCAAAAGGAGATGTTTGCAACAATAGCCGAAAAGGTAGACGCAGCTGAAAACGAGTTGGGAGATTTAGAGCAAATTAGCACGGTGGAAGATAAACGGGTCGCAGCTGCTTGAAGTTTATGGAGAGCTGCACAACTACAATTCCGATTTTGTAGGCTGGATACGCGTGCCGGGCACAGAGATCAATTACCCGGTGATGCAGTCTCCGGATGAGTCGAATTTTTATTTGCGTCGAAATTTTGAGAAAGCGTACAGCAACCTCGGCACGCCGTATTTACAGGAAAACTGCGATATACGCACGTGCGATAACTTGATAATCTACGGCCACCACATGCTTGATGGCGGGATGTTCAGCGATCTTGAGCTCTATAAAAAGAGAAAATTCTTTCAGCAGCACAAATACGTGCGTTTTGACACATTAGACGAGCTGGGGCTATATGAGATCATGGCTGTCGTCATCACAACGGCCTATCAAGCAGATAGCTTTCAATACTACAACTACGTGGAGAACAACAAATTAACCTTTAACACATACGTACAGGAGTGTAAGCAGCGTGCCTTATATGATACGGGCATGGATGCTGAATATGGAGATAAATTAGTTACTCTATCGACGTGCGAATACAGCAGCGATAACGGCAGGCTGATCGTAGTCGCAAAAAAGATTGGAGGGATCAAAAAATGAGCAAACGCAAAAACACCATCATCATTATCTGTTTTATCCTTGTGATCCTGCTCGGCGCGGGTGCAGCTGCTTACCCGTTAATTGCATCGATTAACAATGAGCACACGCAGTCGCTCGTACAGACGGAATACGCGGAAAAGCTTCAGCAACTCGACACCTCGGAAATTGATGCAGCGCTTTGGCGGCAGCACATGAGTATAACAAAACGATCTCTACCGTACAGATTGAGGACATCGATAAAATCAAAAGCCGACCTGCCGCCATTACGAAGATCTCCTGAACCTTGCCAATAACGGCATCATGGGCTACATAGAGATACCGGCCATTAACATAGACCTGCCTATATACCACGGCACGACCGGTGCAGCAATGGAAAAGGTAGCGGGTCACATGGAAGGCACGTCGCTGCCGGTAGGCGGCGTAGGCACACATGCCGTGATCTCCGCACACTCCCGGCATGGCAAGCGCAAAGCTTTTTACCGACCTCGATAAGCTTAAGCTTGGAGATGTATTCTTCGTGACCGTGTGCAACGAAAAGCTTGCCTACGAAGTGGACAACATCGCAGTGGTGGAGCCCACAGACATAGACCTCATTCGTATTGATACACAGCAAGATTATGTCACATTGCTTCCACCTGCACACCATATGGCGTGAATACGCACAGATTGCTGTGCGCGGCCACCGGGTGAAAATGGCCGAAGAAGACATAGCGGAAGTCGAAGAGAAAGCAGAGCCAGCAGCGAGCACGTGGATAGAGAAATATGAGCAGGGTATTTTGATTGGCGTTGCAATTTTCCTTGGATTGCTCTTGATCGCATTGCTCGTGTATTTCATCAAGCGTAGAAAAGATAAAAAGGAAAAGTAATATGCAATATTTATGCGGTTATGGATGATGATTTAAATCTAATTGATGAAAGAGGAAATATCTACAAAGTGAAATGAGGAAATAACAATGAAAGTGACAGCTCAGGTCGAACTTGCCTTTAAAACGGAAAAACCCTCGCATACGCATCGATCATGTTAGATGACCTGCTTGTTATCGATGGTTTTAAAGTTGTGCAGGGAAAAAGAGATCTTCGTCAGCGGCCCCCCGGCGTTAAATACAAAGATAGGAAGGGCGAAGACAAGTACAAGAATATTTGCAGATATACAGTTCCCGAATTTAAAGATAAGGTCGAACGGGTTATCCTTGCAGCCTATCGTATGTCCGCGGCTCAAAAGTAACATAGCGATGTAGCCGAGTGGTTAAGGCATCGGACTTTGGCTCCGAGACTCGTGTGTTCAAATCACACCATCGCTGCCACATATATAAATAGGAAGGAAAAACTTAATGCAAAATTTTATGGATACTATCCCACCATTAGAATTCTTAGTTTGGGCTCTTTTTTAATATCGGTTTCTATTTGGCTAATTCAAAGCTGGATTCGATGTTTTGCACATTCAAATTTTCATCCGCCTTATTCCTTCATTTCCTTTACCAGCACCTTTTTAAGGTTTGTGGGTTATGCTATGGCGCTTCCAAGAATTATCGGAGCATTTAACGGAACCAACAGCATAGAAGAGATAAGTCAGGCTCTGAAAGCTAATGATTTCTATATCGGAATAACACTGGTTTTCGCTTCTTATGCACTGCACGCTTTCCTGCTCGTAAACAAAATTCGAAATATCATTGGACGCCAGCGCGATCTTAAACTCATCAATTCGACGTTTGGTACGGAGTATAAAAGCAAAGCACTGGCGTGATAAGCAGCAAATAACAGAGGTCGCAACCTACATAAAAAGCTTGGCAAAGAGGATGTTGCGCAGCTGATTTCAAATCCAGACTTTTCCGCTGACGAAAGAAGGGGTGATTATTGATTTTGTACATTACGGGCTAACAGTCGATCAGATTAGATCATATGTAGAAAAAATGAAAAGCATTTTACGTTGAGGGGTTGCGATATGGCCTCTACAAAATGCTTTTCACATCACAAAAAATAAATGAGGTAATAAAATGGGAGTTTTTAGAAGTAAGAAATGTGTATCCAAACACTGTATATGTGTTGCTCTTTTGTAGCAAATCTCGTTTTAGATTGTGTGAGATTGAGTTCATGGGCGGAAAAAAAAGATGAAATACCTGCCGTGTTTTGTATTTGATGGCTATGACCAAAGTAAGAGTAGAAGGCTATATGTGCGGTGCTATCGCATTGCTGTTATATACCTTTTGTGACGGCAAGGGAGTAAATGTGTGCCTTGACATTGGTATTGGCATATTCGTCGGGATAGGCGCTTTCCAAATTGGACACATGATAAAGGTGTATAAGAAAATCTCTTGATATTGCCGATAACGTATTGCAGAAGACCGGTATCGGCAAAAGCATCGATGATTACGACTTTGAAAGACTCATGCACCTCGATTCTTGCATGAGAGTGCATTTAAAAAGGACATGACGATTATGAATTAAAGTTGGTAGCAAATCCAGCCCTTTCGATGGAACAGGTGAGAACGCTAACCGCTATCCTTAAGTTGGGCGGCTTGACAAAAGATGAAATGACTTATGTTGCTGATCCGTATAATTCTCCAAAAGCAATGGAGTATATTTCTTCTGCGATTTGCAGTGGGCTGCCACTCAGAGAAGCCGTTATAGTTGCTGAAATCATGAACTTTAGACCAGATGAGTTAGAAAAATAAAAAAGATGGGTTAATTTGCCCATCTTTGGAAGAAGGTGTTCGATATGCAGACAGAAAAAAGAGCCGGTACAAAGACCGCCCGAAATAGAGTATCAACTTATTTGTATTCCCAGTGGCCTTGTTCAGGTTGTGCGGCTTGAGCTGGAACATCTACAACCCAATACTCACCGTCTTTAACCCAGTATTTTTCGCCAGAAACCATGGAGTAGCTACCATGATCGTTACCTTGTTCCCACTCATAATCCGAATGATTTTCAAAAGCATCTACGGTTGAAAACTGGGTACCACAAGCATTGCACTGATACACCCAATCGCTCTTCCAATGGCCTGCTTCTTCCCAATGTCCTTGTTCTTCTTGAGCGGGTTTAGCTGGAACATCCACAACCCAAACTTTTTCAACGGGCTTTGGCGTTGCGGTCGGTGCTGCTGTAGGCTTAGCCGTCGGGGCTGCTGTTGCAGCGGGGCTTAGGTGTGTAGCCGTAGCTGCCGGTTTCGGCGTAGCAGTAGAAGACGGCTTGGTTACAGAACTTCCACTGGAATTGCCAGAGCCGGATGTACCGGAAGAAGGCTTAGAAGTTGCAGAAGGTTTGCTTGTAGCTGTCGTAGTAGGCTTTGGCGTTGCCGTAGCCTTTGCAGTAGCCGATGGTTTAGAAGTAGGGGTAGCCACAGTAGTTGGTTTAGCTGTTGCTGAAGGCTTTGCAGTAGCCGATGGGGCAGCACTGTTGGCGGTTGAAGACTTACCTGTATCTTTATCAATTTTTTCGGTTTCAGAGGTGGTTGCAGTATTCATGGTAGAGCTTGTATCATTCGTTTCTGTACTTGCTGTGGAGCAAGCAGCAGCAGAAATCATAAGGGCAACAGCAAAAATGATTGCCGTTAACTTTCGTTTCGTCATTAAATTCACTCCTTATTAAATTGCTGAAAATCCTTTCTGTTTTTGTTGGTATTCTTACTTCAAGTATAAGAGCCAGTGCAAAAAAAAGTCAAGTTTTTTCGTTAATGAAAAAATCAATACAAAATTGTTGAAAACTACACCTTGATAGGTGTCGATATAAATACTAAAAGAAAAGAGAGGTAAAACATGAAAAAGGTTAAAAAGCCAATCGCGTGTCTGCTTGCAGCACTGCTGATTTTCAGCACCGTGCCGATGAGCGCTCTTGCCGATGAGGCAGCTGCACCGATTACAGTCGAAACAGTCGCTGAAGAAGCTGCACCGAACACGGAGCCGGATGCAGAACCTAAACCGGAAAGCACGGCGGAACCGACCGCGACGCCGGAGGCAAGCGCAAAGCCCTCTACCGAACCGACAGCAGAGCCCTCACCGAAGGTAACAGAGGAACCGACTGAATCGGAGGTCAGTGCAGAGCCGGAAGCAACGGCTGAACCCACCGCCTCCCCTACGCCAAACCCCGAGGATGGAATCAGTTTACTGACGCTCGGCGACGAGGCCATTACGCGTTACCGCACGGTAGGCATCAACGGTAATTTCAGTTCAAATTATCTTTATGACCTTGGCGAATTTCCACTGTATGACATCTACCAAAACGGTGTAAGTTATCCGGCTTACTGCTTGCAGCACGGTAAGGGTCGTGTGAACAACGGAGCATACGTGCAAAGAGACAATTATGGCATGACTGAAGCTATGCGCCGCATCGTGGCTTATGGTTTTAACGACACAAACTCTTTGCAGGACGGCAATGTCGGTTGGTACAGCGCCGCAACCGCCAAGATGATGGTCACACAGCATCTTGTCTGGCTGGCATCCGAAGGCTATATTACCGTAGACGGTACAAACTGGTCTTGGGGTACTGGCATCGATAACGATGTTGAGCGCATGGCAAATCTGGCATATAACGGCTCTGTTGTGCGCAGCTACTACGCAGAGCTTAAAGATCGTCTTTACGCTCTGAAATCGTCCCGTCGTTTGCAGGCAAAAACAGCGACGGCAGCGATGCACAGGAAATCGATTTGCAGCTTGTAAACGGTAAGTACACGGCTACCGTTACCGATACCAACGGCGTGCTGGATTTATTTGATTTTCAGCAGGCAGGCTTTTGATATTTCCCGCAACGGTAATACGCTGACGATTTTCGCAAGTACGCTGCGGAGCAAGAGACCACGATTATCGGTGCAGGCTACACCGTCGGCGATAAAAACAGCATCGCCGTTTGGGAGGACAAAGACCAACAAGCCAATATTCAGCACCAAGCGACCTGCCAGGGCACAACGCAGACCATGGCGTATATCAAAATAAAAGGTGAAAACCCGAAATATACCGTGACGCTGACCAAAACCAGCGCCGATGTAAAAATCACCAATGGTAACGCAAATTATTCGCTTGAAGGTGCTGTGTATAACGTGTATGAAGCAAACGGAATGCCTAATCACGACTATACGAATGATCCTGTTGTCGCAACGTTTACGACTCAAAAAGACGGCCACGCAACACTTTCCAAGAAGCTCGAGAATGGCGACTTTATGTAACAATCGAGCAGGTGGCTCCGTTAGGTTATACACTGGATACATCGGTTCATAGATTTTCCGTTGACGGTAAGAACACAGATATTCCAGTTGTTGATGACCCTACAAAAATTCGTTTTACCGTGAGGAAAAGGGATGCGGATACAAATTCTAATGTTCCGCAAGGTGATGCAACATTAGAAGGTGCTCAGTACCGTATAACCTACACAAACAACGGCGAAGAAATTGAAAATGTTGTAACAACGAACAGATTAGGACAGGCAGTACTTAGAAACATTCCTATCGGCGTTTTAGTGACGGTCAAGGAAATCAGTGTTCCACTGGGCTATAAGTTAGACAGCAGAGTCCATACATACATTACAACAACTGACACCAAAGAACTGGAATATGACCTAATTCCAGAAGATTTCACCGAAAGAAGTTATCAAAGGCAGAATACAGCTGTACAAGCAGTATGAAACCCTCGATGACCTTGCCGAAAGAGCAGGGCGCAGAGTTTGACGTTTACCTCAAATCTGCTGGCAGCTATGCCGCTGCAAAAGAGACTGAGCGCGACCACATCATCACCGGCTGTGGACGGCATGGCCGAAACAAAGCTCCTGCCTTACGGCACATATACCGTGCATCAAACAAAGGGCGGCAATGGTCGTCAGCTTGTCAGTGATTTTGATGTTGTAATCTCCGAGGATGGCAAAACATATTCGTATGATCTCGTTAATACGCAGAAAAAACGCACAGCTCAAAATCGTAAAGACTTCCGAGGATGGCGTAATCGAAGGCATTAAGTTCCGCGTGACGCGCCTTGAGGATAGCTATTCCGCAGAGTATGTAACGAATGCCGCAGGCGAAATTCTTACCGAAACACTCCCGATTTACGCGGACAAAGACGGTGCGACTAAGTATCAGTACAAGGTCGAAGAACTTGATACAGAGGAAACATTCGGCTATCAGCTTCCCGACTCGCAGACCGTAGAACTCAGCGAAGGCGAAATTGCTTCTGTAAGCTTCCACAACAAGCCGATTGAAATCGGTACGAAAGCTACCGTAGAAGGCGAAAAGGAAATTGACCCGCTCGATAAAGGTCACGCTGACCGATACGGTATCTTATATCGGTCTTGTTCCTGGCAAAGAGTAGCAAGGTAGTCGGTGTCTTGATGGACAAGCTTATCGGTGAGAAACTGCTCGTTAATGGCCAGGAAATCATCGCTGAAACTACCTTTATCGCAGATGCTAAGAATGGTAGCGTAGACGTTACGTTTGTCTTTGATGCAACTGGCTTGCATGGCAAAGAGATCGTCGTTTTCGAGGATTTGTACCGTGAAAATATTAAAAGTAGCCGCGCATGCAGACATTACGGACGATGACCAGACGATTAAGGTTAAGACCCCTGAAATCGGCACAACAGCGAGCTTTGAGGGCGAGAAGGAAATCGATCCGCTGGATAAAGTTACACTGACCGATACCGTAAGCTACAAAGACCTTACCCCCGGCAAGGGAATATCGTGTAACCGGCGTTCTCATGGACAAGTCTAACGGCAAAGAACTGCTCATCAACGGCGAGAAAGTCACAGCCGAAGCTACTTTCGTTGCAACGGAAGCATCCGGCAGCGTAGACGTTACGTTTATCTTTGACGCAACCGGTCTGCATGGCAAGGGAGATCGTCGTGTTCGAGGATTTGTACCGTGAGAACGTGCTGCTTGCTACCCATGCGGACATCAATGATGAAGGGCAGACGGTAAAGATTAAGAATCCTGAAATCGGAACAAAGGCAACAGCAGACGGCAAAAAAGGAAATTACAGCGGATAAGATCACGATTGCCGATGTTGTGAGCTATAAGGATTTGACCCCCGGTAAAGAATATAAGCTTACCGGTGTGCTGATGAACAAAGCCACGAACGATAAGCTGCTTATCGATGGTAAAGAAATCACGGCAGAAGCTACCTTTACGCCAAAAGCTCCTACCGGCGAAGTTGAGATGACGTTTACTTTCGACGCACGCGGTCTCGTCATCGAAACGGATACCGTCGTATTTGAAACACTTTATCGAGATGGACTTGTATTTGCTGTCCATGCAGATATTAACGACGAAAGCCAGACTGTAAAGGTTAAGCCCTTTGCACGGCTCTGTGTCGCTGACAAAATCGTCTACTATGGATGATACCAAACGTCTGACGGGCGCAGAATTCACCGTGTATAGTGACGCAAACGGCAATGGCATATATGAAGCCGATACAGATGTAAAGGTTGATACATTAACAGACCTTGGCAACGGCGAATACAAACTGAATGGCTTGCTTTACGGCAAATATCTGTTGGTAGAAACCAAGGCTCCGAATCGTTACTATGCAGATGAAAAGGTATATGCCTTTGCAATCGAGCATGACGGTGATGCTGTCGTGATTTCTAACAACGATAAAAACAATCTGTTTGTAGATCAGCCGAAAATCGGTAAAATCACACTCCGTTACGACGAAAAGACGACGCCGAACTCGCCGAAAACCGGCAGTAGTAGCAATGTTGGATATTGGCTCGCTATGCTTTGTGTAAGCGCAGCTGGCTTGATTGCCGCAATCGTAGAGAAAAAGAAGGGCAAAAAGCCCCACCTTCTTCCTTCTTAGTCGCCGGTGTGATCGCAGTGGCGGCAGTCGGCATGGTTGCCGACCCTGTATCTGCTGATTCGGTAGACTTAGGCAACGGTACTGTTGATGTTAATGGCAATACCGCAACGGTTACACGCACGGTTACTTCCGATGATAAAACAACAGAAGCTGCCTTCGATGACGAGATTACATATGATGGCAAAACGTACAAGCTTGATCGTGTAGATAGCTACGTCACGGATGAAAAAGCAGTGGAAGAAGAAAAAGGAAGTCTCCGCAACCGAAGAAATCTTTGACTGGCACAAAGGAAAAGTAAATTTCCAGAGGCGATTTCCAGACTTCTCTGGGGACAAGGTCGTTTTGCAGTATGTGGACACTAAGTACACCGAAACCAAATTGCCTGAGTTCAAAGCTGACATAACAGAATCAGTTGTGCTTGGCACTAAACATCGCAGCCGGAGGCTGCGCAGAGCATTACCGTTAAATATCACAGCGATGAGTACGGTATCGATGTTGACGTTCCGTTACAGCTCGACCACGTAGAGAATAACGGGTATACATGGACGTCTGATCTTTCTGTGCCGATGACTTTGTACGGCATCGACAGTGCTTATTTGCAGTTTGGTGATGCACTGATCCCGTATGACGGCGGAAATCCGCCACTTACCGGGTATGAGAGCGCATACCTTGCTTCTCTTGGCTTGAGTGCAAATAGTTATCGCTTATCCAGAGTAACATGGGACGGAGATACCTACACGAATGCAGACGGCGAACTTTGCCGAAATGCAATCGTAACAGGCGATAGATTGCTCAGTACGTTCACGGCAGTTTACGGTGGCAAAACGTTACAGTCCCGAGTGTAGACGGCTGTAAGGCGACAGCTACATATAAAGTGGTACACAGATTGTAAAGACCGATAAGACAGAATATAGCATCCGTAGCGTTGCGACATACATCGAGCAAAATAATGAGGTCCCAGTTGCTGTTATTGTGGGCATTACAATCGGCACGATTGCCCTCGCCGCAGCTATTGTAATTATTCTGTTTATCATCTCGAAGAAGAGAAAAGAAAAAAGAGGCTGAACAGTGAAACGCCTTTTGAAGGTTCTCACATCCGTCTGGACGCGCGTGATTTTGTTTTCACTCGGATTTGGTGGTCTCTGCTACGCATACGGCATCAATGTCGGATTAAAGGGTGCGTACTACATGTATTTGCAAGTCGGAGATCAGCTGACTGCCGAAGCTATACTGCAAAAATGAGTGAACAAGATTATGTGATATTCAGTCTGTTACCTTACTTGATCGTGGTGTGTTTGATAGAGATCATCCGTAAAAATATGCCACCGAAAAATAGAAAGGAAGTAAAAAAAATGAAGATGTTTTTTAACATTTGCTCGACGCTACCAACGGCGGGGAGGTACTGTTTTTTCTAAACCTCAGCAACTCCTTCACGGAAATTGCTACACAGGTTACAACTGTTGTAACGCCTCTTTGCAATTCTGGCACTGATCGTCTGCGGCCTTTTCATCATACTTTCACGTGATTTGGCACAGCAAGCTAAGCAGAGGATTCAGCGTATTGCCATTGGCTGCGTAATTGCACTTTCTCTGCAAGCTCTCTTGTAGCGTGGTGGATTCAAAACGTTAAGTTCTAAAAAATGAACTGGAAATTCGGTAAGGCGCTGATTTTCGGCACTGAACCGAGTTTTCAGATAAGCTCTTTATCGTTTCTTGGTAAAGGGGTTTATCTGAAAACTAAAAGTGGGCAAAATTTGCCCACATACGTTTTTCACGAAAGGGAGAAAAAAATGGCAACAAACCAGAAACCAACACCGTATAACGACTTCATGAATAAGCAAAAAACTGTTCGCTGAACAGACTGCTCAGTTCCAAAAAGGTCATTATAATTATCATGATTGCTATTCCGCTCGTTCTCTTATTTGCCGGAAATATCTGTTATACCTTGCTGAGTGATGCACTGTATTCGATGAAAGGTATTTTTGCAACAGATATGGCGGCAAATAACCATCTACCGGCAATTATCAATTTCCCGAAGAGCTCTAATTACTATTTAATTTTGTTTGGCTTAACGATCTTCCTCGAAATTGCACTGCCTTACAAAATCCGCACTGCGTACAACGACTTTAATGTAAATCAAAAAGGGTGGAGAGCGTTTTGCATACCTCGAAGAGCTGTATGAACAGTACCCGGCAGTTCCCGAAAAGGATCAGTTTTATCAGGGAAAAGGCGGCGTTCCGATTGCATGGGATAGAAATCACCACAAAGTCCTTATTGACAGAAGCGCCGTAAACAACTACATCATCGGCACAACGAGATCCGGTAAGGGCGAATCTTTTATGTTTCCGACGATTGACTTGTATTCCCGTGCGGGAAATTAAATCTTCACTTGTCATAAATGACCCAAAAACTTGAATTGTATAAAGCTTCCTACGAAACACTTAAAAAGACGTGGCTATATTCCATTGGTCTTAAATCTTGCTGATCCGGGTAAATCCATGAAATTTAATCCTCTCCAAACTATTATCGATGCGTGGAAACGTAAAGATTACCCTACCGCAGAACAAATTTGTGCTTCTTTCTGTTATTCCCTTTTTGATGACGATAAACAGCCAGACCCGTTTTGGCCTAAAAACGCGCGTAACTTGCTTAGTGCTATGATACTTGCTCACGTTTGCGATTGCATTGCATTAGATGAGCAAATGAACGCTAAGAACAAAGCCTATTTTGATAAGCAAAAAAGCCGCCTTTATGGCCATGAATGAGATTGAGCAATTACAGGTTCGCAATTTCATCGAAAATATGGAATACGGCTACGAAGATATTCTCCATTCTTCCATGCCGATTCCCCGAATATGAATATATTCCAAGCACTAAAGTACGAAAAGCAAATTACTATGTATAGTATTTGTAATTCGTTTTCTGTTATGGCAACTGCGTCTATGGGCGGAGATAAAACAGCTTTGGATGCGTACTTTGATGCTCGCCCGAATGGAGATAGGGCAAAGTTAAAATACAGTGCAGCTCGTGTTTCTGGTGACAAAACAAAAAGGCAGCATATTCTCCACGATGATTACTGATCTCACGATTTTCACGTATGAAAATTACGCAAAGATGACAGCAGAGAATGATCTGAATTTATTGGATATTGGGTTTGGGGACAAGCCGTATGCAATCTTTATCTCAACGCCCGATTACGATAACAGCAGCTTTTTTATTGCCTCTGTCTTTATTCGCCAGTTATATTATGTTCTTGCACAGTATTGCACGATTCACACAAATGACGGTAAATGCAAGCGTGAAGTGGTCTTCCTTCTGGACGAGTTTGGTAACTTGCCGCCGATTGAGAACTTCTCAAATATTTTGACGGTTTGCCTCGGTCGTAATATTCGTTTTAATCTTGTTGTACAGTCTAACGCTCAAGTTGAAAGAAGATATGATAAAGACGCAGAAACAATTATTGGTAACTGCGGTAATCAGTATTTCCTATCTTCCGGTGATTTGCAAACAGTCAAGCATTTTTCTGAACAGTTAGGTAGCGAAACTTTCAAAAACGTTAGTCGCTCCGTGAAAAAATGTCCCTAAATAAATCCTTCACGGAAAACTACGAAGAAAAGCCGTTACTTAATCCGAATGAGCTGCAAGGACTTGCACCGGAGAAAACGTTATCGTGCGTATTATGACACGTAATGATCTGCGTGGCAATAGCATCGATCATACGTCTGTTTACAACGTTGGCAACCAGAGATTCAAGTATAGGTATGAATATCTTACCAAGAGCTTTCCAAATCTCGATAAAATTGATTTGGATAAGATCACATGGGGTGATACTTCTAAAGTAAATTTGGACCTCCATGTATATGACATTGATGCCCCACTTTGCAAAACTGGCAGAAAAAATGGAGGCTGAAAAAAACTCAAAGGAAAAGGCTTCCGGCAGAACTCCCGGTGCAGGTGAGCGTAACAAAGCAAAGATGGACGAGGCAGTTTAAGGAGAATTAAAAGAATGTCAGCACAAGAAATTCTTACGAGATATGGATCATACTTTGAAGGGCAAAAATCTAATACTAACGGCTTGCGCGAGCTATTCTATCTGGTTTTATCCTTCTTATATTCATTTATTAAAGGCTGTGGCGATCTTTTTGAGTAAAGCATATAACGTGCTTACTTTCGATACGCAAAGCAGGGTAAATGAAATTTTCGGCGGCGCTCTATCAACAGAGTTCCTGACCGCAGTGGTTTTGATTGTAGTCGTCTGCATCGGTATTGCATTCATCTTAAATAGCAACAGCATAAAAAGGAAGTAAGATCATCCAGAATATCATGTTCGGTTTGCTTGTGGTTTTCATCTTGCCGACGTTTATCAATTCCGTTAATGGCATTATTGCCTCTTCTGATATGGGCAACATAAGCACCAGCAGCGTAAATAAGATTTTCAGCGCAAATATCGTAGACCTAAAATATTGTTTTGGCGGAGATACGGTTATCGATCCGACTGGCGAAGTACATAATGGCTTCCCGGATGACTACGACTATTCGCTGCTGCCGATGGATGAATTGATTAAGGGCAGCGAAACACCGGGCATTGATGAAGTGTTCACAAAAAACATTGCTCAACCGCGGCAGCGTGGACGAAGAATTGGGAGAGTGTTCGAGCGGCGAAATATTTGGAAACTTTATTTCGTTTTTATCTTCTTACTATTATCGATATAAGGTAGATATGTTTCCTATCTTTTTGTCTGAAATAGCGACGATTCTTGTAATGGTCTTTACATTTTTCAAAGTGGTTCGCCTTTGCTATGAGCTGATTGTTAATCATTTTTTGCCTACATATTTGCAATTACAGATATTGCGAGCGGGGCGAAGTTGAGAGAGAGGCGCTTAAAAAGCATCCTCAGCACCTACGTAGTGCTGATCTATTGCAGTGTTGCTATCAGCTTATTTAATACCTTTCAGGCTTGGATTTTTGATAGCTCCATCTTCAATAATTTTGAAGCATCAATTTGCATTATCCCGGTAGCCATGGCGGTTATTGACGGTCCGAATTTGATTGAGCGTCTGTTTGGTATAGACGCAGGCATTAAGAGTGGCTTCCATACCGCTATGGGACTTATGCACGCTGGTAAAACTGCACTCGGAATGGGTAAGGCCGCATGGAATCTTGGCAAGGATGTTACCGGTGCAAAAACTCCGTTGGATAAGGCAAAGAGCAGTGCGGCAGAGCGAACTTGGCAATTATGGTGCAACTCATGCGCGTGGTAACGATTTGGAGACCGGCGGCAGAGGCGTAGCAGATAAGAAAGAGAAAAAACGGTAATGCAAATGAAATGCCGCATCGTCGCGGAGAAGCATCCACTACTGGTTCAGTCCCGAGACGTGAAAACAGAACGAAACCCGTTCAATGCAGAAAGTCAGAACACGCAAAGCGATAAGGAACCTTTAAACGAAGAAAAAAATAGTGGACAAAACTCTTGGAGCTTTGCAGAGCCGGAAGAAATGCATACAGAACAATCAATGCAGAACCAAATCGCGAGCAGGAAAGCAAAGATGGCAGCATAAATCGCGAGGCATTTAAAAATGATGTGCCGGATACGTTAGAGCAGCCGGACGGTAAGGAAGAGATCGGCAATAAGAGCGACGTTGGAACTCATAACGAACCTAACGGCAGCGCGAAAGACCAATTTGCGGTTCCGAATGCGGGTAATAAGAACAGCAGAGAGCTTCAGGGGCAATTCTGGTAGGAATAATAAGAAGGCTTCGGCGACGTCTTCTGATTCGGCCAAAATTGGCTTTGCTTCACAGAAACCTTCGATGGCCTCTCCTTCTGTCGAACATTCTGTTGAGCAAATGCCGCATAAAAGAAATGAAACCCGAGCTTCCGCAGAAACATCCATTTCTTCTTCCGGTTCAGCTCCTTCAAGAGTGTCCCAAGGCGAAATGCAGGATATTTATTCACATAGCAGTAACGAGCCGATCGTCCGAAACAGTAATGCGGGTGTTGAGCCTTCCAATACTGTTCAGCACCCGGCAACCTCCCGAGGAACGCAAAGGACAATAGAACAGAGGGTTTTTGCACAGCGTGAATATAAGCAAGAAAAAAAGGAAACGGCAATAAAGATAGTGGCAAGTCCACCGGCAAAAAGAAGGGGTGAAAAAACTATGAAGCACTTTGTTCCTCTGGACGTAAAAACCGAAAAGAAATTTTTCGCCGAAGATTTTTATGTTTGACTTCTTCTTCATTATCGGATTTGCCGGGTTTGGCTGGGCAACGCAAAATATTGTGATCCCGGCGCTGCGCACGTTATACTTGGTGTTTTGCTTTGCCGTTGGTTTTTCCTATCTCGACCTTCGCAAAACAATCCCGGAAAACGGCTTTACCAGTCGTTCTGGTTTTATCTCATAAGACCTCGAACCGCGTATATTCGGTTCAGACTTCAAAAAAAAAGACTCACATTAGATAAGTCCATAAATAAAAAAAGCAGTATCCTTCTGCTGCGTATTTCAAAGAGCTTGTATTCCCAGATGGAGGCATTTCCAATGAAAAAAAAGACCCCGACAAAGAAAAGTGATGCGGTAAAAACCGGTACGGAAACTGCATCGGCTAACAGTGGAGCGTTAAGCAATTTGCTTAATAAGCTTCGTCCTTCTTCAACTGCACCCATGAGTAAATTGATCCCGATCAAGTGTATAGAGGGATGATAAGTTTAAGATGCAGGATGACAGTTACATGGACATCGTGCAGATTGTCACGAAAGACCTTAATTCGGCATCCGAATCAGACCTCAGCTCTGATTGCTGCATGGGCACGTATGTACCGCACAAATGGTTTTGATATTAAGCTTGTATCGCTGAATACACCTACGGATACTCGGGCGGCCAGCAGCACTATATTCAGAAAAAAAAAATCGCGCAGAATAAAGTGCCGATATATGACTATATTTTTTTGCGCGAAATGGAAACACAGCTTGAAAATGTGCAGGAGACGCGCACCGACCGTCAGTATTATATTCTGTTATTTGCAGAATCTCAGGATGATTATTTCTACGCATTATCTCGTATCAGCCAGACCCCTGATCTATAACGACCTTGCGAGGAAAATGAGCCTGCCCGCAAAGTTGGCAGTCCTCGAAAAGCTCAATAATAAATCACAGACCATTCAGGTACAAAATGCAACCAAAGTTAATATTACATATCCTGAAAAGATGACGGATGTCCAGATACGGCAGAAGATAGAAAAAGCTCGGCTATGATCCGTGGTTGCTGGAAGCTATTCAACCTAAAAGGCGGTTTGCGCCCGGTCAACGAAAGATACATTGAAACCGGATGCGGATATGAAGCCTGCATCACCGTTTCTAAATTCCCGGCACGCGTCGAAGAATTCTGGTTGACGCGACTTATGAACATGGACAATATCGTGTGCGTGATCGATATAAATACAGAAGACCCCAATATATCGAAGAAAAAACATAAACGCCGGTATGCGTGAGCAGGAGCGCCGTGCGGAAGATGCTTCGGACACGACCGTAAAGAAAAACGGCGGCGCAGCGCTATGCGGAACTTAACGCTTTGTGGGATGACATCGACGTAATGGGCGAGGTACTTAAACTCGTAAAAGTACGTATTTTTTGTCGAAGGGCGAACATACGATGAGTGCGACAAACGCGTAAAATCTGTGCTGGATAGATTGGATGCAGCCGGATATGAAGCTTCAATATTTTTGAACGAAGAAATCAATGATTTCCGCTCGGTCTACTTGCCGTACACGAAGCAGCAGGAATTAGAAGAAGCTAAGGTTTATGCCCGTTACGGTCAGCCGCTCGAATCTATTACCTTAGCAGATGGTATTCCTTTCCATTTTACGAATCTCGTAGACCCAACGGGCACATATTTAGGTTCAACTTCACTTGGCGGCACAGTGCTTTTCGATATGCACACGCAAAAACAACGTGCGCACAGCATATAATGGCGTGGTGCTTGGAAAACAGGGAGCCGGTAAATCCACGCTGCTTAAAAAACTGCTCGAATCCATGGCAGTACGCGGCCATTATATCCGAGGGTTTGACCGGTCGGCGAATATCGGCATATCGTTGAGCTGCTTGGCGGCGCTTATATAGCGTTGGACGGCACAAGAGGAATTCTTAATGCTCTCGAAATTTTGAAGACCTCAGACGAAGGCGAAGGCATGTGCTACGTAAACCATAGTGCAAAAATGCGCACCGTTTATTTACTCCTTAACCCCAACGCCTCTGTGCAGGAAGCTAACGCATTTGAGGACTATTTGCAAGAGTTCTATGTCGAATATGGCCTTATAGACCCTAACAAAAAAGCTTGGACGAACAGGCCATTACAGGGTTAGCAGCAGATAAATACCCGATTTTTTCCGATTTTGTAGCCTACCTCGAAAAGCGACGTGCAGCAATTCGCGCCGGTTCAAATAAAATCGAAGCAGATCTCGCAATCCGCGAAGCTCGCACTTGCGATAACATCTATAAGGCTTTTCGGTCGCTTGTTACGAACTACGGTGCCATTTTTTTAACGGGCATACGTCTATCGATAACATCATGGATCGCCAGATCGTCTTCTTCAACATCGCGAACCTCAAAAGCATGAAGCCCGAGGTCTTTGATGCACAGCTCTTTTTTGGCTCTCACATTGTGTTGGGATAACTGCGTCAAAATCGGTGCATATATGAAAAGAACAGTATGAAACACATGCCATCGAAAAAAGATGACATTACACGCTTTGAAATCTTTTATCGATGAGGCGCATGAGATCATCAATACCGATAAAATTGCCGCGGTGGAACAAATCACAGTGTTCGCCCGCGAAGCGCGTGTATTTTGGCGGTATTCTCTGCGCTACACATTCCATTCATTCGAGATTTTGTCCCCGAAGGCGCGTCAACAGAAGGTATCAATAAGCTCAAAACGTTCTTCGAGCTTTGCGAGTATAAATTTATCCTCAATCAAGACACCAACGCCCTTCCGGTTTTGCAGCAGGTATTTGCCAACAAACTGACGGCGGAGACTTGAAGCAATTCCACGCTTTGGAAAAAGGCGAAATGGTGTTCTGTGTTTCCTCAGACCGCAATATTCAGATGCACGTTGAAATAACCCAGTTCGAGGAAGAAAACTTTAAGGGCGGCGCATAATGAGCAGCAAAAAGTATAAATTCGTGCGGAAAGTCAGAAATATCAAGAAGCACGGGTGGCTTAAACTCAAAATTACAGTTGCCACCGCAGCTGTTTTATCCGGTGTATTTTTTTGTACTCTTAATTGTTACGTGCATAGGGAACGTAACGTCGGCTATTTTGGCCCCTCGGCGGCAGCTCGGGGGATCGGGTGAATCTATCCGTGGCTGTAAAGATATTTCAGGTGAGGTTCTTGCATGGCAGCAAGTGATAACCGATCAGTGTCGACAGTGGATGTGGACAGAAGAATATGTGCCCGTGGTTATGGCCATCTGCATGGTGGAATCCGGCGGAAGATCTGTCGATATTATGCAGTGTTCCGAAAGCTCTTTTAACACGCAATATTCGCATAGTCCGGGAAGCATTGCTTCGACGGAATACTCCATTCAGGTTGGCGTCAGAACACTCAAGTCCTTATTGGATTTAGTAGGATGCAACGGTCTTTATGATACAGATCATCTGTATTTGGCATTGCAGTGCTATAACTTTGGCCCCGGCTTTTACGACTACTGCAATAAATATTATGGCGGTAAATATACGGAGCAAAAAGCTGCACAACAGTTTTCCTTAAAAAATGCGAAAAAGAAATGGGTTGGGAGGTATATGGCAATCCCAATTACGTTAATCGCATTAAGGGATTATCTGGATATTGAAAAAAAGCTGCCGGTATGGTCGCAAGTAAAGGCTACTATTCAAATCCGTTAGAAAGCAGCTATATGACCGTTATTTCAGAATTTTGGCTATCGAGACTTTACAGATGCTTCAAGTTCAAATTTCCACGGCGAGTTAGACCTCAATGCTGCACGTAATGCCAGCGTATACGCTGCTAGACGGCGAAGTGGTTTCCATTTCAACACGATGCACACACAATTACGGAAAAGACAATGGCGTCGATCCCCTGCGATAACGACTGGGGCAATTATATCAAAATTAGGCACAAAGAACGGTACATGTACGCTATACGCTCACTTAGGGTATGTAAACGTCAGCATGGGACAGCAGGTAAAGAAAAGGACAAGTTATCGGCTATGCCGGTTCTACGGCCCGTCTACCGGCTACCACTTACATTTTGAGATTTACGATACTTCTAACACGCGCATCGACCCTACACCGTATTTAGTTTTTGAAAGGTGAGAAACGTGGCAATTTATCATTGTTCTATCAGAATTATTGGTCGAAGCAAAGGGCGAAGCGCAGTTGCATATGCTGCTTATTGCTCTGGCACAAAATTGTATGACAAAGAGGTAAGAAAAACTTACAACTACACTGGGCAAAAACAGTGTAGTTCACTCTGAAATAAATCTGCCGCAAAACGCGCCTTCGGAGTTCTATGATCGAGAAAAACTTTGGAATGCAGTGCATGAAATAGAAACTCGTTCAGACGCGCAGCTTGCACGTGAAGTGGAAGTTGCTCTGCCGCGTGAATTTATCCGGCAGGAGCAGATCGATACCGTGCGCGAATATGTAATGAATAATTTTGTTCATAAAGGAATGTGTGCAGATTGGGGGATACATGACAAAGGAGATGGAAATCCTTATGCACATATCTTATTAACATTACGGGGTTTAAACCAAATGGCGAATGGGCTTCAAAGTCAAAAAACTATTTATGTCCTCGATGAAAATGGAGAAAAATTCCAGTAATTGATCCAGAGACCGGTGAACAAAAATTGCGAATACGTAACGGAAAAGGCGCTGAAAAGCTTTGGCAGCAAAAACAATCTCTACATCAGATTGGAATGATCGCAGTAAAGTCGAAGAATGGCGTGCGGCATGGGCAAGAGAATGCAATAAACGGCTTGACCAACAACATCAGATTGACCATAGAAGTTATGATCGGCAAGAAGTAGATAAGGCTTCAACCATTCATGAAGGGACATGTGGCACGCAAAATGGAGCGTGAAGGACTGGTGTCAGATCGTTGCGAAATCAATCGGGAAATAAGAGAACTTCACGAACAGTAAAAAGAAAGGACTTTTGTTGTATGTTACGAAAAAGAAAGCATGAAAACCTCAGATAAATTGAGGTTGCTGCTGATTATTTTAGTCTGTATCTTCCTTTTTGCTTCAAATAGGGGCGGAATACTTTCATGCACAGAGTTCAATAAGGCAAATACGCATTCGGTTTCGCTCGAATACGATTGCTTTTCTTCCACAGCCGTATCGCAAGTAAATGAAAATGCTTTCCCTATGCCGCTCGGCCCGAATGGCAGATGCACTTTTATCGCTCTCAAATTTTCTTTTTACATTTCCATAGTTTCGGAGTCATCACAATATGTTCGGCCATTGCTCTTTTTCATTCGCCCACAGCTGCGGCGTAAAAGCAGAGGCGCGAATGCCACTCAAAGATGCGGTAGTTAAATAGGAGGGCCATTATGAAGACGGTCGAGAAAAATTTATGTCGTAGGAATACCGAACACAGAGCTTAGTTTTAATCCTGTTTCTACTTATCAGGATGCGAACGAAATTTGGATATTTCCTATTACTCAACATGAAAAAGAGTGCCCGGAAGACTATTTATCTGCGGATGCTATTAGTTATTGCCGGCAAAACGATATTCCGATTGTATTTCGGGATATAACGATACTGCGGCATCACCCCGGCGATACCGTGAAGCGCTTTTGTGATCGCTATAAAAGCAAATCAGAAGCCATTCGCAGAACAGCTAAACAGAAAGGGAAGGATCACGGCAGATGAAAAAAAACTTGATAAAATACAGAGCGTATCTATTACTGTTGCTTGTATATGCCTTGTTGTGACGATTCTTATGAGCTTCTTATATTTGTCCAAAAACAAACGAGTTAGATGATGTAAAAAGCACAGCTCAAATCCGTACAGCTCACCTCTGAAACTTCTGGAAATCATACAGATATAGAAGAAACAACAAGCACAACAGCACAGTCGGAACAGGTAAAACAACTCACCGAAGATAATGCCGCACTCCGACAGGAAATCAATACATATAAGGGGCAAAACGACCAAGTTATTTCTGATTTTACAGCCTTTCTAAAAAACACTCTATAATCGAGATACCTACCCGGCAAGGGAAGCACCGCAAAAAGACTCTGGACGCATACGAAGCCGTCCGGCAGTATTGTAAATCTTCTGCTTACGGAAAAATCACCGAAAATGCTGTGTATTTAAAGGATGATGGCATTAACGTCGGCGCTCTCGACGAAACCGGAGAAACCACATTCGCTGCCCGCATCGACCATGTGCGCTGCTATGTTCAGTCCTTAGATGATGGCAGCTGTAACCTGCTGGCAGTCTACGAATACAAAGTCAGCACAAATCCCGACAAAGATACGGAAACACACACTTCTACGCATACTAAAATGTATCATTGCCGCATGGAGCTTAATTCCAGCGGTACGATGTGGCAGATTGCAGAGCAATATTTCGACACAGCAGTGACGGGAGATCTCGCTTATGATGTTGCAGATTATTTAACGGGGGGATGGCATCGATAATGACTAAAAACGCGGTATCTACGTCGAGCTATCACGGTTTAGGTAATAAATCGATTGTTCTGCGTATTCTGATTATTTTATTTAGCTTTCTATTTTTCTGGTTCTCTTCCTATTTATTTCCCAACGGTAATGCCTATCTGCGCACTCCAATCGGTGCCAGTACAGAAATTGCGGCAGATCATTACGTAACACTGAACTCATGGGAATACTCCCAAAAACCAAAAGGAAATGACCGTCGAACTTCTCTGCAATAATAAGAGTTTTGATGGCAATAACGAGTACCATTTTGAAGCCTATATGCGCAACTCATCTGTAAAGCAGCTCGCTACGGAGATTTTGCTCGAAGATAAAGATTTGACCGTGGTTAAAATACTGGATGTTCCAAACAATTTTAATGAAGTTTCTTTACGAGTCTATCTTGCAGGTAAACAATACGAAACACAATACGCGAAGCTCACACCAATAAACGTGATGTTGAACAGGTCGATAGCTTTGTTGCTTTAACTCAACAGAATACAAAATTCAAAGCCTTGAGCGTCAAATTGAGCGCTGCAACGATACCATAGCACAGTTGCAGGAGGACATCGCACAAATACAAGGCAAAATAGAAGAAGTCCAAAACACAAATGTGCAGATTGAAGAAGATAAAAAGATATATGACGGCTTCTGAAATCCAAGATGCCAATAGACAAATTCAGTCTAATGAGCAAGTTGGTTACGCAATACAATGCAGCTATTCAAGCTGATCGAAACGCAATCGCTGAAAATCAGCAGAAAATAGAAAAGCTAAACTTAGAAATCGACGATATAAAAAGGAAGGATGAAAAACATGGAATTTTCGTTTGAAGCAAATATGGACTATTATCCGGAATTTTATGCTTTCAATCTGGTCGGAGATCACAACTACCGTGCGTCTATTATGATTGTTCCGCGTGACGTAAATCACAAAAACAGTCGATGCGCAGTATCAATCTACATATGATCTAATTCATAAGAGATTACACGAAATCGCGGAGAGAAACGATATTGACATCGAAATTTCCAAAGAGAATTAAAAGGTGCAATTATTGATGTTATGGACGGCGAGTATGAGCGTCTTGATGTATCTAAGTGTGCTGCTCGCTTAGATACTGGCAATGAGCCTCTGGTCAGAATCAAAGCACACGGCTCCGTCCTCGAGGAAGCTACGGCAAAGAAGAACGTAGTAAGAAAGAGAACGGTAAAGAAAAAAAGACGGATAAAGGACACGATGTTGGCAGCGAAAGAGAGTGAGTACCATGATTGATTTAGTGAACGATGAAGATCGCCGAGAAATCAAAAACATACTCGAAAACGATCTCATTTCAATGACAAACCTGTGTAGCACTATGGTGTGCGGGCTAAAAAGATGCGTACCGTGTGCAAGCAACACAACATCAGCCCGATCGCGATACTGGATGATCGCGAATACTATTGTAAGAGCGATTTTAATGGCATTATTGTAAAGTCGCATGTAACTTCGATTGATGATTTACCGTATATCACGGACAGTACCATAACCAAATAAAAATAGAAAGAAGGAAATTATATGGCAGGCATTCTCTTCGTTGGCTCTGAAATGGCAGGACACTTACTTAGCGACGTGACGGAACTTCCGTCACATACACAGGGACAATTCAAGACGTCGAAAAATGCAGAGACCTGGTTATCGCTGACAACTACAAAAATGCAACGGTCATTTTTGATCTTAAACAGTTTAGGGATGACTTCCATGTAGTAGCTTCAGAAATCAAAAAATGTCGATGGCCACCCAAGCGCAGTTTGTTTTCTTTTTATCGGCGGGAGCAAAAAGACCAATATAGTTGTCGCTTTGGTTGAAGAAGGGTTTCACTGCTTTGTGTTAAATAGCCTTAACGGTCCAGCCAAAGATGAATTACAGCTCTGCCTCGCAGGATATGCAACTGTTGAAGATATTGCACATGAAGAGCCGATAGAAACCATTGCCGAGCACAGCGATAATTCTGTGGGGAAACAGATTGTCATAGCCATTGAGGATGCTGTGACCGCATCGGTACAACCACACAGGCATTGCAGCTCGTTAAATATCTTCAATTCATGGGCCATCGGGCGTGCTATATTCAATACAACCATAGCGGATACGATTTTGTAGGTAGAACAAAAGATATTCTTCAGCTTGAAGATGTAGACAATGACATTGGCCGAGTGACGTTCGCCAACGTTGATATGTACGCAGCTCCAGAGCATATAGCGGAAATTAAAGCCATGGGATATGAATATTTAGTTTATGACTTCGGACATGATTTCTCCGTAACAGAATGGCTTGAAAAGATATTCGGATTTTGGTATGCGGCTCATCCCCGTATGAGTTAGATAGCTATTCTGATTTCGTTAGGCGGGGTCACAATCGTATGCCTCGAACATCATCTATAACAATAATATTCATTACATTTTCAGCTTCAGCATTCAGAAGCCGATATGGACGACATATTTCATGGAAGCCGCGGGCGATCACACATATTTTTTCCGCACACACCGATGCCTCGACATTAAATGCGGCCAATAATCCCGTATATGCCGCAATTACTGCAGCTGCACAGCCGATTTGCGCAGCGCGTTTCTTTAGACTAAAAAGCGGGTGTAAACAAGTGAAATGATCGTTGCAGCAAAAAGTCCATCAGTGGCAGCCCTCCCATCGTTGAAAAATGACGG
>VOFK01003390.1_pt1 | contig 43183 bp, 55 predicted proteins | sample 5384121 | NCBI WGS metagenome assembly VOFK01 (sample SAMN12384730, study PRJNA508395) | human gut metagenome | isolation source: healthy gut J | host: Homo sapiens | reverse complement strand
AGCCACATATTGCTCGTGGGTCATTTCGCCGGGTTGTTCAATGATTTCATGCCGGACAGTATCGACAAAAGGGCGTTGAGGTTTTGAATCTGCATGGTAGCAATCCCGTCCACATAAATCTCAATGTCCGCAAGAAACTTAATAAAATCCTTATGGGTAGCAAGTTCACACAGCAGACGGTTGTTAATCCGACCGCTTTTTCAGCAGTGCCACCATCTCATCGTTCAAATGCAGCTCCGTCAGTGGCGTGTGTTGATCTGCTCCCGGTTCTCTGTCCGGCACAGCAGGTAATCGACGGAAACCCCATAGAAGTCTGCCAGCGTGATAAGATTGCCATGATTGATTTCCTTATAATCCTCTTTTTCATAACTACCAAGGGCTGATTTAGAAATGCCCGTCAGCTTTGATAGTTCTTCCAGATTTAAGCCTTTGTCCTTGCGGAGTTCCCAAAGACGTTCCTGTATGCTTGTTGCTCCTTTCATGGGCGAACGCTCCTTTCCGGCGGATGTATTTCTGCCGTTTAACTGGATTATATCACACTTTCCGCAATCGTGGAAATTTCCGATTTTCGCCCTCCATTCCTACTTTGTGGACATACGGCACAGGGCACAAAAATGTTCTATGATACAGGTAGTTCATCGATGGATTATTCCAATCGAATGACCAGCCTGTGGGGATATGCTTCCCCGGCGATGTAGCGCCATGACTTTTGGCAGGGATATGGAGGAACCCCTGACCGAAACGAGAGCGTACCAAAGGGGAGCAATACGCCGCTGTGAGATTCAGGGGAGGAACGACACCGGGGAGAACTGGCGAACTGACACCGAAACACGACAATCTGATAGGGGGATAGTCTACCCTATCGCTGATACTTCGGGAGATTTTAAGCGGCTCTATGACCGTAATTTTGCCGAAAATCGCCCCGAAACCATACACTAAAACGGGAGGAAACACAATATGCCGAGAATGAGCAAAAAGAGGAAACAGGAGCTTTCCTTTTACCTCAATGATCAGGGGCGTGTCACTTACAACGAATTATGCCGGAAATGCCAGCATGGGTGCAAGCAGAGCTTCCGGGCGGTTATGATTGACTGCCCCCGTTATTTATCCAAACGAGCAAAGAAAAAGGAGGAACACACCGAATGAATTTTGAATTTATGACGATAGACACACTATTGCCGCCCTGTATGCCCTTTCCCAGAGCGTTGACAGGATTTCCGGTCAGCAGCACCGCAAAGGTCATGCTCAATGATCCCCGCATTTTGATTTTAGACGAGCCGACGGCGGGGCTTGACCCGAAAGAGCGCGTCCGTTTCCGCAATTTGATTAGTGCCTTTTCCAAAGACCGCATTGTAATCCTGTCTACGCATATTGTTTCCGATGTGGAGTTTATCGCGGAGGAAATCATTATGATGAAGTCCGGGCAAATCATTCATTTTGGAAATCCGCAGGAGATTACTTCTGAAATCAACGGTCAAGTATGGGAATGTACGGTTCCGACTGCCTATGCGGAAAAATACGCGGCTTCCTATAATACAAGCAATCTGCGGAATACCAGCGAAAACCAGACAATCCTGCGGATTGTTGGAGATCGTCCGCCGATGGAAAATGCAGTAAGGGTACAGCCTACTTTGGAAGATTTGTACCTGTTCTATTTCAAAGGAGGCTGTGAAGAATGAAAAAACTAATTTATTTTGAACTGCGGAAGATTTTTTCCAAGCGTTTATCTATGGTTACCCTTATCGGGATACTTCTATTCTCTGCTTTGCTTTCTTTTTCCACCTATCAAAACAAATACGCTTTTGACCAGAACGCCGGTGAAGGTTCCGGCAAAGCAGCAGTAGAAATCGACAAGGAAATCGCAGCAAAGTATGAAGGAATCCTGACCGATGAAAAAGTGCGACAAATGATGTCTGATTTTGCGCCGACATCAGATTTGCATGGGTTGAATGCGGCCTATATTTACCAAAACGCCATGCAATCCGCAGCCTTTTCACGATTTTCAGATCTGAACGGAAATTGGAACGGATTGAGTGTTTCCGATGTGTTCGGTAATGAAGAAATCAAAATTGGCTATGTAGATGGTTGGCTTTCAACAAGTAAAAACATGGTGCGGGTTTTTATCGCGCTTGCTCTTGCGGTTATCATCATGCTTGCTCCGATTTTCTCCGGCGAGTATGAAGGCGTTGACAATATCATATTGACAAGCAAATACGGAAAAACCAAATGTGCTACTGCAAAGGTAGTAGCTGGCATTCTCACCGCCATTCTCACCACTGCGCTGATAGTAGCTTTTAACTTATTTCTTGCGCGTGCTTTTTACGGAACGGAAGGATTGAATTGCAGTATTCTATTTGCTCCCAGCGAATATGTTGAAGCATTTATCCCTTTTAATATCACCTGTGGGACGCTGCTCAAATATCAAATCCTGTTGGCATTTACCTGTACCATCAGCGTTACAGGAATTACATTGTTGATGTCTGCAATCAGTAAAAATCAGATTGTAGCTTTGGTTGCGGCAATGGCAATTTTTCTGTTCCCGGTTTTGCTGCCGATCCCGGAAACAAATCCATTGTTCCGATTGGTCGGGCTTCTTCCTGTCTACCATGTTCTGGCTGTTTCGCTTCTATCGGTGGAACAAATGAGCAACGGTATGCTGTATGCGATATGGGCAATCCCAACGGCATTGATCTTTTTGGGAATTGGCGCTGGTTTTTCTCGCCATATATTTGCGAAGCACCAAGTTTCATAAATATGGAATAATCTGCCGCACGACGGCAAAAGAAAAAAAGCCGTCGTAAAGCAGACACATTCACACGCCCATGAAGCGGTGGCTTTGATTTTCAGAGCCGCCGTTTCTTTTCGTCTATCCTAAACCAACGACGACCTAACACCGTGTAAATCCACGGCGGCATATAGGAGGATTGCCGCCGTGTCTATTTTTGCCTTTTTTCATAGTACCCATGACCTACATCAGTTAAAAAAAGCATAGCTCCGCCTCCGGGTTATTCCGGCTATGTATGCGAAATTTGTTGGAACCTTAATTGTTATGTCATTTCATGCGTCCGTGTGGCTTCATGCCGCCCGGGCGCTTTTGTGTTCTTATGGGGCTGCTTCGGGTCATGTTGGCCCGAAGTCATTCCCCAGTGTCGCTCCCCGCCGCCTTCGTTTCGGTCACTCGTCAACCAACAACCGAAACGGAGGTCAATATGGCTATTATCAATTTGCGGGACTATTACCCATTCTATACATCGGATTGCTTCATGGAAGTATCGGAAGAAGTTGCAGACATGGCTTAAATGCCGGAAAAAACTTATGGCAAATACCACCTTCCAGCAGGGACGGAAACCGAAAAATACTTGGCTGGCCGGAAAAATCAAATGCGGGCATTGTGGGTATGCTCTGAAAGCCACCCATGTACCAAACAGCACCGGATATTTCCGCTGTACCAAACGGACGGAAAACAAAGGCTGTCCGGGCTGCGGGAAAATCCGCAAAGAAGAATTTGAGCAATTCATTTTCTCGGCCATGCAGGAAAAATTCAAAGACTTTCAGATACTCCACGGCAGAGAGGAAAAAGTCAATCCGAAACTTACCGCCTATCAAGTGGAGCTGGCACAGGTGGAGGCAGAAATTGAAAAGCTGCTGGATACGCTGACCGGAGCCAATGCGACCTTGCTTGCCTACGCCAACAAAAAAATTGAAGAACTGGACACCCGACGCCAGACCATTTCAAAGGCAATCGCTGAATTGAGTGTTGAAACCATATCGCCCCAGCAGATAAAGAAGTTATCCTATTATCTCGACAACTGGGAGAGCATAGATTTTGACGACAAAAGGAAAAAAGCCGCCGATGGTTTGATCTCTACGATCAAGGCCACCAGCGACCGTGTTCAGATAGAGTGGAAAATCTGACATTTCCGCTCTATCGCCCCTCATTTCTATTTTATCTTGTTTGTACCCCTTGTACACCGATGTTTGATTTTCTTTTTACATATGCGGCGTTTTGCTTTTTACACAGCGGCAGTAAGATGAAGACGCTGAAGGAAATAAAGAACATGAAAAAAAAAAGAAAGGAAACACGACTATGAAAAAGTACATTGCAATTCTTATGGCGATCGCCTGTGCCGCCGCCCTGCTGCTGACCGGCTGCGGACAGAACAATGATCCTCAGCCCGATCCTCAGCCCTCCGGGCTGACCGGCTCGGTTGCCACTGATGGCTCTACCTCGATGCAGAAGGTCATCAATACATTGGGCGAAGCCTTTATGAATGAAAACAAGGGTATCACATTTACCTACAATCCCACCGGTTCCGGCTCCGGCATCAAGGCCGTACAGGAAGGCCGCTGTGATATCGGTCTTTCCAGCCGGGCGCTGAAGGCGGAGGAAAAGGAGGCCGGCCTGAAGGAGACCGTTCTGGCCTATGATGGCATCGCCATTATTGTAAACCCGGAGAACCCCGTAAGCGACCTGACCCTGGAGCAGATCGCCGATATCTACACCGGCAGGATCACCAACTGGAAGGACCTTGGTGGCAATGACGCCGAGATCGTTCTCATCGGCCGCGAGGCCGGCAGTGGCACCCGTGACGGCTTTGAGACCATCACCGGCACCTCCGATGCTTGCCAGTATCGTCAGGAACTGACCTCCACCGGCGATGTTATCACCACTGTGGCCCAGAACCCCGATGCCATCGGCTATGCTTCTCTAGCTTCCATTAAGGACACCGTGAAGGCCCTTTCCATTGGCGGTATAGTACCTACCGAGGATAGTGTAAAGGACGGCAGCTACGCCATCCAGCGCCCCTTTGTACTGGTGACCGTAGAGGGCAGGGCCCTAAGCGAGTGCGCACAGAAATTCTTTGAGTACATCACTTCTTCCGAGGCAGCGAGTCTGATCTCCGCTGCCGGGGCGGTAGCCGCCAACTAAAGTGTTTATGGAGAAGGACGGCGGCAATAGCGGCCGTCCTTTTCCGTGGAGGAAACAATGAAGAAAACCGGCGAGTTTATAGTCCATATAATCTTTTTCCTGCTGGGGCTTATCATGGTGGGATGCGTGCTGCTGATCAGCGGGTACCTGGTGATTTCCGGCATCCCGGCGATCCGGGAGATCGGGCTTTGGAACTTTTTATTTGGGAAGGTGTGGGCTTCCACCGCGGCGGAACCCAAATTCGGCATTCTGCCGTTTATCCTGACCAGCGTATACGGCACAGCGGGGGCGATCCTGCTGGGGGTGCCGGTGGGCTTTTTGACAGCGGTGTACCTGGCCAAGCTGGCCCCGCCCAAGGTGAAAAGCATGATGCAATCGGCGGTGAGCTTGCTGGCGGGGATCCCTTCGGTGGTGTACGGTCTGGTGGGTATGATGGTACTGGTGCCGGGCATCCGGAAGGTATTCCATGTGCCGGATGGTGCGAGTCTTCTGGCGGCAATCATTGTGTTGGCGATTATGATACTGCCATCCATCATCAAGGTTACTGTCACGGCGCTGGAGGCGGTGCCCGCGGAATATGAGGATGCTTCCCTGGCGCTGGGGGCGACACCCATAGAAACATATTTCCGTGTATCGGTACCGGCGGCCAAAAGCGGAATAGCGGCTGCTGTGGTGCTGGGCGTGGGACGGGCCATTGGTGAAGCGATGGCGGTGATGATGGTTTCCGGCAACGCGACTAGCCGGACGCCGAGCCTATTTGAGAGCGTGCGCTTTTTGACCACGGCAGTGGCCAGCGAGATGTCCTATTCCTCCGGCTTGCAGCAGCAGGCGCTCTTTTCCATAGCGCTGGTGTTGTTCCTGTTTATCATGCTTATCAATGCCGGGCTGAACCTGCTGCTGAAGCGGAACAAGGAGGGCTGACAGAATGAAGCAACGACTGAGCGGTAAGCGGCGCGCCTATGCCACGACCATGAAGATCCTGATGGGGATAGCGGCGGGCATGACGGCAGCGCTGGTACTATTTTTGATTATTTATGTACTGAGTAAAGGCTTGCCCAATTTGAGCTGGCAGCTGCTTTCCACCGCGCCCAGCTACCTGAGCGGGACTATCGGTATCTGGCCGGATATTCTGAATACCCTGTATATCGTGCTGGCGACTATCATCATAGTGGTGCCGCTGGGCGTCGGGGCGGCGATCTACCTGACCGAATATGCCGCGGGGAGCCGCATAGTGGCGGTGATAGAATACGCGGCTGAAACGCTTTCAGGGATCCCGTCCATTATCTATGGGCTGGTGGGAATGCTGTTTTTCTGCGAGTTCTTCGGGATGCAGACCTCACTTATCGCGGGGGCCTTGACCCTTGTTATTATGAATCTTCCCACGGTGATGCGCACCACGCAGGAGAGCTTGAAAACGGTGCCCCAGAGCTACCGGGAGGGCGCTTTCGGCCTGGGGGCAGGCAAGTGGCGGGTGATCCGTACCGTAGTGCTGCCGGGCTGTGTGGATGGTGTTATCACCGGGTGTATTCTTTCGGTCGGGCGCATTTTGGGAGAATCGGCGGCGCTGCTTTTCACGGCCGGGTTTGGACATGTGCTGAATGATTTCTTTACCGCAATTACAAAACCCGGTGCGACCTTAACCGTGGCGCTGTATTTCTATGCCAAGGAGGACGGCGAATTTGGGGTGGCCTTTGCCATTGCCTCGATTTTGATGGCGATGACGCTGTTGCTGAATATCGCGGCCGGAGTGGTGACAAAGCGCTTTGGAAGGGAGAAGAACAATGAGTGATATCATAAGCGTGCAGGACTTGAACCTGTGGTATGGGAACCATCAGGCGCTGCACCATATCAATATGGGGATACCGGAAAAGAGTATTACGGCCTTTATTGGGCCTTCTGGCTGCGGAAAATCCACCCTATTAAAAACGCTGAACCGTATGAACGACCTGGTAAAGGGCGTGCGCATTACAGGTAGTGTATGCTACCTGGGGCAGGATATCCATGCGCCTGAGGTAGAGGTAAGCGAGCTGCGGCGGCAGATCGGCATGGTATTCCAGAAGCCGAATCCTTTTCCGATGAGCATATACGATAATGTGGCCTACGGCCCCAAGACACATGGCATCCGCAAGAAAGCGGAGCTAGATGAGATCGTGGAGCGCTCGCTGCGGGATGCCGCCATATGGGACGAGGTAAAAGACCGCCTGCGGAAGAATGCCCTGGGACTTTCCGGCGGTCAGCAGCAGCGGCTGTGCATTGCGCGGGCGCTGGCGGTGGAGCCGAATGTGCTGCTGATGGACGAGCCGACCAGCGCGCTGGATCCCATTTCCACCTCCAAGATAGAGGAGCTGGCGATGAAGCTGAAGGAGAAGTACACCATCGTTATCGTGACCCATAACATGCAGCAGGCGGTCCGTATTTCGGATCAGACAGCTTTCTTCCTGCTGGGAGAGTTGATCGAATACGGCAATACCGAGCAGTTGTTCTCTCAGCCCAAGGAGAAGAAGACAGAGGATTATATCACGGGGAGGTTCGGATAATGAGAAGTCACTTTGATGAACAGCTGGCCCAATTGAGCCGGGAACTGACCGAAATGGGCGCCCTGTGCGAGGAGGTCATTGCGCTTTCCGCCAAGGCCCTAACCGACGGCGACAAAGCGCTGGCCGCGCGTGTGGCGCCACTGGATGCCGAGATCGACCAGAAGGAGCGCGATATTGAGAGTCTATGTCTGAAATTACTGCTCCAGCAGCAGCCAGTTGCGCGGGACCTGCGGCAGATCTCCGCCGCGTTAAAGATGATCACCGACATGGAACGCATTGGCGACCAGGCGGAGGATATCGCGGAGATCATTACCTATATGGACTGTGAGTGCGCCAACAGCACCCTGTTGCGGGAGATGGCCAAGGACACCATTAAGATGGTGACCGAAAGCGTGGATGCCTATGTGCGGCGGGATACCGAGCTGGCAAAGCTGGTCATCGCGGAGGATGATATAGTGGATGACTACTTTGCGAAGGTGAAAAAGGAGCTGATAGCGCAGATAGCGGAAAACCCGGCCGGCGGGGAGCAGACCCTGGATTTTTTGATGATCGCCAAGTACTTTGAACGGATCGGCGACCACGCGGTGAATATCGCGAAATGGGTTATTTTCTCGGTGACGGGAGTTCATAAAAACAGTGAGATTCCGTAAAAGATATCATTATAGACCGGCTGGTGCCTTGCAAAGGGGGTGTCGGCCGGTTTTTCTATTATGGATGTTGGTGCTGGGGGAGCCGACTGCTTTATTGTTTTTTGCGGCCATAAGATCCAGCGGGTTTTTGATAACCTGCTGCGTAATGCTGTGCTTTATAGCTACCCAGACACCGAAATTGCCATAACGGCGGAGGTGCGGGGAAGTAACGCGGTGACCTGCTTTAGGAACCACGGCGATACCAATACCAGAGGAGAAGCTTGCCCGTATCTTTGAGCAGTTCTACCGGCTGGATGCTGCAAGGAGCAGCAGCGGCGGTGTTGGGCTGGGCCTGGCCATTGCCCGGCAGATAGTGAAGCTGCACGGCGGTGCGATAGAGGCAAGGAGCGCGAAGGATATGATTGAATTTACGGTGAAGCTGCCGCTTTCGTAGGAAAATTGTAAGAATTTGCACGGAGAAAAAGAGGAAACCCGTGCGGAGGAACAAATAAATAAAACTCCTGTTTTTGATACCATGAAGGTACACAAAAGCAGGAGATTTTATTTTTACAGAAAGAAAAGCGAGGGACGGACAGTATGGAACGGAAAAGAATACCGGCATTGATGGAATGCGCCTGGCCGCGGCGGTTTTGGTCATTACCTGCCACACCTCGCCATTGGCCGGAGTTAGTGTGGTGGGGGATCTCCTAACACTGATCGTGGCTCGGGTGGCAATTCCGTTTTACTTTATGGCGACAGGCCTTTTTACGCTTTCCCAGTATCACTGTGATAATAGACGGCTGAAGGGATTCATGAAAAAGATCGGCACCATCTACGCGGCGGCCGTTCTGCTGTATCTTCCGCTTAATATCTATCAAGATTACTTTAACCGGCCCAATTTGTTGCCAAACTTACTGAGGGGTCTTGTATTTGATGGGACGGTATATCATCTGTGGCATCTCCCGGCGGCTATGCTGGGACTGGCGATTGTCTGGCGGCTGGTGGAAAAGCTTGATTATCCCAAAGGGTTGGCGGTGGCCGCGGTCTTGTACCTGGTTGGGTTATTCGGGGATAGCTACTATGGCATAGTGGGAAGACTGCCAGTGGTTAAGAAATTTTATGATCTGCTGTTCCAGCTCTTTGATTATACCAGAAATGGTATCTTCTTTGCGCCCATCTTCTTGATGCTCGGCGGGTATATGGCCGAACAAAAGCCGCGGCTAACAAAGTGGTGGAACTGGGCCGGGTTTGCCGGCAGCTTTGTACTGATGCTTACCGAGGGTATGCTGCTGCACCAATATGTAATCCCCAGGCATGACAGTATGTGCCTAATGCTTCCGATCTGTATGGTGTTCCTCTTCCGGGGGCTATTGCTTTTTAGAGGAAGAGAGGTACGGGGACTGCGCACCGCCGCACGGGTCATCTATCTTGTGCACCCCATGGTGATAGTGACGGTGCGGGCTGCGGCGAAGATAACACATCTGGAAGCGCTGCTGGTGAAGAGCAATCTGGTTTATTTTGTGGCGGTGTGCGTGATATCATTTTTATTTGGCTTTGCGATGGCTGCGCTGTGGTGGCGCTTTGCTGTAAAGCAAAAACACCTTGCAGAAACAGAGCGTGCCTATATTGAGCTGGACCTGGCGAGCCTTGCCTACAATGCCGCCATATTGCATGCGGCTATGCCGCAGGGCAGTGAGCTGATGGCCGTGGTGAAGGCCAATGCCTACGGCCACGGGGATTATGAAATTTCGACACATCTGGAGAAAAACGGTGTAAAGGCATTTGCGGTCGCGACGATCGAGGAGGATGCCTGCGGCGCATGGGATCCGGGGATGATCCTCATTTTGGGATATACCGATATCCACCGGGCGAAGGAGCTGAAACAATATGCACATCTAAAGCAGCTATGGGCTGCTGAATTATCCTGAATTGCGATGTGACTATGTACGGGTGGGGCACTCTATATGGGGTTGACAGTGCGCCGGAGGAGCAAACCGCCTTGCAGCTGGATCTGCGGCCGGTGCTTGCCCTAAAGGCAAGAGTGGCATTGATAAGAGATGTACCCAAAGGGGAGTATACCGGCTATGGACGAGCCTTCCAAACCAAACGGGACAGCCGGATCGCGAATCTGCCGATTGGCTATGCCGATGGCCTGCCGAGGAGTTTATCCGATGGGAGAGCGTATGTGCGGATCAGAGAATTTACAGCTCCCATTGTTGGGCGCATCTGTATGGACCAGCTTGCGGTGGATATTACCGATGCACCAGGGGCTGCTGTCGGAGATATTGCTACGCTGGTCGATAACAGGAAAGACAGCCGGATTTCTGCCCCTCGTATTGCAGAGCAAGCAGAAAGCATCAGCAATGAGCTGCTGAGCCGTATGGGAAGCCGCTTGCCCATTGTGATAAAAGAATGACGAAGAAAGAGACAGCCGGTACATTGCCCTAATGAGGCAGTGTGCCAGCTGTCTTGATTCAGTTTTGCTGTTTGATTTCCAGTGGGAGCAGAGGATAATGGGTGAGGGTGCTGCCCTGCAAATCGGTGCGGTGCATATCTACGGCGGTAATCTGCGGGTTGCCGTAGGTGGTGTAGTAGTAGATGCCGCGGGTGGCATTGCAGCAGGAGGTATAAATAGTGATCTCATACTGGCCGGGGGCCACCTCACAGCAGCCGCGGACCTGCTCCACGCTGCCAAGGATGTGGAAGAACTGACTGACACTTTCTGTCTCATCCTCGCCGCTTACCGAGTTCATGCGAGTGAAAGCGACCCGTACAAAGCGGGAATCGGAGGACAGATCGCCGGGCAGGCCTTTGGCACCCATGCCACGGCTGTAGCAGGGCAGCTCCACCCCGGGGGCAAAGGTATTCTGTGGCTGGCTGGGAGAAAGGCCACGGTAGCGGTTCAAAATGGCCATCTGCTGTGGGAAAGGGGGATTATTGGTGAGGATGCCGACGGGATCATCGTAAATGTGCAGCCCATCCGCCATGCTCTCCACCACAATGGCGCCGGAGGCATCGGCGATGAGCCAGTGCAGGGAAGCGGCCGGCAGAGTCTCACTGAAGGGGGTGCCGGTCAGATTCATGCCGGTCAGGGCGGCACGGGCTTCCCGCAGATCGGCGCAATGGGCCAAAATCCAGGGGATGAATTCAAACTGGGCGATATTTTCCTTTCCCTCGCAGGGGGCGGCATAGGCGGCATTGCCAACAAAATTGAGCCCGGCCATGCCAAGACCTTTCTCATTGATGGCATCATAGTAGAGGGGGTAACCATTGGCCACATACGCCATGCCGATGATGGCGTAGTGTTCGTTCATGCTGCCGGTATGGCGGAAAGAAAGCGGAAAGCGGCGGGGCGTAATGGTTACTTCGCTGGGGTAGGAAAATTCATAATCCAAAGTACGGCCAAAATAAAAATCACGGGTTTGATAGGTGGCGGCGGTACACATTTTAGCAGCTCCTTTTGCGCAGAATGATGGATTTGACGGTAGGAAAAATCCACGGACTGTGGTACAATATCATTATAGCACCAAACACCCCTAATATAGCAGATTGCAGTGAATTTTACAAGGAACCCGGAAAGGATGACAGCGATGATGGAAAAGTATGAGATGCGGCGGCAGATCGGCCCCAGCATCTGCGATGCCAGCGGGAAGCTGAGCCACGCTGAGGCCTTTGGGCTGTTTATGGATATCGCTTCCTTCCACGCGGAGCAGATCGGCGTGGGACTGGGCGCGATGGCCCAAAAGGATCTTTTTTGGCTGACAGTAAAGACACAGGTGAATTTTATCCGGCGGCCACGGATGCTGCAGAATGTAACACTGGAAACCTGGCCGGAGCAACCGGATAAGATGCGCGGTAACCGCAGCTACATTATGCGCTGCGGAGAGGATACGGTCCTGACCGGCAAAACGGAATGGGCTGTCATCAATACCGCGACGCACAAGCTGGTGCCGCTGGAGGGAATTTATCCGGTGGAGCTGCGCTTTGAAAATGGGACAGCGGCACCAGAGCCTTTTGCCCGGATTGCGGATCATTTTGAAGGGATAGCACCCTATGCCGAATACCAGGTGCGCTCCACGGATATTGATGTGGGCGGCCACATGAATAACACAGCCTATGTGCGAATGATTATGGGCAGTCTTTCCAACGAGGAGCGCAAGGCTCTGACCATTCGGCGGATGGATGTCATCTTCCGGGCCTCCTGCTATGAAGGGGATGTCTTGAGCTTCCGCCGCAAAGAGACGGAGGATGGGCTGGATATCCGGGTCTCTCGCGGGGAAGAGACGGTTCTGCTGGTACGCATCCGGTAAAAATGAGCACCGGAAAAACCGGTGCTTTTTTGTTATTCGCTATTGACTCTACAATGGATGTAGAATTTATAATAAAGTATAGCAAAAACAAAGGACTGAGCTATGTTATATGGAAAAGAACCCGACTGCTGGCAGCGCATACAAAAATAAAATTGCTTTTTCGCTGCTTTATCTGCTTTCTTATTTCTTGCAGGCCCTGTATGGCTTGGCCGACCTTTTTATTATCGGTCGGTATGAGGGCGATGCCAGCACCACCGCGGTGTCCATCGGTTCGCAGGTGATGCATATACTCACGGTCATGACCGCGGGGCTTGTAATGGGAGCCACGGCCGGCATTGGGCGGGCTGTGGGCGGCGGTTTTCCTGGAAAAAGTAGGAATCGGCCTTTCGAGGGAACACTTGCAGTAGGGGAAATATTCCCCCTGCGACCGTGTCTTTTTGGTGCTGGATGAGGAGGACAACTATAATGGGGAGGTGCAGCAGCTGCCGCAGGCATTGTGTGTTCGGATTCGCTTCCGGGGCAGCCATGCCCAGGCACCGGAGCAATATGAGAAGCTGACCGCCTACATTGCGGCGCATCAAATGGAGGTGGCTGGTTTTTCCCGGGAAATTACAATGATTGATTATGGGCTGACCAACGATCTGCAAAAGTTTATCACCGAGATTAGTATTCCAGTGAGAATGCAATAAAAAGACCGGCCGGGGTTCCAACGGAATCCTGGCCGGTCTTGCTATATCATTGTTTTGTGAATAGGCCAACCGTCTCACAATGCGCTGTCCTTGGGAAAAGATCTACCGGGCGGTAACACTGCAGATCGTAGCCCATCTCCCGGAGGATGGCGGCATCCCGTGCCATGGTGGCGGGATTACAGCTTACCATGATGATGCGGCTGGGCGCCATGCGCACTACCGCTTGCAGGGTATCGTTATCGCAGCCCTTGCGGGGTGGGTCCAGCACGATGACATCAGGGCGCAGGCCGCGTTCCGCTAAAATCTGCGAAGCCTTGCCCGCATCGGCGCACAGAAATTCCGCATCAGTTACACCGGCGCGGGCGGCATTTTGGCGAGCATTTTCCACGGCACTGTGTACTACCTCAACACCGATGAGCTTCTGCCCCGGCTGCACCATGGAAAGCCCGATGGTACCTGCCCCGCAGTAAAGATCGAGAAGAGTTTCATTCGGCTGCAGGGCGGCCAGTTGGGCGGCTTCCCGGTACAGCTGTTCTGCGGCATCGTGATTTACCTGATAAAAGCTGTGCGGAGAAAGCGAAACAGAAACACCGCATAAAATATCCTGTAAAGTGCCTGGCCCTGCCAGCACTGTTTCTTGCTGACCAAGGATCACATTATCCCGGCGGGTGTTATGGTTTAGCAGTATGGTGGAGATGGCAGGGAACTGTTGCCGCGCTTCCCGGGCGAAGTCCCCGGCATGGGGCATTTTATTGCCATTGATGACAAGGCAAAGCATAATGCTGCCATCGGCGGCCGCCTGACGCAGATAAAGATGCCGCAGCAGGCCTTTCCCGGTTTGCTCATCGTAGATGGTAAGATTATGTGCATCGGCATAATGACATACCCATGCGGCGATCTCGCTGAAAACCACCGGCTGCAGGGGACAATCCCGGCAGGGAATGACAGTATGGCTGCGCGGCGCAAAAAATCCGGTATAGCTGCCGGTATCGCCCTGCCCAAAGGGAAACTGAGCCTTATTGCGGTAGCATGTGTGGCTGGGGGAGGGCAGAATAGGCAAAGGCTCCATTGTAAAGCCGCCGATGCGCCGCATGGCATCCTGTACCCAGCGCTGCTTTTCCCGCAGCTCCGCTTCGTAGGTGATGTGCCGCAGGCTACATCCGCCGCAGCGCTTATAGCTGGGGCAGTCAACCGGAACACGATCCGGGGAAGGGGTGATGACCTCTTCGATGATGCCATAGCAGTAGCTTTTCTGCACCTTTACGATTCGCACTCTCAGTCCATCTCCGGCGGCGGTCATTGGCACAAAGACCGCGATGCCATCAGTGTGCCCGATGCCGCTGCCCTCATTGGTGATGGATTCTATGGTAAGTGGGATGATGTCATTTTTCTTAAACATGGCGTTCTCCTTTTCGGTGGCCGGTTCTTTTTTTATTATACCATCCCGCAGCCTGCTTGGGAACCACCCGGCGCAAAAAGGCTTTCTATTCGGCAGCTTCTGTGCTATAATATCATGGTTGTCACAGCAGAAAGGGGGGATCATGGTGCAGATCTCTTTGCAGAATGTTAGTAGGAGCTTTGGCAGCGAGGTTATTTTTTCCGATGTCACCGCCAAGATAGAGGACCACGACCGTATTGGCCTGGTGGGCCCCAATGGCACCGGCAAGACTACCCTTCTGCGGGTCATCTGCGGGGAATTGGAACCGGATGACGGTTCTGGGGAAATTGCCCGCGGAGCGGACCTTTCCATTGGCTATCAAAAGCAGAACTGCGGGCTTTCCTTTGAGGGGACCATTTGGCAGGAGATGCAGTCAGTCTTTGCCGATGTGTCCATGCCCTGGAGCACCGCATGAAGGAGCTGCAGGAGCGAATGGCGCAGGAAAATACTCCGGCCCTGGCAGAGGAGTATCGGCGCACAGAGGATGCTTTCCTGGCGCGGGACGGCTACCAAATTGAGGTGAAGATCAAGACGGTGTTGACCGGTATGGGCTTTGCGGAGCATGGCTTTGATAAATGTGGACAAGCTCTCCGGTGGGGAACAGACCCACTTAAATCATGCCGAAACGCCATATTTGGCAGAGTGTTGAACATGTCGTGCTCAGAGACATTGCCCATACGGCGGGCATCGTAGAAGATGGGCGGGATGTGCAGCGCTTTCTTTTCGATCTTCGCGCACAGGCCGTCGGGAATGCAGCGCGGATGTTCTCATAAAAGCCGCCGCCAGTGATGTGGCTCACGCCGTTGATCTTCGGCCTGTTCCATGGCCGCCAACACAGGACTTCACATAGATCTTCGTCGGGCGCAGCAGCTCCTCGCCGAGCTCGCAGCCCAGCTCACCGTAATACTGCCCGAGGTCGGCGTTCTCCACATCGAACAACCCTTGCGCACGAGCGAGTAGCCGTTGGAGTGCAGTCCGCTGGAGGGCAGCGCGATGACCACGTCCCCCGGCTGCATTTTGTTCTTGTCCAGAATTTTGTCACGGTCCACGACGCCCACGGCAAAGCCCGCAAGGTCATAGTCGTCCGGCTTCATCGTGCCGGGGTGCTCGCGGTCTCGCCGCCGATGAGCGCGCAGCCCGCGCGTACACAACCCTCGGATACGCCCGAGACCAGCGACACGACCTTTTCCGGGATGTTCTTGCCGATGGCGATGTAGTCAAGGAAGAACAGCGGCTTCGCCCCGCAGCAGATAATGTCGTTGACGCACATCGCCACGCAGTCGATGCCGACGGTGTTGTGACGATCCATGAGCTGCGCGATGCGCTGTTTGGTGCCCACGCCGTCCGTGCCCACGAGACCAGAGACGAGCACCAGCCTTCATGCCGGCGAGCAGGCGCAAACAGGCCGCCAAAGCCGCCGATATCCGGACACAACGCCAGGGATCATGGTGCGCTGCACGTGCTTTTCATCATTTTGACGCCCCTCAATAGCCCACGCCTCGATATTCACGCGGCGTCACGGTATGCTTCCGGAAAAAACTACGCATTCTTCTTTTCTCCCCTTCACTGATTTTTGCACTCAAAGCGGTCCAGACCTTGCCGCCGTCTTTACCGGGATGCTCCAGGATAGCCCCGCCGAAGCTGGCCGTGCAAAAGCCGTTTTCCGGTGTTGTCAGCAGGCATGACGACGTCCTCGGTGCTTAAGTAGCCGAGCGAGTTGACGCCGATGATCTTCGCGATCTCATCGACCGTGTGGTGCGTGGCGATGAGGTTGTTCTTGTCGTCGATGTCCGTGCCGTAGTAGCACTCGGAGACAAACGGCGGCGCCTGACGCGGATCTCCTTTGCGCCCGCCTTGCGCAAAAGGTCGATGGTGCGGCGGCAGGTCGTTCCGCGCACGATCGAGGTCGTCGATGAGCACGACGCGCTTGCCCTCGACCACGGAGCGGATTGGGTTCAGCTTGATGTTGACCTCGTTTTTCGCGCATCGTCTGCGTGGGCGAGATGAACGTGCGGCCGATGTACTTATTTTTTGATAAAGCCGATGCCGTAGGGGATGCCGCTCTGGCGCGCGTAACCGAGGGCTGCATCAAGGCCGGAATCCGGCACGCCGATGACGACATCCGCCTGCACGGGATGCTCGAGCGCGAGGAACGCGCCCGCGCGCTGGCGTGCGACGTGGACGCGCTGCTGCCGTCGATGACGGAGTCAGGGCGGGCGAAGTAGATGAACTCGACGACGCAAAGCTTCTTCGGCGCTTTGCCGCAGTGGCTCGTGTCGGAGCGAACGCCGGCCGTGTCGACGACAACGATCTCGCCGGGGCGGATGTCGCGCTCAAACTCGGCGCCGATGGCGTCGAGCGCGAAAGGACTCGACGCGAACAACAGAGCCGTCCTTCAGATGCCCCCATGCAGAGGGACGGAAGCCGTGGGGGTCGCGCGCGGCAATGAGCTTCGTCGGCGAAATCGGGAGGACGAGGGAATACACCCGCCCTGCGGTCCATCGCAGCGGAGACAAGCCCTCTTCGATGGAGCCGCGGTTGAGTCTCTCCTGCACGATGATATAGGCGATGACCTCGCTGTCGGTCGTGGTCTGGAAGATGGAGCCGCGACTTTCAAGCTCCTCCTCAGCTCGCGGGAGTTCGTCAGGTTGCCGTTGTGCGCGAGGCCATACGGCCCAGAAGTGGTTCACTAAAATGGGCTGGACGTTGCGCTTGTATGTCGCTGCCGCGTGCCATGGCCGCGTGGCCGCGGCGATGGTACCGCCGAAACGGATTTGAGCTCAAACTCGGCCGGAAGACCTATTTTTCAAGGCCAGTGTCGCTGGCGCTGGAAGCCCGTCGTCGTTGTCAAACATTTCCCCATTCCGCCGCGGTGCTGGAGGTGAAATGATAGTCCGCCGTAAGTAGGCATCCAGCGCGACGTCCGCGGTCCGAGACAATAAAGATGCCAGGCCCCGCATTTCTTCAAGAACAGTCGCGCGCCAGGATGATGTTGATGATTCTCTGTCATGTTGGATCTTACTGTGCGTCGTGAGCCATCAGGCGCTTCATGACTTCGGCGTAGGGGCCTCCACGCCGCCGAGGTCGCGGCGGAAGCGGTCCTTGTCGAGCTTCTCGTTCGTCTTGCTGTCCCACAGGCGGCAGGTGTCAGGGCTGATCTCGTCGGCGAGACGATCTGGCCGTCGGCGGTCTTGCCGAACTCCAGCTTAAAGTCCACCAGCGTCACGCCGCACTCGCCCAAAATCGCTTCAGGGTGTCGTTGACGGCGAAGGCGTACTTACTTGATGGTGTCGATCTCCCCAGGTGGCCACCTTCAGGGCTACGGCGTGGTAGTCGTTGATGAGGGGATCGTGCAGGTCGTCGTTCTTATAGGAAAACCGATCGTGGGCTCGGAGAAGACGATGCCTCCTCCACGCCGTGGCGGGAGGCAAAATGACCGGCGGAGATGTTGCGGATGATGACCTCCAACGGGACGATGGAGACCTTCTTCACGAGCGTGTCCCGCTCAGCTCAGCTCCTTCACAAAGTGGGTGGGGATACCGGCCTTCTCCATCCGCTTGGCCATCAGGCGGTTGGTCATCTGGTTGTTGATGACGCCCTTGCCGACGATGGTTTTCGCCGCGCCGTCGTCCTTGCGGTGGCGTCATCCTTGTAGGACACGATGACGAGGTTGGGATCGTTTCCGTTGCGAAACCTTCTTGGCGCTTTCCTTCGTAGAGCTGTTCTTTCTTTTCCATTTAATTTGTTCTCCCTTTTATTTTATATTTTTTGTTGATTGACTGGATATGGATGGTTTCACTCTTTTCCGTGCGCGCTCACGAAGCTCTTCCCAACGGCAGTACCCCTCGTCAACGGCTTTTGGGCTTGTATGAGCAGGCCCTCGTCGCTCCACCGCCATGATCTGCACCGCCAGCATGGCGGCGTTCTTCCCGCCGTCGATGGCAACCGTCGCCACAGGCATCCCGCTGGGCATCTGCACGGTGGATAGCAGCGCGTCCATGCCGTCAAGCTTCGCGCCCGCTGCACGGCACGCCGATGACAGGAAGCGTCGTATTCGCGGCCATCGCGCCGGCCAAGTGCGCGGCCATGCCCGCGAGCGCGATGATACAAGAAAATCCGGCTCTCCCGTGCCGACGCTGCAAATTCTCTTGCCTCGTTCGGGCACCCGGTGGGCGGATAACACGCGGACCTCGGTCTCGATCCCATATTCCTTGAGCGTCTGGATCGCCTTCTCGGCGACGGGCAGATCGCTCGTGCGCCCATAATAACGGCTACCTTTCGCATGGTTCTGCCCTCCTTAAAAAGCAAAAAATGGGCGCTCCACTGCCGATGTGCAGTTGAAGTGCCCAGACGGTCGGCTGCTGAATTTCAGCAAGAAACGCTCTCTGCTCCCTGTGGTGACCCACGTTTCCGTCAGTTACAAAGAGCTCAACTTGACAAGCAATATGGTATCACAGAGGGCTCTTTTTTTCGTCCATGCGGCAAAAGAGAAGGCTTCGCCCTATTTATCAGTTTTTGATAATAATCTACATATCTATAAGTTATGCTAATACTTATCGGTAAAAATCTGCCGTTTCGGCAGCGCAATAAAGAAATCGGAAGGCCGCGCACTCCCCGTACGCGGCCTTCCATCGCATCGTGTTTTCAAAAGGCAGGCATCCGCCGATGGCAAGACTCAGCAGGATGACCGCAAGCGCAACGAGCACAGGGTGCTTTCCGCCTGAGTTTCCTCATCGCGCGCTTTTCGTCCACAGAGGAATCCTCACTTTGCAAGCTCCTTGCCCAGCGCGCGGCAGGCGTCCAGCGCGGCGTCATCAGGCGCTTCGCAGCAGGTCACGCTCTCGCACACAAGGCGGATGCCGGAATCATCGCAGTCCTTTTTTCCCAGCCGCGCATCCACTCGCCGTCGCCCCAGCCGTAGGAGCCGAACAGCGCGGCGCTCTTGCCGCCAAGGCTGCGCTTGACCTCGTCAAACATGGGCTGGAACTCCATCTCCTCGAGCACTTCGCTGCCCATGGCGGGGCAGCCGAAGGCGATCGCGTCAAGCGCGCTCAGCTCGCTGGCCTTGACCTGGTCAGGGGTCAACATCGTGACCTGCGCGCCCACGCTCTCCATGCCCTCAGCGACGGCCTTGGCCATGGCCTCGGTGTTGCCCGTGCCGCTCCAATAAACAACAGCAGTCTTCTTCATATTAGTATGTTCCTTTCATAAATCAGTATCTATCACACTGCCACGGCAAGCTGCTCGATGCCCGAGCCGGCCTCCCAGAGTGCGCAGTAGATCTCCGTGCATTTTTTGAAGCGGGCGAACAGCTCTCGTGCCTTCTTCTCGTCGCCGTAGACCTTCCACAGCCCCGCGCATTTGAAGTTGCAGGCGCGGTGGTCGATGAAGCCCTTGACGTCCTCCGGCGGATACGAGAGGAAAAGCCCGACCTCATGGGGGAATTCGCCGCCCTCGCGGAATCGGCGGATGAGGTTTGCGATGCAGCGTCCGCAGTGGCCGCTATTGTAGCCCGCGTGGTGCAGGATCTCGGCCGCCTGTTCGTTCTCCAAATCTCTCCGCAGCTCAGAGGGGCGGTACAGGTACAAAAGGACCTGTCCTTTCAGAAAACGGATCGGCAGCAGACACAGGCCCTTTGGCACAAGCAGACGGTTCAGGCGGCGGATGTCCGCAAAAAGCGCTTCCTTATCTTCGCAAGGACAAGGGAAGAGGCTGCCCGTTTTGATACCTGCCAACGTCGGCGCACCCTGCCGCACCAGGATCTCTTCAGACATGCCTGTTTCCCTCCCCTTTGGTTTCGGTGGTGGCTCCCCAGAAGTTAGATTTATCTAACTATTGGGGAGCGATGTCCTCGCTCTTGACGTGTCTTAGGATACCCGAAAAGAAGAGCCCCATCCGCTCCAAATTGATCGGATGAGGCTCCAAAATATTTTATTCCGCTTTTTCCGCCGTCGGCGCGCAGCTGTCGCTGTCCGCGCCTGCGCGGTACGCGCTCGGCGACACACCGATCACACTGCGGAAGGCCTTGGCAAACTTGCTGGCGTTGTCATAGCCGAACTGCCCCGCGATATCGAGCACCGTGCGGTCGCTCGTGCGCAGGAGCTGCGCGGCACTGTGCATCTTCTGCGCGCGCAAAAACGCTGCGGGCGTCATGCCGTACACGCCGCGAAAGCTCGCGGCGAGCTGCGAGGGCGACGCACCGAGTTCCTGTGCAAGCGCCGAGATCGTGACGTCGTCCTCCGTGCTTGCAAGCAGCGCGTCGCGCGCCGCGCGCGCAAGGCGCACTTGCGCGGCGGTATAGCCGTGCTTTTCGTGCGCCACGTCGAGCGCACTCAAAAAGAGCAGAAGTTCAAGCACCTTAACCTTAAAGTAGCCGCGGCGGATGCCGGCGGGCACGGCGTAGAGCTCAGAGAAGATGTGCTCCACGCGCGCCGACGATCTTGAGACAAAGCACTCCGAGTCGGCGAAGAACTTCTCCGCCAGCACGCTGGGGCGGACGTCGACATCCTGCAAAATGCAGGACAAACAGTCAGGTGCGAGGGCGGGGTCGAGCGTGACGGTGATGCCGTGGTAGTGCCCCGTGGGGAACTCCACCTCCCCCTCGATAGCGGCGCGGCGCACGACGGAGAGGTCTCCGGGGGCCAAAAAGTAATGCCTCGCCGCCGCAGCAGTATTCCGCGCGTCCCTCGCGGCAGTGCTGGATCTCGATGAGTCCCGCCGCATTCGGCTCTGCCAGACGGTACGACGGCGCATGCACATCGTGATAGGCAAGCTCAATGCCGGGGAAAAACGGGATAGGCCGTGATGCACACCTCGCCGTCCGTCTCCCTGAGACGGTAGACGGTGCGTTCCTCGTTCTGCTGCAAAATTTCTGCGTGGGCGCTGCATTTCTTTACCTGAGACTTTGGTTCGATCAAGGAAGCTTCCCTGTCCTTTCTTCTACATATAAAGTAAAAAAACGCCGCAAAGCGCAGATCCCGCGCTTTGCGGCTTGTGGCTGCTGATCAAACGCATTCCTCCGCGAGATCTGCGTTTTCCTCCGTCGGCTTCCCCCAGCAGCTCGGGGTGCTTGAGATAGCGGCGCACGCTCGCCCAGAACAGCGCGTACTCGTGTCCCGTGCAGATGCGCTCATCCATCACGACGGAGAGCGGGATCATTTTTTTTTATTATACTCCCCGCTCATATAATTGGCAATAGGCTTGCCCATGCTGACGAACACCCCGTCGTGCCGAACTCGTAGCAGTGGTGGAAGATGGAATTCGTGTTGATGGAGCAAAAAGGTTCGTGATAAAAAGACTCGTGTGGAACGGGCTCAGATCAATGATCTTACGCGGCAGCAGGCCGCAGCGGTCCATCAGCTTGACAAGGACGAACAAAAACCCCGGCAGGATGGGGATGGCGAACAGGAAATTCGCGAATTTATCCGTATTGTTGTTGTGCGCGGCCACCTGATTCTGCGCGACCGCCTCCTCGATCTTGCGGTTGATGGAGAAGATATCGTCCCCGTCCTCAAAGAACACCTTGATCGACGTCTCATCCGCGCGGCCGTCGGCGCGCGTTTTCAGGATGACGAAGCTGACGCAGAAGTGATTGCGCTGGTAGATCTTGCTGTTCATGATGAAGCGGTTGATCTTCGGATTTTCCTGATACGCCTTGAAGTATGCCGCCAGAATGAGCGTCATATACGGGATGCGGACGCCTTCGCGGCGCTTTTTCCTGAATGTAGCGGCGCAGGATCTCCATATCAGCGTATTCGGTGATGAAATTCTGCGCGTCGTAGCGCCGCGGCATGACATAGGGCAGTGCCGAAACGATGGTGGACGCCTCTTTCACTCGGGTTCCGTCGGGACGCATGGCAAGTTCCTCTTTTCTTTGAGTTAACCCCATCTTACCCGCTTTGCCCGCGTATTGCAATCATTTTCTTAGCGAATCCTTTATTAAGAATTGGTTACGTCTCGTCCTCTCCCCAGTCGAGCGAGACATCGACAACGCGCAGAAGTCCGGAAAGCGTCGAGGGCAACATAGGCTCTGGCGAACAGATCGTCCTGCGTGCAGAGCGTGCGCTCGGTCGTACCGTCCACACTCTGCATCGCCGTGACGAGAAGCGCCGCATGCTCGGGTGCGGCCAGCGTCTCGGGAAGAGCGTCGGCGGCGTATGCCGCGCGCGACAGGACGTTCTTTTCGCTGTCCATCCAGACAAATTCGACCGATTCTGCCGCCGTGTGCGCCGCGAATGAAACGCTCACCTTGATCGAGCGGCTCTGCGTTTTGCCGTTCGCGCGCCAGTCGCTCGACCGCTCGGTCGAGATCGTCCGCGTCTGGTTCAGGTTTGCGCTGGGTGTCCTGTAACATACGTTCGTGCCGTTGGCCTGCGTGCACTCGGCATAGTAGTCCCCCGCAGACGTGCGGTAGACATAACATTCGTACAGTTCCGCCTGTCCCAGCGCGTCGAGCGCGATCTCTCCGCCCGTCTCGTAGCTGCTGCCGTTGTCGTCGACCTTGATGTGCATTCCGCTGCCCACGACCTCGTCGGACACCGCCGCACCGACGGAATTGTTGAATTCAGAGCCCTCTTCGTAATCCGGATCGTCGGGTTCAAACGCTGTGATGGTCACAAACACCGGCACGCCGGGCACGCCGAAGTCGTAATCATCGCCGTTCTCCGTCGCGTAGACTTTGCCGTCGAAGGGTTCGAGGGCGAAGAAGTATCCGACCCATTCGTCGTCCATGGTCTCCCTGCGCCGCGGCGTTCGATCCGCTCGGGCTTGTAGAGCGCAAAACTCACGCCGAACACCACCGCGAGTGCCAGTGCAAAAAGCGATCAGTCGTTTCATGCTACTCCCTCCCCCAGTTGACCTTGATGCTGATTGAGCAGAGCTTCCCGTCCTGATAGCGGAAAGTATCCAGATTTGAGTAAGCATACGGCGCACTATCATTGCTGCGGCTGCAAATGTCGTATTCCGCCGTCTCGCCGTTCCAGTCCGTGCCATAGCTCGTGCCGATGAGATACGCCGCGCCGGGCGCGGGCGTGATGGACTCGGGCAGTGCGTCGGGCGCGAATTCTTCGAGCTTCAAGAGACTGTCGTTTTCGTCCATGTGCGCGACGGTGAACTTTGTCGGCGTCGGACGGGCAGACAACGGTGATGGCGACTCTGACCTTCACGCGCTCGGACTTGCCTCCGATCGTCTCGGTCTTGTCGCTCGTGAGCGTGTGGGTTATGCTGGCGCCGTCCGAGCCGGACATGCCCATGCTGTTGCCGCGCGTCAGGTAAATGCGGCCATCCGACGTCTGGTAGATGGGATAAAGTTTGAAGATCACTTGTCTGTCGCCGCAGGCGTAGACCTCGCCCGAGAGGTCGATGTCCGTCGTACGGACGCCGTTGTCATCGTCGATACCGGCCTTCCCCAGCGGCGCACCGAGTGCGCCGAAGATCCTGATATTCGGCGACTTGGCGTCCTCCCTCACCGTAGCGCGCGTCCGGCTCCATCGTGCAGTAGATGCCGCCGCCGCGCTCACCGAGCGCGAACCAGTCTTCGTCTGTCTCCATATAGAGCCGCCCGGCCTTCCAGACGAATTTGCCCGCGGCTGAGACCGCAAGATCGCCGCCGATGTCAAGATCCTCTTCCGAGACGAAAGCCCCGATGAGCGTGCCCTCTTTCCTCCTTGTCCGCGGCGGACTGCACCGCGCCGCCGTCGAGAAAGGCAATGAAAAAGACCGCCGCGAGGATCGCAGCAAAAAAATCAGTATCGTTTTCGTTTTACTCTTCATGCTCTGCCTCAATTCTCCGTCGCATTGCAGAATGTCGCCCACATTGCACTCGAGCGCGCAGCAGATGCGGTTGAGCGTCGCAAAGCGCACGCCCTTTTGGCCTTGCCGCTGCGCAGAATGGAAAGATTCGCCTCCGTGATGCCGACAATAGCGCAAAAGCTCCGCTTGTCATGCCGCGCGCTTTCAGCACCTCGTCGAGATGTATCGTGATCGCCATGGCAGCACCCTCAGATAAAGAGGTCGTTGTCCGCCGCAAGGGGCGACGTTCGAGGCGATGAGCCGCGCACCGAAGCGCTGCGAGCACGAAGCACAGCTCGAAGATCGGCAGACGGATCGAAATGCTGGTGCTCAGGAGCATCGGCGCACAGAACGCCTGCAAAACGTTGACCGCGAGGGCGAGCAGCACGCTGAGCTTGAGCACCTTGACACCCATTCGGCGAGCTTCGGCGCATAGGCCGCGCTCTCCTGCGTGAACGCGCCGTCCTCCATCGTATCGAGCAATCCGATGGCAAAATATGCCGTCGCCGCGGCGAGCAGCGTAGGAAGGCTTTCCGCGGCAAAGCGCAGGGCGAGGACAACATAGCTGAACACAAGGCTCTTCGATCCCGTTATGTCCGTTGCCACAGGCAGTACCGTATCGGTTGTAAAGGCGCTGTTGCCCGCCTTGAGCGCGTCGACGGCAGAAAACAGGCCCGCAAATTCCACAAAGAAGACCGCAAAGACGAAGTACGCCGCCGCGAGATAAGCAGCGCGCGGAATAGCTTTAAAACTCCACGTATCGCCGCCGGAAAAACCGGCGCAGCAACCGCAGCGACCCAGCCCGCGAGCAGCGCGCGAAATGAAACCACTGCCGGGCAAGGCGCGGGAACAGCAGCCGCCGATGTGCTCCAATGGCGGTCCAGCCGTGTGGAAAAACGCGCAGGCCGCGGCAAACGCGATGAGCACGAGCAGCGCGTCTCGGGCTTCAGTTCCCGCCGCGCCCCGATGTGCACGAGCGCATAGAGCGGCAGCAGGATCACCGCGGCGTACAGCGTGAACGCCAGCGCGAAGCCAAAAGCGTCCCGGGCGGCCAGCGCACTCAAACCCTGCCCCACTGCGCTGCCGGGAATCCGGCAGGAAGCAGAAAGGCGTCGCCCTCGAAAGCCACAGGGCGAGCAAAGCGGCGCGCGAATGAGCAGCCTCCGCCAAAGTAAAGGTCTTGATCCGATGCGTTTCGCATCGCACCTCAGAATTATTGTTTTGCGATAATTTCTATCGTCAGCGTAGCAGAAGAATTATCGTTTGTCAATGTTTCTTTGTTTTTGTTTTCAAAGCGCAACAGCTGTGTTTTTAAATAAATGATAAGTTTGCTTTTTCTATTGATTATCCCCCGCACAATAGACTATACTGTAGCTGTCATATCATTGTACTTTTCTGTTGCTATTGCTCAAAAGACAATCAGGAGTGACTGGCCAACAATGAAGTGCCAATCGCACCTTACAATCTCTGCCGGTCCTGCTATGATGCCGAAGCCCGTGCTGAGGAAATCCGTGACGAGATGATGAATCCGTTGCGGTAGCGGCATGTGCGTCATGGAAATGAGCCACCGCTCCAAGGTGTTCCAGCAGATCGCCGACGAGGCCCAGGCCGACCTGCGCAAGCTGATGAACATCCCCGATAACTACAAGGTCCTGTTCATCCAGGGCGGCGGCACCCTGCAGTTTGCCATGGTGGCCATGAACCTGATGAAGAACGGCAAGGCCTGCTATGTGGAGACCGGCGCATGGTCCAAGAAGGCCATTGCCGAGGCCAAGAAGTATGGCGAGGTGCAGGTGGTTGCCTCCTCCGCCGACAAGAACTTCTCCTATATCCCCGACTGCTCCGATCTGGACATCCCCGAGGATGCCGACTATGTCTACATCTGCGAGAACGAGACCATCAACGGCACCACCTGGAATAAGCTCCCCAACACCAAGGGCCACATTCTGGTGTCCGACCAGTCCTCCATGTTCCTGTCCCGCCCCTGCAACGTGGCCGATTACGGCCTGATCTGGGCCGGTGTGCAGAAGAACGTGGGCCCCGCCGGTATGGCCGTGGTCATCATCCGGGAGGATCTGATCCGGGACGACCTGGATCCCAAGACCCCCATCTATATGAAGTATAAGACCCATGCCGACAACGACAGCATGTACAACACCCCCAACTGCTGGGCCATCTACTGCTGCGGCAAGGTGTTCAAGTATCTGCTGAGCATCGGCGGCCTGGAGGAGATGGAGAAGCGCAACATCGCCAAGGCCCAGGTCATCTATGACTTCCTGGATTCCTCCAAGCTGTTCAAGGGCGCCGTGGTGCCCCAGGACCGCAGCCTGATGAACATCCCCTTCGTCACCGGCGACAAGGAGCTGGACGCCGCCGTGGTGGCCGCCTCCAAGGAGGCCGGGTTCGACAACCTGAAGGGCCACAAGTCCGTGGGCGGTCTGCGGGCCTCCGTGTACAACGCCATGCCCATCGAGGGCGCACAGGCCCTGGTGGACTTTTTGACCAAGTTCGAGGCCGAGCACAAGTAAAAGACGCAAAATCTGCACCAGCCGGGGGACAGGGTTCTCCCCTGCCCCCCGAAATTCGACAACATTTCGTATTATGGAAGGAGATTATTACGATGCGTATTCTGGTTACTGACGGTATGGACAAGACCGCTATGGCGCAGCTGCGGGAGCAGGGCCACGAGGTGGTGGAGCAGTTCTATGAGCCCGATCAGCTGGGCGCTGCTCTGCGGGATTTCGACGTGGCCGTGGTCCGCTCCAAGACCAAGGTCCGCAAGGAGCACATTGACGCTGCCAAGGGCGGCAAGCTGAAGATGATCATCCGCGGCGGCGTGGGTGTGGACAACATCGACGTGAAGTATGCCGAGGAGAACGGCATCACCGTGAAGAACACCCCCCGCGCTTCCTCCCAGTCCGTGGCCGAGCTGGCCATGGGTCATATGTTTGCCTGCGCCCGGTATCTGTCCATCGCCGGTCACACCATGCGCGAGGGCAAGTGGGAGAAGAAGGCCTATGGCAAGGGCATCGAGCTGCAGGGCAAGACCCTGGGCATCGTGGGCTTCGGCCGCATCGGCCAGCACCTGGGCGTGATGGCCAAGGCCATCGGCATGAAGGTCATCGCCTTTGATATCTATCAGGTGCCCGTGATCTCCGAGCAGCTGGGCATCCCCTATGTGGAGATGGATGAGCTGCTGGCCCAGTCCGACTTCATCTCTGTCCACGCTCCCGCTGTGGACGGCGGCGCTCTGATCTCCGCCGAGAACATCGCCAAGATGAAGGATGGCGTGGTGGTCATCAACACCTCCCGCGGCACCAACGTGGACGAGGCCGCCCTGCTGGCCGCTCTGGAGTCCGGCAAGGTCCGCGCCGCCGGTCTGGACGTGTACGCCGACGAGCCCGCCAGCAACGTGGCTCTGTACAGCCATCCCATGGTGTCCTGCACGCCTCATATCGGCGCCGCCACCGTGGAAGCTCAGAAGCGCATTGGCCAGGAGATCGTGGAGATCATTGCGGCTATGTAACCCGCCCCGGCGGCGCCGTCCCCCGTCCCCCCCTGCTTCCTGCTCAGTGTTTCTCCTCGCGGCATAGCCGCTGCGGTCGGAGCTAAAAATATGCCGCCGGCATATTTTTCTTCACGCTCCGACGCCCCACATCGGCGCCGCCACCGTGGAGGCTCAGAAGCGCATTGGCCAGGAGATCGTGGAGATCATCGCCGCTATGTAACCTGCCTCGGCGGCGCCGTCCCCCGGCCCCTGCTTCCTGCCCAGTGCTTCTCCTCGCGGCATAGCCGCTGCGGTCGGAGCTAAAAATATGCCGCCGGCATATTTTCTTCACGCTCCGACGCCCCATATCGGCGCCGCCACTGTGGAAGCCCAGAAGCGCATCGGCCAGGAGATCGTGGAGATTATTGCGGCTATGTAACCGGGCTCGGCGGCGCCGTCCCCGGCGGCCCCTGCTTCCTGCCCAGTGCTTCTCCTCGCGGCATAGCCGCTGTGGTCGGAGCTAAAAATATGCCGCCGGCATATTTTCTTCACGCTCCGACGCCTCATATCGGCGCCGCCACCGTGGAGGCTCAGAAGCGCATTGGCCAGGAGATCGTGGAGATCATCGCCGCTATGTAAGTTTTCCCAAGGAAAGCTTACCCATATCGAGTCCGGAACAGGGACGCCTTCGGGCGTCCCTGTTTTTCTGTAGGGCGGCGCTGTATTTTTGCAGAAAGCCTTGACAGGAGAGGTTGAATCTGTTAAACTTGTTGTAGGGTTTAACAGATTCAACCTGAAAGGAGGAGCGTAACATGAGCGTACCCCAGATATTTGAAAGTGAGTACCGGTTCTGCCTGATCCTATGGGAGCACGAGCCGGTGAACAGCACCCGGCTGGTGCACCTGTGCCAGGAGCAGCTGGGCTGGTCCAAGGCCACCACCTATACCGTGATCCGGCGGCTGAGCCAGCGGGGCGTGGTGAAAAATGAAAACGCCGTGGTGACCAGTCTGGTCACGAAGGAGCAGGTGCAGCAGAGCCAGATCGACCAGCTGGTGGACAAGACCTTTGAGGGCTCCCTGCCCGCCTTTGTGGCGGCCTTTGCCCGGGGGCGGCGGCTTTCAGAAAAGGAGGTCCGGCAGCTGCAGCAGCTTATTGACGACAGCGGAAAGGAGAACTGACCATGGAACAGCTTTTTCTGACCATTCTGAACCGGGCGGTTACCGCCGGGTGGCTGGTGCTGCTGGTGATGGTGCTGCGGGTGGTGCTGAAAAAAGCGCCCCGGGCGGCGCACTATGGCCTGTGGGCCATTGTGGCGGTGCGGCTGCTGTGGCCGGGGGACCTGCTGCCCCGGGCCGGCGTCAGCCTGGTGCCCACCACGGAGCCTATCTCCGGAGACGTGCTGACGGCGGCGGGAACAGCGGTATCCGGCGGGCTTCCCGCCGTTGGCAGTCCCGCCGGTGCGGCGGCAGCGGAGACGGCGGCCCGGACGGGGCAGAGCCTGGGCCACATCGCCGCGGTGGTGTGGCTTGTGGGCATGGCGGCCATGGCGCTGTATCTGGCAGGCAGCTATGTGCGGCTGCGGGTGCGGCTGCGGACGGCGGTGCGGCTGGAGGACGGCGTGTGGGAGAGCGAACAGGCCCCGTCTCCCTTTGTGCTGGGGTTTATCCGGCCCCGCATCTACCTGCCCTTCGGCCTGGACCGGGGAAGCCGGGACTATGTGCTGGCCCATGAGCGGACCCACATCCGGCACCGGGACCACTGGGTGAAGCCCCTGGCGTTTCTGCTGCTGGCGGTGTACTGGTTCAACCCCCTGCTGTGGGCGGCGTATATCCTGCTGTGCCGGGATATGGAATACGCCTGTGACGAGGCGGTGCTGCGGGACCTGGAGGAGCCGGACAAGCGGGCGTATTCCCAGGCGCTTCTGAATTGCGCCGGTCCCCGGCGGGCGGTGACGGCGTGTCCGGTGGCCTTCGGCGAGATCTGCGTCAAGGGGCGCATCCGCCGGGCTCTGCGGTATAAAAAGCCTGCCGTGTGGGTGACGGCGGCTGCTGTGGTGGTGTGCGCTGCGGCGGCGGTCTGCCTGCTGACCAACCCCAGGGACCGGACCCCCTATGGGTGGGCCAGCCGGGTGACGGCTGGGGGGCTGAACGTGACGTATCTGTGGGAAGGGAACTCTGCCCGGACACCGGCCGGAATGCCGGGGCTGACCTCCCGGCTGGCGGAGCAGCTCAACGGGCTGACGGAGGAGGACTTCCCTCTGCTGGAGAACTACGCATACAATATCTTTGACCAGGGGCGCCCTTCCGCCTGCAAATGGGGCGGAAGGCCGGAAAGCGGGAGCTTCTGTACGGCGGCGACAGCGGGTATCCGCTGATGCTGCTGTACCGGGGGAAGCTTTACGGTGTGAACAGCGAGGAGCTGCTGCAGACCATCCTGGAGTATACCCGGGGCGTGCAGGTGGTTCCGGCAGGGACGGAGCTGGCCCTGCGGATGGGGCTGCCCGGAGTGTACCGGATGATGACAAAGGAGAGCGCCGACGGGCCGGACGTGATACAGGGAGATGACTTTTCCTGGACCCCGGCGGCGTGGCAGGGCGGCATGGCATATGTGGACCTGATGCGGACGGAGGGGGATGCTTCCGGCTCCGTGGGCCGCATCTGGTGCGCCAGGGCCCGGTGGGGCGGCCAGGAGCGCTGGCTGGTATACGCCCGGGACGGGCAGATCGCCCTGCGGCCCACGGAAAGCGGCTCCACGAGACTGAGCGTCGTCGGGCGGGGACTGGCATTCCCGGAGGACGGGACGTATCTGACGGCGGAGTGCGTGTATCAGACGCCGGAGATGCCCAGCCCGTCTCCCCTGTCGGCGGAGCTGCTGCAATTCCGGGATGAAGCCGTGAAATACTGGGCCCGGTATCAGGAGAACGCCGACGGGCAGCTGACCACCGCACTGGACCCGGAGAAGTACAGTCAGTATCCCATCCAGGGCGGTCAGAGCGTCAGCCTGGAGGAATGGGACAGCCGGTTCCCGGAGGGGGTTAGCCCGGACATCAGCGGGTACCAGGAGCGATGGCTGTTCCAGCTGGAGGACGGCCGTCAGCTGCTGCGGCTGGATGATCAGCTGTATTTGCTACAATATCACCAGGCTGACGGGGAAGTTTTCGAGCTGCTGAGGCTGCGGCCGGTGCCGCTGGAGCCGGAGCGGGTGCTGGAGCTGGATCGTCTGCTGCTCAGCGTCAGCGGAGACGACAGCGTGGCGGCCATCAGCTTTTCCGGGGCCGTGGAGGCCGCTATGCGGCAGCTGCCGGATTACCGGCGGCTGCTGGACGGCGGGGCGGACACCCTGCGGTACTGCTTCACCATGCTGGAGTGCCGGTATAACGGCGGGTATGGGATGCAGGCAGCCATGATGGCGGTGTGCCGGGATATTCTGGTAGACATGGGCGAGGATCCCGGCGATGACGGGTATGACGTGCAGACCTGGTATGACGAGCTGAAGGCCCGAGCCTTTTTTCCGTGTCGGAGGACCTGGCGCACCATCCGGGGTATGCTGTGCTGCTGGGGCTGGGGGTGTCCCGGCCTGACGGCACGGCGGCGATAACCTATGTGGACATGGACGGCGACGGACTGGCGGAGCGCCTTGCGGCAGAGAACGGAGGACTCCGGGTGCTGCGGTATGACGGCACGGAGGTGTGGTCCCTCCGGCCCGGTGGGACAGAACGGGGATGAGGCCCTGTTCCTGCACCGGAACGGCGGGCAGTGGGAGCTTCTGCGCTATGGCCGGACGGCGGAGGAGCAGCTCTATGAGCTGCTGAGCCTGACCGGCGGCCGGGAGCGGCTGGTGCGGTCCCGGCATCTGGCCCACGGCGCGGCGGCAGAGAGCGTCCGGGTCTTTGCGGAGGAGTTCCATACCCTGCTCTATGGCGTGGATGAGGCGGGGCTCTCCGACGGGTGCGAGATGCTGCTGCTGTCCGTCAGGAACGGCGAGACCCGGGTGGGACCGCTGTACGATTTCAGCGGCTATGAGATCGGAGAGGGAAACGGATGAACAGAAGCGGCTATACCATTGTACAGGCCGGGGCGGAGGTGCCGGCGGAGGAATTCGTCAGGCGGTATGTGGACCTGAAGGACCCCGCCGCCGGGTGCCGCCCCTGCCCGGACTATGGGCGGTACTGGACGTGCCCGCCCTATGACGTTCCGGCGGCGGACTACTGGGCGGGGTTTGACACGGTGCTGCTGGAGGGGATGCAGTTCCACTTCACCCCGGCCATGCTGGAGCGGCGGTTTGACCCGGAGGAGCTGGCGGAATATACCCGGCGGCTGACGGCGGAGCAGGCCCGGCAGATGGACCGGGCCCTGCGGCGGCAGTACCCCGGGGCGGCGGTGCTGACCACCGGAGGGTGCACCCTGTGTGAGGAATGCACCCGGCCCATGGGGCGGCCCTGCCGCCATCCGCAGGCGGTGGGGTACAGCCTGGAGTCCCTGGGCTGCGACGTGGGCGCCGCCGCCCGGGGGGAGCTGGGCTGGGAGCTGCTGTGGCCCCGGCGGGATAAGCTGCCGCGATGCCTGACCTTACTGTGCGCGGTGCTGCGGTGACATACAGAAATTTTGAAAGTTTTTCAAAATTCGGGTTGATTTTTCAGTATTGTATGTGTATAATGAATTTATATTCAGAGTCACCTCCGAGACTCCTGAATCGAAGCAGGACCGCCAGGCGGTCTGCCTGACTTCGCTGATTTCCCCCTTCCCCCCTATAGCAAAAACGCCGGTATCGCTGCGATACCGGCGTTTTTTTGCCGCTTGATACGCGCACAGCCGCCGCAGCTTGCTCTGCGGCGGCTGTTTCCTGCGTTTTTTGGGTCAGGACAGCTCCTCCTGGCCGGTGCACAGCTGGTAATACTTGCCCTTCTGGGCCATCAGGGCGGCGTGGTCGCCCCGCTCGATGATCCGGCCCTGCTCCAGCACCAGAATGGCCTGGGCGTTGCGGACGGTGGAAAGGCGGTGGGCGATGACGAACACCGTGCGCCCGGCCATCAGGGAGTCCATGCCCTTTTCGATGAGCTTTTCGGTGCGGGTGTCGATGGAGGAGGTGGCCTCGTCCAGGATCAGCACCGGGGGATCGGACACGGCGGCCCGGGCAATGGCCAGCAGCTGGCGCTCGCCCTGGCTGAGACTGCCGCCGTCCCCGGTGATGACGGTGTCGTACCCCTGGGGCAGGTGGCGGATGAAGGTGTCGGCGTTGGCCAGCCTGGCCGCCGCCCGGACCTCCTCATCGGTGGCGTCCAGCTTGCCGTAGCGGATGTTGTCGGCGATGGTGCCGGTGAACAGATGGGTGTCCTGCAGGACGATGCCCAGGGACCGGCGCAGGGAGTCCTTCCGGATATCCCGGACGTCGATGCCGTCATAGGTGATGACGCCGGACTGAATGTCGTAAAACCGGTTGATGAGATTGGTGATGGTGGTCTTTCCCGCGCCGGTGGAGCCCACAAAGGCGATCTTCTGCCCCGGCTCTGCGAACAGGGACACGTCGTGGAGCACTGTCTTTTCCGGGTCATAGCCGAAGTCCACGTGCTCAAACCGCACGTCGCCCCGCAGCTCCGTCAGGGAGCCGTCGGACTTTTTCCAGGCCCAGTGGCCGGTGCGGCGGTCCGTCTCCGTCAGGGTATCGCCGTCCTTCAGCACCCGGACCAGGGTGGCGGTGCCGTCGTCGGTTTCGGGGTCGGCGTCCATCACGGCGAAAATGCGCTCCGCGCCGGCTACGGCGGCCAGCAGGGTGTTCACCTGCTGGCTGATCTGGCCCACCGGCTGGGACACCTGCTTGACATACAGCAGATACGCGCCCAGAGAGCCGATGTCGAACACGCCGGAGATGGACAGCAGGCCGCCCACACAGCAGGTGACGGCATAGTTGATGCGGGAGAGGTTGCCCATGGCGGGCATCATGGCCCCGGCGTAGGTCTGGGCCATGGCGGCGGCGTCCCGATAGGCGCTGTTGCGGGCGGAGAACTCGTCCAGGGTCTTCTGCTCATGGTGAAAGACCTTGATGACCTTCTGGCCCTCGATCATCTCCTCAATGTAGCCATTGAGGCTGCCCAGGGCCGCCTGCTGCTGCTGGAAGCTGGTGCGGCTGCGGCCGCCCACGCCCTTCACCACCAGGAGCATCAGCCCCAGGAACACGAAGGTGATCAGCGTCAGCGCCCAGTTCAGATACACCAGCATCACCACCGTGCACACGAAGGTCAGCAGGTTGGACACCACGCTGGCGAAGCTGTTGCTGATCATGTCGGACACGGTGTCCATGTCGTTGGTGAAGCGGCTCATCAGGTCGCCGGACTGGTGGGTGTCGAAATACCGCAGGGGCAGGGACTGGAGCTTGTTGAACAGGTCCTGCCGCAGGGTGGCCACCGTCCGCTGGGAGATGCGCACCATGATCCGGGAATAGGCATAGGAGCACCCGGCGGACACCAGGAACACCCCGCCCATGGCCACCAGCATCCAGAACAGGCCCTTGAAGTCCCCGGCCACAATGTGGTTCAGGGCGGGCTTGAGGAAATAGCTGCCGGCCACGGAGCCCACGGAGCTGAGGATCAGGCACACGGCCACCACGATCAGCGCGCCCTTGTAGCGGCCGATGTAGCCCAGGAGCTTCCCCACCGTGCCCCGGAGATCCTGGGGCCGCTGATAGCCGTGGCCCCGGCCGGGACCGTGACCCGGACCGCCGGCCCGCGCTTGATTCTTGTTTTCAGCCATCAATGGTCGCTCCTTCCTGCTGGGATTTGTAAACCTCCTGATAGATCCGGTTGGTGGCCATCAGCTGGTCATGGGTGCCTGCGCCGGAAATTTTGCCGTCGTCCAGCACCACGATTAGGTCCGCGTCCATGACGGAGGAAATGCGCTGGGCGATGATGAGCTTGGTGGCCCCGGGCAGGGCCTGGCGCAGGGCGGACCGGATCTTTGCGTCGGTGGCGGTGTCCACGGCGGAGGTGGAGTCGTCCAGAATCAGCACCCGGGGCCGGCGGAGAATGGCCCGGGCGATGCACAGGCGCTGCTTCTGACCGCCGGAGACGTTGGCGCCCCCCTGCTCAATGTGGGTGTCGTAGCCGTCGGGGCATCCGGGAGATGAACTCGTCGGCGCAGGCCATGCGGCAGGCCTCCTCGATCTCCTGATCGGTGGCGTCCTCACGGCCCCAGCGGAGGTTTTCCCGGATGGTGCCGGAGAACAGGGTGTTCTTTGCAGCACCATGGCACAGCCCTGGCGCAGGGCCTCCATGGTGTATTCCCGGACGTCGTGTCCGCCCACGGACACGGCGCCCTCCGTGGCCTCATACAGCCGGGGAATCAGACTCACCAGGGTGCTCTTGGCGCTGCCGGTGCCGCCCAGGATGCCCACGGTCATGCCGCTGTCGATATGCAGGCAGACATCCTCCAGGTTCCAGGCGCCGCTGTCCTTGTGGTATTTGAAATAGACATGATCAAAGTCCACTTCGCCGTTTTCAACGGTCAGGGCCGGGTCGGCGGCGGAGTCGGTGATCTCGGGCTGCTCCTCCAGCACCTCCACAATGCGCTTGCCGCAGGCGATGGACCGGGTCAGCACCATCATCACCATGGCCACCATCATCAGGGACATGAGAATTTCCGAGGCGTAGGTGAAGAAGGCGATCAGGTCGCCGGAGAGCATGGAGCCGCCCACCACATAGTGGCCGCCCAGCCACATGATGGCCATGATGGTGCCGCCCATAATGAGGGTCACCAGGGGGACAAACAGCACCACGAAGCTGTAGGCCCGCTCCGCCGTATCCCGGAGGGTGTCGCTGCGCTGGGCAAACTTCTCCTGCTCCCGGTCCTCCCGGACGAAGGACTTCACCACCCGGATGGCGTTGAGGTTCTCCTGCACCACCAGGTTCAGGTCGTCGGTGGACTTCTGCAGGGCGGTGAAAAACGGCCCCACATAGCGGATGACGATGGCCACTAAAAGCAGCAGCAGCGGCAGCACCACCAGGAACACCTGGCTCAGCTGCAGGCTGATGGTCAGGGCCATGACCAGGGCGGTGATCAGCATCACCGGGGCCCGGACCAGCATCCGCATGCCCATCATCAGGGTCATCTGCACCGACGAGACGTCGTTTGTGAGCCGGGTGATCAGGGACGCGGTGGAAAACCGCTCGATGTTGGCAAAGGAGAACCTCTGCACCTGGGCATATTCCGCGGCCCGGACGTTGGCGCCGAAGCCCATGCCGGCCTTGGCCGCCAGAGCCGCCGCCCCCACGCCCATCACCAGGGACGCCAGGGCCATGAGGATCATTTTCAGGCCCGTGGCCAGAATATACGCCTTGTCGCCGTTGGCGATGCCCACGTCCACGATCTGGCTCATGGCCTTGGGCAGCAGCAGCTCCAGCACGGCCTCGCCTGCCGAACACAGCACGCCCAGGAATATCCAGACGCGATACCCCTTGGTATAGGGGGCTAATTTCCGAATCATGCGTTGTCCTCCTCCGATGTCAGATTGTCCGCCGCCCGCAGCAGAAGCCGGCGCAGGGGGTCTCCGTCTCCTGGGGGTCCATGCCCCGGTGGATCAGGTCCTCGATCTGCCGGGTGATGGACTCAAAGTCGTCATAAAACCGCTGCCCGGCCTCCGTCAGCCGCAGGATGCGGCACCGGCCGTCCTTTTCCCCCGGAGTCCGGGTCAGCATCCCCTTTTCCACCAGCCGGTCCACGATGCCGTTGACGGTGGAGGGCTTCACGGCCAGATGCTGCTGCAGCTGTTTTTCTGGGTTACGGGGCCCGGCTGCCGGTGCAGATACGTCAGCGACCGGCACTGGATGGGCGTGACCCCATAGCGCCGCAGCTTCTGCTCCATCCGCTGATAGGCCCGGTGGTTGCAGTACCCCAGCAGGGGTCCGATCAGCTCGGGCTTTTTCATGCAGCTCATAATAGTCTGCTCCTTTCCTGAGATTTTAATATTTAGCACCCTAAATGTTAGCAGGCTAAATATTACCACCGTTGCGCCCCGCCGTCAATAAGCAGAGCGCCGGTTTCCTGTGAACGTTCTGTAAACGATGGTGGGGAGCTATTGACTTTTCTCCGCCGGGACGGTAAGATAAGCCCGTAATCCAAAAGCTGTTATCATTGTTATTCTCTCTCCTTTTACCACAAAACAGACCGCCGGTCCCCTCTTTCCCGGGACCGGCGGTCTGTTTTTGCTTGACAATCGTCCGAAATCGTACTATAGTATCTGGGTACGATTTCGGACCAAGGAGGGCGGCCCCATGGCATACACATCCCGGGATATGCGCCGGTTTAACCATCTTTTGCAGGAGACCGACGCGGTTTATCATGAAATGGCCCAGCACTGGGGCCTTTCGGACAGTGTCATGGGGGTGCTGTACACCCTGTGCGACGCCGGGGGCCGGTGCCGCCTGCGGGACATCTGCTATTGGAGCGGCATGACCAAGCAGACCGTCAACTCCGCCCTGCGGCGGATGGAGGGGGACGGGCTGATCTATCTGGAGTCCGCGGGCCGGGGCAAGGACGTGTGCCTGACGCCGGAGGGGGAGGCCCTGGTCCAGCGGACCGCCCGGCGGGTGATCCAGGCGGAAAACCAGGTGTTCGCCGCCTGGCCCCAGGAGGACGTGGAGCAATATCTGGCGCTGACCCGGCGCTTCCAGGAGGCCCTGGCCCAGAAGGCCCGGGAGATCAAGGAGGAATCATGAGCAAAACACCCATCCAGCTTTCGGATCATTTCACCTGCCGCAAGCTGATCCGCTTTACCCTGCCGTCCATCACCATGATAATCTTCACCGCCATTTACGGCGTGGTGGACGGCTTCTTTGTGTCCAATTACGCAGGCAAGACCCCCTTTGCGGCGGTGAATCTCATCATCCCGCTGCTGCTGATCCTGGGAAGCGTGGGCTTCATGTTCGGCACCGGCGGCGGCGCCCTGATCGCCAAGACCATGGGCCAGGGGGACCGCCGGCGGTCCAACAACATCTTCTCCATGATCGTGTACGCCTCGGCGGCCTGCGGCGTGGTGCTGGCGGCCCTGGGCTTTTTGATCCTGCGCCCGGCGGCGGTGCTGATGGGGGCCGAGGGGGAGCTGCTGGAGCAGGCCCTGATCTATGGCCGCATCAACCTCATCGCCCTGCCCTTTTATGTGCTGCAATACGAGTTCCAGTGCCTGTTTGCCACGGCGGAAAAGCCCCGGCTGGGACTGTTCGTCACCGTGGCGGCGGGTGTCACCAATATGGTGCTGGACGCCCTGTTTGTGGGGGTGTTCTCCTGGGGCGCGGCAGGTGCGGCGGCGGCCACGGCCATCAGCCAGTGCATCGGCGGCGTGGCGCCGCTGATCTACTTCGCCCGCCCCAACAGCAGCCTGCTGCGGCTGGGAAAGTGCCGCCTGGACCTGCGTGCCCTGGGAAAGACCTGCTCCAACGGCTCCTCGGAGTTTATGAGCAACGTGTCCATGTCCCTGGTGAGCATGCTGTATAACGTCCAGCTGATGAAGTACGCCGGGGAGGACGGCATCTCGGCCTACGGCGTGCTGATGTATGTGAGCATGGTGTTCCAGGCCATTTTCGTGGGCTATTCCGTGGGCGTGGCCCCCATTGAGTCCTATCACCTGGGGGCGGAGAACCACCGGGAGCTGCGGGGCCTGCTGCGGCGCAGCCTGGGCCTGTTGGCCGCGTGCGCCGTGTGCATGTTCGCGGCGGGCCAGGTGCTGGCCGCGCCCCTGTCCCGGCTCTATGTGGGCTATGACCCGGACCTGTTCGAGATGACGTCCCACGCCTTCGGCATCTTCTCCTTCTCGTTCCTGTTCTCGGGCTTCGCCATCTATGGCTCGTCCTTCTTCACGGCCCTGAACGACGGGCTGACCTCCGCCATCATCGCCTTTCTGCGGACGCTGGTGTTCCAGGTGGGAGCGGTGCTGACCTTCCCGCTTCTGTGGAAGCTGGACGGCATCTGGCTTTCCATCGTGGCGGCGGAGGTCATGGCCGTGATCACCACGGTGATTTTCCTACTGGCCAAGCGCATGCGGTACGGGTATTGAAGCCCCGTCAGAAAAAATCCAAAAAATTTCAAAAAAATGCTTGCAATCCCCGGACGAATGTGGTATATTAATCAAGCTGACACGAGCAAGCCAGCTATCCGGGTGTGGCGAAGTTTGGTATCGCGCTTGAATGGGGTTCAAGAGGCCTTGAGTTCGAATCTCAACACTCGGACCACGAAGAAGTCCTGAAACCGTAAGGTTTCGGGACTTCTTTTTTGCTTTCGCAGGGACCTTACCCGGCGGGTTTCTAACACTTTTCTAACACGTGATTCTTGATTAAAAAAATGGAATCAGGGATCCCGTGCGCTGCGCCAACGCACAGCGTGCGAAAACACGCTGTGCCGACTCATGCAAAACCGGCCGCCCCATGGCGCAAAAAAACGGACACCAACCTGATACCTATCGTATCAAAATTGGTGTCCGATTTGGTGCGCGAGGCGGGACTTGAACCCGCACGCCCGTAATGAGCACTAGAACCTGAATCTAGCGAGTCTGCCAATTCCACCACTCGCGCGCATGGATGAAGTTTTTGGGGAAAAGAAGTGGTGCGCGAGGCGGGACTTGAACCCGCACGCCCGTAATGAGCACTAGAACCTGAATCTAGCGAGTCTGCCAATTCCACCACTCGCGCATATCCGAAGTTCTTTTCCCACAGACGAAAGAGGAAAGTGGTGCGAGTGATGGGACTTGAACCCACACGTCCAGTCGAACACAAGCACCTCAAGCTTGCCTGTCTGCCTATTCCAGCACACTCGCAAATCAGCCTCAAATCGAATGCTTGTTTATTATAGCATGACTGCCAGAAATGTCAAGCATTAATTTACAAAACATCTGTTTTTTTTCGACAGGCTGCGCTGCCCCTTACCGGGCCGGGGTGCACAGGGTCACCTGCCGCCCGGCCACCTCCACCAGGTGCTCGTCCTTCATCTTCTTCAGCTCCCGCATCATGGCGCTGCGGTCGGCGGAGATATAGTCCGCCAGGGCGCTGAGGGAGAAGGGCAGCTGGAAGCTGGGCTTCTGCCGCTGTCCGGCCAGCAGGCCGAAATAGCACAGCAGCTTCTCCCGGATGCTGCGGCGGCTGAGGACCTCCACCCGCTCGGACAGGGCGGCGGCCTTTTCGGTCATGATGTGGAACATATTCTCCACCAGGCGGCTGTGATGGGCGCAGGCCTTTTCGCAGCGGCGGGTCATGTGCTCGTCCTGCATGAACCACACCCGGCAGGGCTCCTCGGCGATTACGGTGATGCTGTCACCGGCCACGTTCTCGAACATCAGCATCTCCCCGAACACGCCGCCGCTTTCCAGGTGCTCCAGAATGGTGCGGCCCCCCTGGCGGTCGATGCGCTGGATCACGGCGCTGCCCCGGGCGATCAGGCCCAGATACTTCCGCCCCTCGGCGAAGTCATACACGGTCTCTCCGGCCCGGAAGCGCTCCTCCCGCACCCCGAAGCACACCCGCACCTGCTCCTGCTCCTCCCGGGTGATCCCCTCAAGAATCGGCGTTTTGACAGCTTCCATAGCGCAGCCTCTTTCCTTCCGCCATCAGGCGGTCTCTTTTCTTTCCGATGACGACGTACACGATGATATCGCCCAAAGCCCCCACAAACAGGCCCGCCAGAACGTCAATAAAGGCGTGCTGCTTGACAAACAGCGTGGCGGCGATGATGACGATGCCCAGGGCCAGGGACCCCGCGCGCCAGCCCCACTTCCGCAGGCCCGGCGTGTGCCACACGGCGGACACCGCCGCGATGACCCCCAGCACATGGACGCTGGGGAACACGTTGGTGTTGGTGTCCAGGGCATAGGTGTTCTGCAGCAGCCAGGCGGCGATGTTGTGGTGCTCCATTACCGCCGGGCGCAGGTCCTGGCCGTTGGGCACCAGGGCACAGAACACCGTGGCAGTGGTGAAGGTGATCATAATGGTCCACATATACCGCCGGAAGCCCTCGCCGTCCTTGACGATCAGGTACAGGCCGATGGCCACCAGCAGGAAGGCCCAGGCGTCATAGGGGAAAATGAACCACTCGCAGAAGGGAATATAGTCGTCGATGGCCGTCTGGGTGGCCCAGTAGTTGTCGGTGATGAGATGCTCGATGATGAAAAACATGGTCAGGTACACCGGCAGATACAGTCCCCACCACATATGCGGGTGTTCCTTGATGAATTTCTTAACGGTTTCCATGGTATTCCTCCGAAAGTGATAGTGCAATAGATGATACCATAATGCGCGGAAAAAGAAAAGGGGAAAGTGATATATGTCACAGTTTTTTTACAATTGGAAACGGTTGCGGCGGCGGGGCTTTTCCGGTATAATATGGGACAAGATCATAAATTTGGAGGAGCATCCATGACCGTACTGAATAAAGAGATGAAGGAAAACAACCGGGTGGAGCTGACCATCCGGGTGGAGAAGCCGGAGTGGCAGAAGGCCCTGGACGACGCCTATCAGGCCAACCGGGACCTGTACCCCGTGGACGGCTGCGCCCCCGGCAAGGCCACCCGCCAGGCTCTGGAGCAGGCCTACGCCCCGGACGTGTTCTATCAGGAGGCGGTGAACGAGACCTTCCCCCGGGCCCTGGTGGAGGCCTTCGGCCAGGAGGAGATCCTGGTGGCCGGAGCGCCGGAGCTGCGCATCGTGGACATCGGGCCGGAGGGCTTCACCTTCGCCGCCCTGGCGGAGCTGTATCCGGAGGTAAAGCTGGGCAAGTATAAGGGCCTGGCCGCCCCCATGCCCCAGGCGGAGCTGTCCAACGATGATGTGGACAAGGCCGAAAGCGAGTGGCTCCAGGCCCACCTGGTGGAGGAGGAGCGGGACCGGGCCGCCATGGGCGACGAGGTGACCCTGGACTTCGACGGCTCCGTGGACGGCGTGCCCTTCGATGGCGGCAAGGCCGAGAACTATCCCCTGCTGCTGGGCAGCGGCATGTTCATCGACGGCTTCGAGGAGCAGGTGGCGGGGATCCGCCCGGAGGAGGAGCGGGAGATCCATGTGACCTTCCCCCAGCAGTACACCCCGGAGCTGGCGGGGAAGGCGGCGGTGTTCCGGGTGCAGGCCCACCGCATCGTCCGCCGCAGTATGCCGGAGCTGAACGACGAATTTGCCCGGGCCCAGGGCTTTTCCGACGCGGCGGCCCTGCGCCAGGCCATTATGTCCGCCGCCCTCCAGCGCAAGGAGGCCCAGGCCCGGGACGCCTACGCCGACGCCCTGGTGCGCCAGGTGCTGGACGGCATGGAGGTCCGGGTCCCGGATTCCATGGTGGAAAGCCAGCTGACGGGCCTTCTGCAGGAGCTGGAAAACCGCCTGATGAGCCAGGGAGCCTCCCTGTCCGACTATCTGCAGATGGCCGGCATGACGGAGGAGGATCTCCGGGCCCACGCCCGGGAGAACGCCCTGGAGTCCGCCCGGTATGAGCTGGCCATGACGGAGATCGCCCGGCTGGAGCATATCCGCGTCACGGATGAGGACGTGGAGCGCCGGTATCAGGAGATGTCCCGGCAGTTCGGCGTGCCGGTTGAGCACATCCGCCAGCAGCTGCCCCCCATGCAGCTGAGCCACGACCTGAAGCTGGCCTATGCCCGGGCCGTGGTGGTGGACAGCGGCGTCCGGCTGTAAAAACGAAGTGTTCTTCGCATAACACGGCACCCCCGTTGCGTCTGCGCCGGGGGTGCCGGCTTATCAAAAAGCCTCGCAGAGTTTGCCGCCCGCAGGCGGCAAATAAAGTGCAATCATTTTCGTCCGGGGCGTGTACCTGGACGAAAATACTCTCAGGCTGCAAGTGTGGAATTTGTTCGCCTTCAGCGAACAAATTATGCGCGCGGCAGACTGCAAGCCTTCTGTCCCAAAAGGGCAAAGCCCTTTTGGGACAGTTGCACCCCCGGGCGATGCCCCGGGGGTGCTCTGCGTCTGTGAGAGGGTCTTTGCGGAATTTTTTACTTGGCCAGCAGCACGCCCATGGCCAGGGAGGCATACTTGGACGCCGGGTCGCTGGCCCGGGAGGGCAGGATGATGGGGGCGGCGGCTCCCATAACGATGCCGGCGTTGGAGGAGTGCATCAGATAGTTCAGGGTCTTGGAGAAGGTGTTGGCCACCTCGATGGACGGGGCCAGGATGATGTCGGCATGGCCGGGCACCGGGGAGTCGATGCCCTTTTTCCTGGCAGCCTCGGCGGAGAGGATGTTGTCCATGGCCAGGGGGCCCTCCACCACGGCCCCGGGGAAGGCCCCCCCTGTCCGCCATCTTGCACAGGCAGGCGGCGTCCACGGTGGCCTGCATCTTGGGGTTCACCGTTTCCACGGCAGCCAGGCAGGCGGCAGCAATACGTAACTGAACGAAG
>VOFK01003883.1_pt1 | contig 43215 bp, 64 predicted proteins | sample 5384121 | NCBI WGS metagenome assembly VOFK01 (sample SAMN12384730, study PRJNA508395) | human gut metagenome | isolation source: healthy gut J | host: Homo sapiens | reverse complement strand
TGAGTGTTATAAATGATTAATATAAACATTTAAGATAAAACTATCATTTTAAAGAATGCGGAGAGTGTAAAGCCTGCATGGGCGGTATAATTTCAAATTGCATATTGAGAGAAGTGGACAAATCTATGGTGATTGGATATTCTGGTGCGGGTAAAAGTACTTTGGTGCGATGTTTGAATTTAGAAATTCCGAATTCTGGAACAGTTGAGAGGCCCAGAAGGGTTTGGAAAGGTAAAAGGCAAAAACAAGGAAGTTTGAGGTATGTCAGTCAAGCAAAGAGAGTTAGGAGCGATCCAGTGGAATGATTTTCAACATTTTTTTTGTTAGATCAGTACAGTATTTGATAATGTGGCCTACCCATTAAAATATACAGGTTTATCAAAAAAGAAATTGAAAACTCGTGTCGATGGAATTATTAGATCTTGTAGATTTGGCAGATAAAAAATATGTTTATCCATCACAATTATCGGTGGACAAAAAACAGCGTGTAGCCATCGCAAAGAGCCTTGTCCAACAATCAAAGGTGTTACTTAGTGATGAAGCAACTTCTGCTCTAGATCCAGATGCGACAGAATCGATTTTTAAAATTATTGAAGGATTTAAATAAAAGATTAGAAATAACAATTATCTTGATTACACATGAAATGAGTGTGATCAAATCTATCACAAATCGTGTGGCAGTTATGGAAAAATGGTAAGGTTGTTGAAGAAGGAGATGTATATGATATTTTTTGCCAACCCCAAAAAGAAGAAATCACAAAGAAATTTATTAATTCCTCATCTTCGTTATCAAATATAACAAAGTTGATTGAGAACAAGACAATTATTCCAAGAGATAGTAAATTAGTTAAACTTTACATTCACTAGAGATAGTGTTGGTAGTGCAACTATTTCAAAAAAAATATCCTCGTGAATACAATGTGGATGTAAATATCATGTTAGCTAATGTGGATGTTGTCAATGCGGATGCCTTAGGAGGTATCATAGCTTCTATTGAAGGAAACAAAGAAGATATACAAGATGCGATCATCATTTATTTGCATGCATCAAATGTAAAAGTGGAGGTGATTCATCATGCCTAAATTTATAGCGGATTTCTTTCCAAACGTTGCCAATTACTGATATATTTTTAACAGCACTAAACGCAACTTATCAAATGTTTTTCATCGCAGGACTTATCACATTATTGATAGGAGGTGCTTTTGGCATTTCGTTGATTGTAACAAAGACAGATGGTATCAAAACCAAATCGAATGATTCACTTTATTTTAGAAGTCATTACGAACGTATTTAGAGCCGTAAAATTTATCATTTTATTGATTTTCTTGATTCCATTCACACGAAGTATTGCAGGAAGTTCCATTGGCGTTAAAGGAGCAATCGTTCCATTAGTATTTGGAGCGGTTCCATTCTATACAAGACAAGTTGAAACGGCATTAGCAGATGTAAATCCAGGAAAGATAGAGGCCGCAAGAAGCATGGGAAGTTCAACACTTGGAATTATCTTTCGTGTTTATCTTCATGAGGCGTTACCGGATTTGATTCGTGTAACAACCATTACAGCTATTTCATTGATTGACTTTACAACGAGTGCAGGTGCAGTTGGAGCTGGTGGAATTGGCTCGTTCGCAATCAATTATGGACAAAACTTACATTATCAAGATGTTGTGAATTTATGTGTTATCTTACTACTGATTATTGTTTCGTTGATTCAATTGTTGGGAAATACATTATCTAGTGCAACCACAAACAAAGAATTATTTCATAAATAAAAAAGGGAGAAAAAAGATTATGAAGACAAATAAATTATTTAAGACATTTTTAACAGCCGGCTTAGTAGCTACAACATTACTTACAGGATGTTCATCAAAATCAAGTGAACCTGTAAAAAATTGGTATTCCCTAGTGATGCCACAAATGGTGGAAGAGGGCTATTGCTTTTAAAAAAAAGCCGGTTTGATTGAAGTGGACGATAAGGCTGGTTGGACGCCAGAATTGAAGGATGTTACGAAGTATAAATATAATATTGAAATTGTTCCTACACAAAGCCAATACATTAGTTTCGACTTTGGATGATTTTGGAGCGACCACAATCAATGGAACATATGCGATTCCAGCTGGATTAAATCCTAAAAAAAAGATGGCTTGATTACAGAAGTGCAAGAAGTAGGAAGTGATAATCCATTTATTAATGTGATCGTTGCGCGTACGGCTGATAAAGATAATGAGGATTATCAAAAAGTAGTAAAGGCATACCAAAGTCAGTTGGTGGCTGAATATATTCTAGAAAAGAATAAAGGAGCTAGTGTTCCTGCATTTGAATATGATGAAGATTATACAGTGGATAAAAACTTTGTGAGTGATATTGAAGGCTATCAATCAAGTTCAGATGGAAAGAAAGTGATTAAGATTGGTACATGTGGTTCTGCCGATACATTTAGAGCAGTTCAAAAAGTCTTGGACGATGAAAATTCTGGGATTTATTTGGATGTAGTTGTATTTGATGCATATAACTTACCAAATGAAGCTTTAAATAATGGTGAAATTGATTTGAACTCATTCCAACACAAAGCCTATTTGAAAAATGAATGTAAAGCACAAGGCTATGATTTAACTGCGATTGGTGATACTAGTTCTGCTCCATTGACTTTATATTCAAAGAAAGTGGATTCTTTAAAAGCATTAAAAGAGTTAGCTGGAAAAAAAGAAGACTAAATGAAAAAGCCGATTTATTTCGGCTTTCAGATTGTTGACAAAAGCCTATACCTTTCGTAAGGACATGGAAACTTTTTATTGTATATAGGCAATTTTAGAAATGAAATTGTCTTTTTTTGTATATTTTGAAGGATATGTAGAAGATTTCGAGGGTTTTCTTCTATATTTTCCTCTCCAAAGGGACATTTTCTTCAGATTATGGCACGCAAAAATCAACCAAGCATTCTGTTGGTTTTTCTTCAAGCCTTTCAACCTTGTGAAACGTAGTCCATTGTTTTTTTACAGTCCGCAAATACTCGTTCAATGGTTTCTTTTCTCTGTGGATAAATTTCTTTCCATTCCATAGTATGACGGATCTCATCGGCATATTCTCTAAACTCTTCCCATAGGTGACGTTCGATAACTTTTGTCATATTCTTACTCTTTGTACATTTGTTTCTAAGAGGACAATCCTTGCAGTCTTTTGGATCCGATTTATATTGTCTGTATCCATTTCTTGTAGTAGTTGTATACATAAGGATCTTATCATTTGGACATAGATAACAGTCGTATTCTTCATCATAGACATATTCGTATTTTTTAAAGAAGCCTTTTTTGGTCATTGGTCTTTTATATGGCATATAAGGAATCTGATCATTTTGTACAATGGCTCTGCATATTGCGGGTGTCATGTATCCGGCATCTAACGATACATTCTTAATCAGGTATCCATATTTTCCATTGATCAATTCTTCATAGGCATCAAAAAAACTAACACTATCATGTACATTTCCAGGAACTGTTGTAACTGCCAGTACGAACGAATTCTTATCGCAGAAAGTTTGATGCGAGTACGCAAAACATTTCTCCTTCTCACCTTTATGGAAGCAGCCACTTTCTGGATCTATAGTGCTTTCTGTAATTGTTTTAGTTGAAGTTTTTTTTACTTCTTCACCCGTTTCTTCATCATGTACATATTCTGTATGTACCATTGAATCAAAGGACTCTTTACCTATACATTCTCTATCCTCGTTGATTTCAACCAACAGATCATCTTCGTATTTCTTTTTGAGGATCTCTACTTCTTTTTTGACACTTTTTCTTTTATTGGCATTTGCCTTCTGATGCGTACTGTCTCCAAATACCGTTGTGAAATCGACAAAGCCATAATCAACGGCCTGTTCTAATATTTCCATAAAGATTTCCTGGAATATAGTTGAATCTTTATATCTACGAATATAGTTCTGAGACCATGTAGAAAAGTTTGGAATCTTCTCATCAATACTTAATCCAAGAAACCAGCGATATGCCAAGTTAACTTCGATCTCCTGACATGTCTTGCGCATAGAATTGATTCCAAACACGATATTTATGATAAGCATTTTAAAAAGAACCACAGGATCGATACTCGGTCTGCCGTGACGACTGTAAAGATGCTGAGCCTTCGGATAAATAAACCGAAAATCAAGAGCCTCTTCCATCTTACGAACCAAATGATCCTGTGGTACTAATTCATCTAATGTATAATAAATCATGCAATCTAATTTTGCATTGTTTCTGTTAGTCATAGCCATTGCGATATTCTCCATAAGCCCTCTATAATTATATCATTTTTGGCATAATAAATGGCAGAAACGTCGACTATTTTTGGGTTTATGAAGTACGTTTCTGCCACAGATATTCTATCAGATTTTAAAAAGACTGTCGACAGTTACTTTGTCAACAGTCTGAAAGCCGATTTATTTCGGCTTTTTACTTCATAAATTGGGCAATATCTTCCTTCAGCTCATCACTAAATTCATCTAAATCATCCATGGTGATTGCTTCATCGCGCAATAATCCTAACAAAATGATAAACATATTTGAACGAGATACATCTCTTGCCAAAACACCAGGACTTTTATAATCCTCATAAATTTTCTTTCGTAGAGCCCAGTATTTATCAGAAGATAATGCATCTGAATTTAAAATGGATTTGTATTCCTCAACGAGCTTATCCATATAGGCTTCTTGCCAGCTACCTAGTTTCTTTCTAAATAATTTCCAATCTTTTTCCATGTTGACCTCCTATTTGTCTTTACATTCTTTTTATTAATTCATCAATATAAGAATCATCAATGTCAAAAACCTAAGTAACATAAACCACGATAGATATAATGAATATCCCTTAAATTCAGAATTTGATGCATCAATTCTTTTTTCTTGTCATTGATTAAAGACATGTCATAATCACTTGTATTGCCACAAGGATGTGTGCACGTTTTACAACTTGGCGAGATCTTGTCTTTTTCTTTGTGTACTAAATCAATTAAATCTTGTGTAACTGTATGATTTCTTAGATGTTGAAGACAATTTATGATAATTGTGTCTGTGTTTTCTGTTTTTGGATTTGAATCCACAGTTTTTGAAAGTCCAATTAAAGCGGACCATAGTTTAGTTTCCATCCGATTTTACCTCCACATTAAAATAAGTATCTGGATAGGGTTCATTTTTTTAAAGTGTAGTGCCACCACTCAGATTCTAAAGGGATAAATCCATTATCTAACATTAAATTTCTAAGTGTCTTGCGATTGTTTATTTGATGATTCGTTAATCCTTTTGTGTATAATGGACTCGAAATATCGCCAAAATAATCAAAGTAAGATCCCATATCTAATTCTTTTCCTGTTTTTTTCATCAACTAAAGTTAAATCCGACAGTACTACCCCTGGTGTGTGCTGATTTTTCGATGATAAAGTTATTCTCGAAAAGATAGCTTTTGGAATAATTTGGATAGAAAATGGATTTCATTTTATCATCCTCAGTATCTTTCCAAGTCATGAAATGATCAAGGGCACTTTGCGGTCGATAGGCATCCCATATCTTTAATCGATATCCCATTTGTCTTGCCTTTGAATTGATTACTTTTAATTGCTTCACCAATTCTTTTGTTCCTAACGCTACCGGATCTATATAGCCATCAATGATTTCACCAATGAAATTGTAAGTTGTGCAATAGCGAATATCCAAAAGAATATCGGGGATTTCTTTTTGTATATTTAATAATTTCATGTATATATTCTAATATATTTGTTTATGTTAATCCACTTATGTTTTGTGTATAATACTTGTTAGAAATGAGGTAATAAACATGAAATTTAGTGATATTGATTTTTCAGCCATTTCAAGAATGATGGACAATATGAGTGATGAAGAGAAGAATAAGTTAAATGACATGGCTCAAAATATGATGAATAATATGAAACAAAACGAAGAGCCTGAAGAAGAAACGGACTTTTATGAAGCATTAAATATAAATGAAGAAGATTTTGCAGATTTTCCAGGAAGTGTCTTAGATCAAATTGAAGCGGGTAGTGATTTGGAAGTCTATTATGAAGATGTAAAGGATGCGGATTTTAGTGCGAGTGCCTTATTTTTATGCGAAAGCCACTTTAAATATGTTACGAAAATATATCTATCCAGTATTTAAAAATTTCTTTGATGGATTTAATAATCCTTCAACTACAACCATTTATTCCTATTTGTATCCTTTGATGAACCAGGATAACATTCATAAGTTGTTTGATGAAGCGTTTGGTACACCAGAAGGATGGATCGAACTTAAAAAAAATGCGCTTCAACAAATTTATGTTATTTTAAATCGTGCAGAGTATGATTTTGTGAGTTATGAAGATTTACAATTATTAAAAAAAGATATCTTGTTTAATCAAGAAATATTGTTGAAAATTAAGAATTTATGAAAAAAGCTAAAAATCAATACGAGTCTTGAACCAATGGATGAATGGACATATGAATCGTCGTATGTGAGTGATTATATATTTGAGAATGTTTGTATTGAACAAAACTTAGATAATATCACGATAGATGGGTGTAAATTTAGTAAGTGTCAATTTAAAGATTGTAACTTTAGTTTTATCGAGTGTATGGATATTATTTTTGATCATTGTGAATTTGTAAATGTACACTTTAATCAATGTAGTTTAAGCCGAGTTCATTTCATTTCTTGTCGAACCAGTGGAATGGAATTTTCACAAAAGCTTAATGCAAGATATACTATTTCAATTATGCAAAGGACATTATTGTGACTTTGGTGGCAGTACATTTAAAGATTGTATGTTTGACATCAATGATTTGACAGGTTCAGGATTTGTTCAATGTGATTTTAAAAAGACTTCATTTGATAAATGTATATTAAATTCAACGGAATGGTTTAACACAAAATTAAAAGAGCTTGATTTCTCAAGCTGTGAAATTGAAAATGTTGCGGTATCTAGTGATAAATTAACAGGTGTTGTCGTGAATTCATCTCAAGCACTTGAATTTGTGAAACTATTAGGTATTGTAGTTAAAGATTGACATATTGTTTCAATCTTTCTGGCATGGATTCAATCAACATATTGACAAGTGTTTCAATATCTAAATACATATTTTTTTCTACCCATGATTTAGTCATTTCAATAGATCCATGACAATACATTTGAAGTAAGAAATCAAGTTGTGAATCAATGGTTGTCTTTGTTTCAATTTTCTTTTTGTAGAAATCATAGATACAGCGATAGTCATAGTTTGTCAAAGAATTGTAGTCATCTTCTTTAAAGGCTTCTTTAAAGAAAGTGCTTTGACTTTGAATAAATGTAAACTTTTAATTAAGGCTTCTTTTAAAGTCGTTTGATCCGCCATTTCTTTAAAAGAGTCTAGGCATAGTTTTTCAAAATACCAATTCACTAGATCTTCTTTATCTTCAAAATTACGATAAAATGTTTGTCTTGTCAGATTCGCTTCTTTTGTGATCTGTGTGACTGTAATCTTGTTTAATGGTTGTGTCTTTAATAGAATTAATAGCGCATTTGCGATCGTTAGTTTTGTATCGTTCATATAACTATTATATGTCATGACAATTGACTTTAAAAGGGGACTAGCTTAAAATTAAAGAAAAGAGTTAGAGGAGTAATGAATATGCAGTTAGGCGAATCGATGGAAGATTATTTAGAAGCCATTTTAGTTTTATCAAAATGTTTAGATCATGTTCGTAGCGTTGATGTCGCAAGTTATTTGGGCTTTTCTAAGCCTAGCGTCTCACATGCCGTAAAATTATTGTCTGAACAAGGATTAATTGTTTTAGATGTTAGTAAATTTTTAACTTTGAGTGAAGAAGGAAAGAGAATCGCAGAAGAAACATATGCGCGTCATACTTTCTTTTCAGAAATGCTACAAAATATTGGAGTACCTAAAAATATCGCGACAGAAGATGCTTGCCGTATTGAACATGTGATTTCACAAGAGACTTTTGAAGCAATTAAAAAGTATTATCAAAATAATTAAGACTAGCTATAGATTGTATCTGTAGCTTTTATTTTGAAAGGAGTAAGAAAATGAGACCAGAAATATTAGCACCCGTAGGAAGTATGGAAGCATTAAATGCAGCATTAGCTGCAGGATGTGATGCTGTTTATTTTGGATTGCCAAGTTTTGGAGCTAGGGCATTTGCGAATAATTTTGATTTAGAAACCACAAAAAGAAGTTATCGAAAGATGTCATTTGTGTGGCGTAAAAAGTATATATTACGATGAATACAATATTATATGAGGATGAAATGGAAGATGCCTACAATATGGCAAAGATGGTTCATTTGTTTGGTGTAGATGCTTTGATTATTCAAGATTTAGGCTTTATCCATCTATTACATCATAGACTACCAAATTTGGTGCTACATGCTTCTACACAGCTTTCAGTTTCTAATCCTTATCAAATTGAACAATTAAAAAAATTAGGGGTTCAACGTGTTGTTTTGGCTAGAGAATGTACAAAGGAAGAAGTTCAAGCCTGTGTGGATACAGGTATTGAAGTGGAAGTCTTTGTGCATGGAGCTTTATGTATTTGTTATTCAGGGCAATGTTATTTTTCAAGTGTACATTATGGGCGAAGTGGAAATCGTGGCATGTGTGCGCAACCATGTCGAATGAAATATAGTCTTTATGAAGATGGAAATAAAGTAGATACACATGGGGATTATGTATTAAGTCCAAAAGATCTATCTTTGATTGATGAAGTGAATACACTAGCGGATATGGGGGTTTGTTCATTAAAAATTGAAGGACGAATGAAAAGTGCTCCTTATGTATATGAGAGTGTTTCTCAAGTCAAAAAGGTATTAGAGAATATGGAACGGAGTCATTTGGATGAACAAAATTTGCGTGTTACATTCAATCGAGAATATACTGTAGGCCATATGTATGGGGCTAGTGGCAAAGAATTAATGAATAGTAAAACTTGTAATCATCAGGGAATTGAAATTGGTAGAGTTGTTAAAGTAAATAAAAATAAGATTTGTATTCAATTAAGTCAAGATCTGCATCAAAATGATGGGATTCGTTTTGAAAGAGAGAACTTGGGGTGTCATGTGAATTTTATGTATGATAAGAAACAAAAGTTGATTTCTTTTATGCCTAAAAATAATACAGTTCTAATCGAAGGGCCTGTAGGGGTTCATGTAGGTAGTATTGTTCGTAAAACGATGGATTCTGAATTGAATAAAACAATTGAGGGAAAAATTCGTACATCGAATCGTCAAAGCATAGTCAATGCGGTTGTCTCTTGTAGTGCAGTTGGAAAGCCAATGGTGATGGAAGTATATAATGATTCGACAAAAATTAGTGTTTCTACTGAAATTGATAAGTGTGCATGCTTTAAAACGTGCAACGGATGAAGAAACTTTGAATAAGCAATTTTCTAAGACTAAAGATAGTTGGGCAAATTTTGGTCGAATTGAATATCATTTGGGTAAAGACATTTATTTTCCGATTTCAGTTATGAATCAACTTCGTAGGGATGCTCTTGAGAAGATGAAAAAGGCTTGTTTAAAACAAGAGATGCTTGTTGAAAATGAATATCATTATGTTCCACAGAAAAGTAAAACATCATTTGATTTGTTTGAAATCAATTCAATGAATCAAAAGGTTGATGATTCTTCTTGTTATGTGAGTGAAATGTTAAATAATGAGAATGTAATAAATAAGTCGAATATTACAGGCGTTGATGGATTTGTGAATGCGCATCTAGGTAAAGGAAAAATTGTGGATTCATTAAATATTTCTAATTCTTATGGTGTGGCTGCTATTTTAGAGATGGGATATGAAAGTTGTGTTTTAAGTGATGAGTGTGACAAGTATCAAGTTGAAGCATTGATGAAGGCATTTTTGAATCGTTATCACTTTGACGCTCCAGTCTATAAGACTTTATATCAGAAACGACGCTTGATGACGATGAAACATTGTCCTGTAAATACGGCTTTAAAAGATGGAAAAAGAGTTGGCTGCGGATTATGTCATAGCCATCGTTATGAGCTTGAAGGCTTAGATGGAAAGTGTGTCTTTTTACTTGGAGATAAAGATTGTCATATGCGATTGTATGATGTGAATATTATGGATGAAATTGAAAATCGAAAAGAATATGAATCATATGGAATCAAACATTTCCGTTTTGTGTTTACTGATGAGAACCAAGAGGAAGTTAAAACCGCTTTCAAGGCCTATAATCGTTGATTTTAGATGGCTTGCGTGCTATTATTTTATTAGCTTAAGGCTTAGAGGAGGATATTTTAATTATGCCTATTATTGTTGATGTATATGCTCGTGAAGTTCTAGATTCACGTGGAAATCCAACTGTTGAAGTTGAAGTAACTACAGAATCTGGTGCTTACGGACGTGCTATGGTACCAAGTGGTGCAAGTACTGGTGTTCGTGAAGCTTTAGAATTACGTGATGGAGACAAAGCTCGTTACTTAGGAAAAGGAACAACTAAAGCTGTTGAAAACGTAAACACTAAAATTGCTCCAAAAATTATCGGTATGGATTGCCGTGACCAGGTATTAATTGACAAAACAATGTTAGAATTGGATGGAGACCCATTCAAGAAAAATTTAGGTGCTAACGCTACTTTAGGTGTTTCTATGGCTTGTGCTTTAGCAGCTGCTGATTTCTACGGAGAACCTTTATACAAATACTTCGGTGGATTCAACGGAAAAACATTGCCAGTTCCTATGTGCAACGTTATCAACGGTGGATCACACGCTGACTCTACAGTAGATTTCCAAGAATTCATGATTATGCCAGTTGGTGCTAAGAGTGAAAAAGAAGCTGTTCGTATGGCTGCTGAAACTTTCCACGCTTTAAAAAATCTGTATTAAAGAAAAAAGGATACAACACTAACGTTGGTGATGAAGGTGGATTTGCTCCAAGCTGTAAAGATGGAAACGAAGAACCTCTTGAATTATTAGTTGAAGCTATGGAAGCTGCTGGATATGTTCCAGGAAAAGACATGAAGATCGCAATGGACGTTGCTGCTAGTGAATTCCACAACACTGAAACTGGATTATATGAATTGAAAAAATCTGGTCAAGGAACTAAGACTAGTGATGAAATGATCGACATGTATGAAGAATGGATCGCTAAATACCCAATCATCTCTATCGAAGATGGATTAGGAGAAAGCGACTGGGACGGATGGAAAAAATTAACTGACCGTCTAGGAGACAAAGTACAATTAGTTGGTGATGACTTATTCGTAACTAACCCTTCAATCCTTTACGAAGGAATCGAAAAAGGAATCGCTAATGCGATCTTAATCAAAGTTAACCAAATCGGTACTTTAACTGAAACATTCGACGCTATCGAAATGGCTAAGAAACACGGATACACTTGCATCGTATCTCACCGTTCAGGAGAAACTGAAGACACTACAATCGCTGACATCGCTGTTGGATTGAACGCAGGACAAATCAAGACTGGTTCATTAAGCCGTACAGACCGTATTGCTAAATACAACCGTTTAATGCGTATTGAAGACGAATTGAACCAACGTGGAACTGTTAACGTTGCTGAATACCTTGGAGACAAGACTTTCTACAACTTACCAGCTGTTGAATTCAAAAAGTAGTATTTCACTAAGAACTTTAGCTAAATAAGACCCTTCGGGGTCTTTTTTTTTTTCGTATTACTATTAAACAAGTAAAAGGAAGTGCTATATGGTTAGGACAATTGTATGTGATTTAGATGGATCTTTGATGAATCCAAGTAGTGGAATCTATGTTAAGGAAGCTGTTAAAGAAGCATTGATTGAAGTTGAAAAAAGAGATGTCTTAGTCGTATTAAATTCAGCTCGATGCTTTCAAGGTGTGTATCCATTGTCTAAACAGATTTTGATGCAAGATTTTGGTGGATATGTCATTAGTTGTAATGGAGCCCATTGTTTTGATGTGAAAATGAAAAAGACGATATTTGAGTATGTAATCTCAAATAACGATGTTTCATTTATTTGGCAATATGCTCAAAAAGCATAATTTAGGTGTTGGATATAGTCAACCCGATTATTTTGTGGCCAATAAAATGACATATGGGTTTGAATTGGATATGCACAATTGTCATGTGGATTACATTTTAACGAATCACATGGAAAAATATTTAAAGAATTCTGTGTGGAAAGTGTCTATTTCGGATTCGAAGGAAAGGATTGATTCGATTTATGATGAAATGAAATCAAGGATTGAATCAAATTGTAATGTAAGAGTTGTGCATAGTACAGATACGATGATTGATATTATTCATAAGGATTGTGAAAAGTTGAATAGTGTGAATCGTTTATTAGAAAAAAAATAAACATTTTCTTGGCAAGATGTTAGTTCAATTGGGGATGGTTCTAGCGATGCACCTGTCTTAGAAGCATCTGGCTTAGGTGTAACACTTGAAAATGGTTGTGAAGCCTGTAAAAAGTCGCAAATAAAATTGTTCCATCATGTTATGAAGATGGCTGTATAGAATGGTTAAAGGAGTTATAAAAATGAGAGTAGTCGATATGCATTGTGATACGATTCTAGAATTATTGAGTCGTGATTTAAAAGGGAAAGAGGCAAGTTTGTATTCAAATGATTTGTCGATTGATTTGGAAAAAAAATGAAAAAGGGTAATTATTTATTACAGAATTTTGCACTTTTTACAGATCAAAAAAGAACTAGCTATTCCTGAGCAACAAACAATGCGTTTGTATGATGAATATTGTACACAAATGGATAAGTATGCAGATTATATTGCCCCTGTATATACGTTTAGTGATATTGAGAAGAATGATAAAGAAAGAAAATTATCAAGTTTATTAACTTTAGAAGATGGCGGTGTTTGTTTTAGTGATTTAGCTATGTTAAGAAACTACTATCGCATGGGTGTAAGAATGATTGCCTTAACATGGAATTATGAGAACGGAATTGGTTATCCAAACCTTTCTATGAAAGATATGGATGGAAATCGACCTAACTATAAGCGTAGTGTAGATACAGAAAGAGGATTGACAGAGTTTGGTATTTCATATGTGAAAGAAATGGAAAGACTTGGTATGATCATTGATGTTTCTCACTTAAATGATGCTGGTTTCTATGATGTATTGAAATATACGACAAAACCATTTGTGGCGTCACATTCTAACGCAAGAAGTGTATGTAATGTAGCACGTAATATGAGTGATGATATGATTCTTCAATTGGCAAAACGTGGTGGTGTCATGGGACTTAATTTCTGTGGCAGTTTCTTGGCCGATCGTGATGATCACAAGAGTTGTGTAGACGATATGGTCAAACATATTCTATATATCAAAGATCTTGCTGGAATCGATGTGATTGGATTAGGTACTGACTTTGATGGTATTTCATGTCCTTTAGAAATTGAAGATGCTTCTATGATGAATTTATTAGAAGAAGCTTTATATAAGGCGGGTCTTACACAAGAAGAAGTGGAAAAAATCTTCTATAAGAATGTATTAAGAGTCTATAAATCAGTATTGTAAATGGATCGTTTGATCCATTTTTTTTGTTTTTGTTGAAGAATATGATATAATTTCAGATGTAAATTTCTGTAAGAAATATGAAAGAGAGAATGAAAGACTATGGAATTATTGAAATTATTAGGTATTCTAATTGTCGTAATCGGATTTGTATTAAAATTGGATTCGATTTTGATTATTATGATTGCCGCTATTGTGACTGCACTTGTTGCAGGTATGGATCCTGTTACTTTCTTGGAAACACTTGGATCTAGTTTTGTCGCTAACCGCAGTATGTGTGTGTTTGTGATGGTCATGGTTGTTACGGGTACTTTGGAAAGAAATGGTTTAAAACAAGCAGCAGCTAATTTAATGAAGAAATTCAAAAATGCATCAGCTGGTGTTGTTCTTGCGATTTACGGTGTGTTCCGTCTAGTCTTTGCGGCATTTAATGTAAGCTTTGGTGGCGTTGCCGGATTTGTTCGTCCTATTGTATTGCCTATGGCGAGTGCTGCAGCTAAGAAAAATGGTAAAAAGATCAGTGAAAAGTATGAAGAAAACTTAAAAGGAATGGCAAGCGGTATGGAAAATATCGCATGGTTCTTTGGGCAAGTTTTATTTGTGGGTACAAGTGGAATGATTTTAGTACAATCTACATTAGCTGGCTTAGGCTACAATGTTGAATTGGTCGATTTAATGAAAGTACAAATTCCAGTGGCAATTATTGCCGTAGCTGTTGCGATTGTGTATTACTATTTTAAAGATAAACAATTATCTAGAAAGGAGACTAAATAATGAATCCAATTCAATTTTATACGAGTGTGGATGTTACACTTTCAGAAAAACTATTAGAAGTCATGTATTGTCTAATTGGATTGATTTCTATGTATGTTGCCTTTAAAAATCTAAAAGATAAAGAAAATAAAAACAGTGTTGGTTCATTTGTTTTCTGGTTTGATCTAGGAGTTATGTTTGTGCTAGGTAAATGGTTACCTGCCTTGGTTGATGGTATCTTGTTGATTGTCTTGGTTTTACCTCCAATTCTAAAGAAAGTTTCACCTGGTAATGAGCCTGAACCTACGCTTGAAGAGATGGAACAAAACAACAAGAAGATTGGCGCAAAAGTATTTGTTCCAGCTGTATGTATTGGTTTGTTTGCATTACTTGCAGCTTTCTTTACTAAGATTTCACCACTAGTTGGAATGAGTGTAGGTGTTTTTGTGGCCATGATTATTTTGCGTATCTATTCAAAATCAAATACACCAAGTGTCTTCTTAAAAGATTGTCGTAGAATGATGGATGTGGTTGGACCATTAAGCATGCTTCCAATGTTACTTGCTGCTTTAGGTGCTGTATTTACTGCAGACCGGAGTTGGTGATGTCATTTCTAGTTTAGTTTCGAATATTATTCCTGCAGGCAATGTTACAATTGGAATTATTGTCTATGCGATTGGTATGGCTGTCTTCACAATGATTATGGGAAATGCTTTTGCGGCAATTACCGTAATGACAGTAGGAATAGGTGCTCCATTTGTGCTTAAATATGGAGCGGATCCAGTAGTGATTGGATCTTTAGCTTTAACTTGTGGATATTGTGGTACACTATGTACGCCAATGGCAGCTAACTTTAATATAGTGCCAGTCGCAATTCTAGAAATGAAAGATAAAAATGGTGTCATTAAAAAACAAGTGCTTGTTGCCGTGGTTATGTTAGTGGTACAAATTGTCATGATGATCATGATGTCATAGGAGATGAAATGTTATGAAAAAAGTATTGATTACAGGATTTGATCCTTTTGAGGAGAAAAATTAATCCAGCTTATGAAGCTGTTAAATTATTGCCGGATGAAATTAGTGGGGCAAAAATTATTAAGAAAGAAATTCCTACGGTATTTCAAAAAGGGCCGGAGGCAGTTTATGAAGCGATTCAAGAGAATCAGCCAAATTACGTATTATGTATTGGTCAAGCAGGAGGAAGAAGTCAAGTCACACCGGAATGGGTGGGTATTAACTTTAGAAATGCAAGAATTGCCGATAATGAAGGCAATCAACCTTTGCAGACAAGTGTTGTAGAAAATGGGCCAGAAGCTTATTTTACAATGCTTCCTGTGTTTAGAATGGTTGAGAAAATGAAGGAAAATGGAATTCCTGCAAGTGTTAGTTATACAGCAGGTACTTATGTTTGTAACGATGTGATGTATTCTGTATTGCATTATTGTCATACAGAATTTAAAGATGTAAAAGGTGGCTTTATGCATGTACCTTTTGCCACTGAACAAACAGTGAATCAACCTGCAGGAACACCGGGAATGAACTTAAAAGATATTGCCAAAGCTATTGAATTGTCTGTAGAAGCTATGTTAGAGAGTGATAAGGATATTAAAGTGGTTTCTGGAGAAACGCATTAAGAGAAAAGAGTTATTCTTTTCTTTTTTTGACTTTTAAAATGTAAGAGATTACACTAAATGTAAAAAAAGAGGTGTATATATGAAAAGAAATGAACAATTAATTGAAAATACATGGAAAATAGAAGATATCTATCCAAATCTAGATGTGTTTTATAAAGAATTAGAGGAAGCAAAGACGCAATCAAAAGAATTATTGAAATATAAAGATCATCTAACAAATGCATCTAGTTTATATGCGTATTTAAAAGGGTGTGAAGAATTAAATGAAAAACTATATACATTGGATTGTTATACATCTTTATTAAGTGATCAAGATGGTTCAAATGCTTTTTATCAAGATTTAAAAGGAAAGGCAAATATAGTTATTACAGAAATTCATTCTCAGCAAGCTTTTTTTGAAGTAGAGCTTTTAAAATTGTCTGATGTAGAAACATATTTCGAAAAGGAACCTGGATTAGAGAGATATAGACGATTTATTCAAGATATTTATCGATTAAAGCCATATACTTTGTCTATGGAAAAAGAAGAATTGTTGGCAGGGTGTCAGGATATTTTTTCTAGTAGTGCAAGAGCATTCTATATTTTGAATGATGTGGATACAAGATTTGAAGATGTTAAAGATGCGAAGGGGAATGTTCTACCATTGACATCAGGAAGTTATGTGGATTATTTAGAAAGCGCAGATGAGACCTTAAGAAAGTCGGCTTTCGAAAATATGTATGCAGCTTATGGTAAGGTTCAAAATACGATGGCTTCTTTATTGAATTCACAATGTAAGATGTTGAAATATGAATCGGATTTAAGAGGATATCCAACATCATTGGAGGCAAGTACAAATAAAAATGGAGTTCCATCAAGTGTGTATAAGAATTTGATTAAGCAGGTACATAAGGATATTGCACCTTTGCATAAATATATGAAGGTTCGTAAAAAGGCTTTAAAGAAAGATAAATTAAATATGTATGATTTATATGTTCCTTTAGTTAAGGAATTTGATAAGAAAATTACCTTTGAAACGGCAAAAAAAGAAGCGTTAGCTTCCGTGGCTTTATTAGGACAAGAGTACGTAGAGGCTTATGAAAAAGGTTTAAATTCACGATGGATCGACGTATATGAAAATGAAGGAAAGCGTTCAGGCGCCTATTCTTGTGGTGTGCCATGTCATCCTTTTGTCTTATTAAATCATACAGATACATTAAGAAGTGAATTTACTTTGGCACATGAAATGGGTCATGCGATGCATTCTTATATGTCTTTTAAACATCAGCCTTTTATTAATAGCGATTATAAGATTTTTGTGGCTGAAGTCGCTAGTACATGTAATGAAGCTTTGTTGATGCATTATTTATTGGAAAGAACTACGGATAAAAAAGAGCGTGCTTATTTGATTAATTATCTATTGGAACAATATCGTGGAACAATGTACCGCCAGGCTATGCTTGCAGAATTTGAAATGTTGATCAATGAGGAAGTGGCTAAAAATAATACGTTGAGTGCTGAATTATTGAATAAGATCAATCATGATTTAAATGCATTTTATTATGGTGAAGATGTGATTGTAGATGCGCCAATTGATTTAGAGTGGGCAAAAATCCCACACTTATATATGAATTTCTATTTGTATCAATATGCGACAAGTTTTTGTGCTTCCATGGCCATTTCGCAAAAGCTATTAAAAGGCAATCCAGAAGATATTGAGAATTATTTGAATTTCTTAAAGGGTGGATGTTCTAAGTCTCCAATTGATTTATTAAAAATGGCAGGCGTCGATATGACAAGTCCACAACCAATTCATGATGCGATTTGCCAGTTTGATAAGCTTGTGGATGAGTTTGATGAATTGATCAATTGTAAATAAATGAAATTTTACTGAAAATAACTTGCAAATAAAATGAAAGAAATGTATCATATTTTTAAATTAAGAGGGTGATGTGAATGAACAATAAGATTATGAAGTCAGGATTAGCAGCAATGATGGCTGCAAGCTTAGTGGGATGTTCATCTTCGTCAGGTGATAATTCGAATAATGTTTTAACCGTTGGAATTACTGCACAGATGAATGGTGTATTTTCACCACTGTATTATGAAAGTGCATACGATGCATATGCGATCAACTTGATATATCAATCAATGCTTCAGTATGATGAAAATGAAGAATTACAGCCAGTTTTGGCTAAGGAGCTTCCTACAATTAGTGATGATGGAAAAACGGTTACTTTTAAGTTGAATAAAGGTGTTAAGTTTTCCGATGGATCTAAGCTTTACTTCTAGTGATGTAAAATATACATTTACAGTGTTGGCAGATCCTAGCTATACAGGAAGGTTTTCGAGTGATGTAGAAAATATTGAAGGTTATAAGGAATATCATGATGGGGATGCTACAGAATTAAGTGGAATTGAGACACCAGATGATTATACGGTTGTTTTCCATATGACACAGCCAAGAATTGATGCGGTAACTACTTTTGGTACTCGTGCTATTTGTTCGGATACACAATATAAGTACAAGAAGGGACACATATCAAAGATTGAAAAAGATACTTCCAATCCGATTGGTAGTGGGGCTTATAAATTGAATAAATATTCAAAGGCAACCGGCGCTAGCTTTGTAAGAAACGAGAACTTTAAAGCTAAAAAGGAGAATATTCAATTGATAAGGTTATTATCAAAGTTTGCAGTACTTCAACTGAGTTAAATGAACTTCAAAAAGGAAATGTGGATTATTTACCTGAGAATGCAGATCCAACTAAAATTGGACAAGTTAGTCTAGATGACAATTTGACATTTAATACATACCCACGTGCGACAGAAGGCTATGTTTACTTTAACTGTGCACAAGGTCCTACAGCCGATCCAGCCGTACGTAAAGCCTTAGCTTATGCGACGGATCGTCAAGGCTTTGTCGATAGTTTCTTCTCTTGGGAAAAAGCAAATAAGGAAGCAAAAAAAGAAAAACTAGCCTTTGTACCAGCTGTATATGCGAATCCAGCAAGCGCCAATTTAGGCACTTATATTCGTGGTGAAGAGGCTTTGGATGGTCTTGAAACTTATGAATTTAATGAAGATAAGGCAAATCAAATCTTAGATGAAGCTGGATGGGAAATGGCAGATGATGGTTATCGTTATAAAGATGGTCAAAAATTAAGAGTTCGTTTCATGATTGCGGAAGGTTCTAGTTCATTGGAAACTTTGATTCCTATGATTGAAAAAGACATACAAAGGTATTGGCGTTGATTTAAAACAGACAATTCTAGAATTCAATTCATTATTGTCAAAAACAAGTGATGATAGTGCATTGGGTGAATGGGAAATGAGTTGTCTTGCGATGAGCTTTACAGGTGTAGCCAATACAGATTTAAATTCTATGTTGAAAACAGAGGATGTGAATAACTATGCAAGACTATCAGATAGTGAATTAGATTCATTATTGGATGAAGCAATGTATACAACAGATGAAGCAAAATCAACAGAGCTTTATAAACAGGTTATGATTAAGGAAAATGATTTATTGCCATATTTAGCATTATATGGAAACCAGAATTTCAACTTATATAACAAGCGTGTTAAGAATATGAAGACAGGTCCAATTCATAACTGGTCACAAGCAATGGATACAGCTACTTTAGATTAAGAGTGTACATATGTACATTCTTTTTTCTTGTAAGACACATTTAATAAAACAGGATATAGACATCATTAATGTCAAATAGACTTGTACAATTTACCTGTAAGTGAGGTAATGAAACATGTGTACAGAATTTAATTTAAAAATAGAAGAATCTACTGAGTTGCTAGATACAAGAATATTCGATAGCTATGATACAAATGAATTGCTACTATTATCCGATACTATTAAACAATCATGCTTTGAATTTCTATTCAATTCTCATATTGAGTGCTGCCCTTATTGTGGAAGCGTTCATATCGTTAAGGCTGGAAAAAACAGTAAAGGAACACAACGCTATAAATGCAATAATTGTAAACGAAGGTTCATTAATAGTACAAATCATCTAATGCATTGGTCCCACTTATCAAAGGAACAATGGGAAATCTTGTTTTATTCTTCATTAAACAATGATTATTTATCCAAAACTGCGAAGCTTGTAGGTATCAGTATTGTTTCTGCATTTTATAACAGACACAAACTTATGTATGTGCTAAATGAATTGATAAACAAAAAAATTGTGTCAAAGAAAAAATTGCACTAGATGAAACATATTTGACATACCAAGCTAAGGGGGTTGTAAACCAAAATCGTAGAGGTATAAGTAAAGATAAAATTGGTATTGCATGTGCAATAGATGAAGATGGAAATTATGTTGTACACACAGCAGATAGAGGTCGTCCCACCTCTAGCACGCTAATAGATATTTTTAAAAACACAATACGTCCTTGGATCAATCGTAATCAGTGATAGTCAAAGAAGTTATCACCAATTAATGGATGCATTAAACATAAAATGGGTCAAAAATACCATCTGGTGAAAAATCAAAAGATGGATATACTCTAGAAATGGTTAATCATCTTCATGATAGAATAAAAAGCATTTTTCAGAGGCAAAAGAAATGTAATGACACATTATCTACAAGGTTATCTAGCATTATTTCAATATAGTGAGTTACATACAATGATGATTGGTAGCAAGATGTTTCAAGATGAATTCATGAAGATTAACAACATCTTAAGTGGCATTCGAAATAAAGATATATGCCCAGAAGTCAATTTATATAAGACGTTGTATGAGTGTTGATTTTAGCTTTATATCCTAATTTATTAAATGTGTCTTTTCTTGTAAAAAAAAAGGAGGTGAGTCTATTATTGTGACTCACCAAAGAAATAGGAATATATGAAATAAACAGCTTTTTATTAGGAAAGGGTTATATGTATTGGGTTGATTACTGTTTATTTCTGTATATAGAATAGTTTTAATAACTTAAAAGAAGCTTAAAGAAACCATGAAAATATTTACAAATTTATGAAAAAAATGTAATTTCTTTCTTGACACTATGTATATGATGAGTATAATAAGCACTATAAAGTAAATCGAGTAAAGATAGAGGCAGCATTGCATCAGAGTAAAACATGGAGTTGGCAGACTGTGAAGTGTTTGAAAGGTAACCAATGCCGAAAGAAGTAAAATGGCAATTTTATTTCTTGGGGTTATAAGGAATACTTATAACACTCCTTCGTCAGGAAGAGGCGTTATCTTATAGTTAATGAGATTGTTTTTTAGCTATGTGGTATGCCCGCATAGCTTTTTCTATTCTTTGCCGATTAGAGAAGGAGAAAAGAAATATGAGCTTTAAAAAATTAATGGCATCTGCCATGGTATGTGCTTTTGCACTAACAGGATGTGGATCAAACACAGCTACAACATCAGAAGATAAGGACACACATTTGTCGTAGGAATGGAATGTGCATATGCTCCATTTAACTGGCAAACTTCTACAAAAACAGATACTTCTGTAAAATTAGGAAAATCAGGATATGCGGATGGATATGATGTGCAGGTTGCAAAAAAGATTGCGAAAAAATTAGGAAAAAAATTAGTCATTAAGAAAACTGCATGGGATGGTTTGATTCCGGCTTTAGAAGGTGATGAAATCGATGCGATTATCGCTGGTATGACTAAAGATAAAACACGTGAAGAAGGAGCTGACTTTACAACTCCATATTATGATTCAAAGGGAATGATCATGATTGTTCGTAAAGATAGTGAAGAAGCTGGATATACAGATATTCAACAATTTACAGGTAAAAACATCGTTGGTCAAAAAACAACAAACTATGATGATGTCATTGATCAAATTAAAGGTGTAAATCACGTAACACCAAAGGCTACTTATCCAGAAATGGTATTGGCTTTACAACAACACGAAGTGGATGGAATTACTGCTGAAATGGCAGTTGCCAAAGGTGTGGTAGAAGCAAACCCAGACTTAACTATCGTTCAATTCGCAGATGGACATGGATTTGATTGTGATACAACTGTTTCAATCGCATTAAAGGAAGGTTCTCGTGATTCAAAATTCTTCAAAAAAGTTCAAAAAGCATTAGATAGTATTTCGGATGAAGAACGTGAAGAAATGATGGAATATGCAGTTGAACACCAACCAACAGAGGATTAATTATGGTGCGCCAGTTCGGTGCAGTTGATTTAGTTGGGTGAGACTCCTAACCTGGTAACTCTTGGAGCAAAGAGGCCAGTATCTAGTCCTTGGGCATTGTATCGTGAGGTACAGTGTTAAGCGTAGGAAGGAAAGACTTAGAGCCCTAAAGCGAAAGCCTGAAGCAATCTAGCGTCGTTAGTTCCAACAAAGTGGTGGGTGATGCTCTCATATAAGCCGCAACCAACATAGATCGAATCGCTATGCCAGATTCAATCCACGGACACCACCGGCGTTGTAATGCAGGGCGAGAAGTCAAGGTATCAACTGCATACCTGGGAGGTCTTGCAGTTTCCGATAAACACGGTACTGTTGTTACAAGTGCCAATACCACAAGAACGACGGGAAGAACTGCAAGAAGTCCGATGAGGTCATATTGTAGCTATGAAGTGTATGAAAGTACATGGAGCGAAGGACCGAAACACAGTTACGTTTCTTGAAGGGAAACATGTTGAAAACACTGGAGGTTACAAAGACATGGGAACAAAACGACAAGATATAAGAACATTGTCAAAAAGACATCCCTAACTGGAAACGTTGATGTATCGAGTAGACAAGGAGTCTTTATTAAGACAACATCGTCTACAAAAAAGAAAGACAAAGCTCCAGGAATAGACATGATAACCAAGGAAGTGTATCAGGAAAATCTGAATGAAAATATAGATGACTTGATGCAAAGACTAAAGAGTTTTAGCTATAAGCCACAACCCGTAAGACGAGTTTGAAATCGACAAGGGAAATGGCAAGAAAAAAGACCTTTAGGGATACCGGCCTATGAAGACAGGCTCTTTCAAGGAGCCATGGCAGATATACTTAGTGATGTATATGAACCTAGATTTCTAGATTGTTCATATGGATTCAGGCCAAAACGAAGTCCTCATGATGCAATTAAAGTTATCAATGATACCATTATGTATAAGAAGGTAAATTATATACTGGATTGTGACATTAAAGGTTTCTTTGACAATGTGAATCATGAGTGGCTCATGAAATTCCTTCGAAATGATATCGCAGACCCGAACTACCTGAGATATATAGCGAGAATGCTCAAATCAGGTGTCATGATAGAAGGAAAGTATGAGGATACTAGTGTAGGAACACCTCAAGGAGGACTAATAAGTCCAATACTTGCCAATGTGTACTTACATTATGTATTGATTTATGGTTTGAAAAAGTGCATCAAGAAACAGTTGTATGGAGAAGCATACCTGGTAAGGGTTTGCCGACGATTTCTTAATAATGTTTCAATATGAAAGTGATGCACAAAGAGTATATGAAGCGGTAATTAAAAGAATGGAACTTTTTGGATTGGAACTATCCAAGGAAAAGACACGAATACTTCCATTTGGAAGATACAGTGTTTCAAGAGAAACATTTGATTTTCTAGGCTTTACACATTTCAACAGTAAAACAAGAAAAAGGCTACTACACTGTAGGACATAAAATAAGTCGCAAAAAAGAAGAAGCAATTCAAGTCAAACTTAAAGAAATGGGTCAAAGAGAATAGAAACACTCAATTTGACGAATTTATGAAGACATTGAACAAGAAACTTACTGGTAGCGTTAACTACTACAGTTTGAGTGGAATGATAAAAGAGGTTAGAAACCTTTGGCAACATTCACTATATGTAACGTTCAAATGGTTAAACAGAAGGAGTCAAAGAAGAAGTTTTAAATTGAAAGGTTCTATGAAATATGGAATGACCGAATCATTCATCATCCTTATATCCATGTTGATATTTGGAGCGGTGATAAAGTCATTTACAACAAGAATGTTTAAAAAGTAACAGTGGGGAGCCGTATGGGGAAAACTGCACGTACGGTTCTTAGAGGAGTTTATCTCCAACTGTTTAATTATTAGAGAAGGAGAAAATTTACTTATGCATATTGATATTGCGAAAGCTTGGAACATATTTGTTCATAACTTACCTCTTTTCCAATATGGAATTGAGATGACTTTGTTGTTCGCATTTGTTGGTACTTTTGCAGGATTTGTCGTCGGCTTATTAGTCGGCGGCATTCGTGCGATTGAAATCAATGAATATGATTCAACGGGTATCAAAGTTTTAAAAAAGAATAGGTAGAATCATTACGGGATTGTATATTTGGGTGTTCAGAGGTACGCCAATGATGGTTCAAGCTATGTTTATTTACTATTTAGGAAAACCTGTGATTGGATGGACTCCGATTACAGCAGGTTTAATTATTATTTCAATCAATACAGGTGCTTATATGGCTGAAATTATTCGTTCTGGAATTCAGTCTGTGGATAAAGGACAAAATGAAGCCGCAATGTCTTTAGGTATGACAACGATGCAAACTTTGATGTATGTTGTATTTCCTCAAGCTATTAAGAATTCATTTCCTTCAATTGGAAACCAATTGATTGTAAATATTAAGGATAGTTCAATGTTGAATGTTATTACGGTAACTGAACTGTACTTCCAGACAACATCTGTAGCTGGAAGTAACTATCGTTATATTGAAACGTTTATGGTTTCAGCAGTTTTATATTTAATTTTAACAACACTTGCTTCTTTTTATTGAATTATCTTGAAAAAAGAATGGATAGCGAAAGTAGCATGAAAAGATTTCTGTAGCTAGGAGGGTATTTATGGAAACAATTATTCAAATTCAACATCTCCAGAAACATTTTGGAAATCTTAAAGTATTAAATGATGTAGATTTCGATATTCATAAAGGAGAAGTGGTTACGATTTATTGGGTCAAGTGGATCTGGTAAAAGTACAATGTTAAGATGTGTAAACCTATTAGAAAGAATGGATGGAGGCCATGTTCTATATCATGGTAAAAGACATTCTGAGTGGTCAAATGGATGTCAATGAATATCGTTCTAAGGTTGGAATGGTGTTCCAAAGTTTTAACTTATTTAATAATTTGACTGTTTTAGAAAACTGCGTGTTAGGTCAGATTCGTGTTTTAAAAAAAAATCGAAAGAAGAAGCAAAGGCTACAGCTTTAAAATTCTTAGATGTAGTAGGAATGAAAGAATTCGCGAATAAGCCAAGCACTAAACTTTCTGGTGGACAAAAAGCAACGTGTTGCGATTGCTCGTGCCTTGTGTATGGATCCAGAAGTGTTATTGTTTGATGAGCCAACTAGTGCATTAGATCCAGAAATGGTTGGTGATGTTTTGGATGTCATGAAAAAGTTAGCGGATGAAGGTTTGACTATGGTTATCGTTACACACGAAATGCAAGTTTGCTAGAGAAGTAAGTGATCGTGTTATTTTTATGGATAAAGGTGTCATTGCAGAACAGGGTAGCCCAGAACAATTGTTCGAGCATCCTCAACAAGAAAGAACGCAACAATTTTTTATCTCGTTATCAAAGCCGTTAAGCGGCTTTTTCTTTTTGTGAAAAAAATTCATTTGTTGAGACGAGTTCATTGAAAAAAAGGCCTAGTTAGTGTTATATTATTATCGATTAATGGAGGAAAAATACAATGGAAAAAAGACCAGTAATATTGGTTGTTATGGACGGTATTGGTATTCGTGAAGACAAGAAGAACAATGCGGTTGCATTAGCCAACAAACCAACACTTGATAAATTGTGGGCTGAATGTCCACATACACAACTTCGTGCTCATGGACTTGCAGTAGGACTTCCTACAGATTCAGATATGGGTAACTCAGAAGTTGGACACAACGCATTAGGTTGTGGACAAATTTACTCTCAAGGAGCTAAATTAGTTAATGAAAATATTGAGTCTAAAGAAATCTTCAATTCTAAAACTTGAAGGATTTAGCTGAAAATGCAAAAGGTAGTAAAATGCATTTCATCTGTCTTTTTAAGTGATGGAAACGTGCACTCTAATATTTCTCACTTAAAGGCTTTGATCAAAGAATCTAAAAATGAAGGTATTAAAGAAGTTCGTGTTCATGCATTACTTGATGGACGTGATGTTCCTGCAACTTCAGCTTTAGAATATGTAAATGATATTGAATCATTTATGGCAGAATTAAATGACGACAACTTCCACGCATGCATTGCTAGTGGTGGTGGACGTATGCAAATCACAATGGACCGTTATGAAGCTGACTGGTCTATGGTTGAACGTGGATGGAAGATTCACGTAATGGGTGAAGGAAGACAATTTGCTTCAACTACAGAAGCTATTGAAACTTATCGTAAAGAATTAAATGTTGTTGACCAAGATCTTCCAGGATTTGTCATCGCAAAAGATGGTACTCCAGTTGGAACTATCGATGATGGCGATAGCGTAGTATTATTCAACTTCCGTGGAGACCGTGCTCAAGAAATCTCTTTAGCATTTGATGGAGATGCTTCATTTGATAAATTTGATCGTGTTAAAGTTCCAAATGTTAAATTTGCAGGTATGTTACAATATGATGCAGACTTACAAATTCCAAAGAACTATTTGACTGAACCACCAAAAAATCAAATATACATTGACTGAAGAATTGTGTAAACATGGTATTCGTGAATATGCAATTAGTGAAACTCAAAAATATGGACACGTTACTTATTTCTGGAATGGTAACCGTTCAGAAAAATTTGATGAGTCTTTAGAAACTTATGTTGAAACTCCAAGTGACGTAGTTCCATTTGAACAAAGACCTTGGATGAAGGCTGCTGAAATCACTGACAAATTGTGTGAAGCAATCGAAAGTGGAAACTATGATTTCATTCGTACAAACTATCCAAATGGTGACATGGTAGGACATACTGGAAGTTTACCTGCAACTATTATTGGTGTTGAATCTGTAGACTTAGAACTTGCACGTGTTATTGAATCTGTAAATAAAGTAAATGGTATTTTATTAGTAACTGCAGACCATGGTAATGCGGATGATGAAAGTAAGACTAGCCACACATTAGCACCAGTTCCATTCATTGTATATAATGCTGAATGTGAACTAAAAGAAGGCGAAGATCTAGGATTGTCAAATGTTGCAGCTACAGTTTGTGATTTCTTAGGATTAGAACCAAACGAACACTGGAACCCATCTTTAAAAAAATAATTTAGATTATAAGGAGTAATGTAAAATAAACTTTACTCCTTTTTTATTTGCAATCATGATAAAATGACAAAAAGAGGTTGATGATATGGAAAGAGTTTTAATTGTTGAAGATGATGAAAATATTCGTCAGTTATTAAAATTAACGCTGGCTAGTTTTAATTATGAGTTAATTGATTTTGAGAATGGAAAAGATGCATATGATTATCTTTCAAGACAATAAAGTTGACTTAGCTATTCTAGATTTAATGCTTCCAGGTATGAGTGGATATGATATTTTAAAGTTTATTCGTTCAAAAACATCTTTAAAAAAGATTTGCCAGTAATCATTTTAAGTGCAAAAGATAAAGAATTAGATAAAATTATGGGATTAGATCTAGGAGCGGATGACTATTTGACAAAGCCATTTAGTGTTTTAGAACTTGCAGCAAGAATTCGATCTTTACTTAGAAGAAGTAAAAAGGATGAGCGTTTGATTCAGATTCACGGATTATGTATTGATTTGGATAAACGCATTGTAATGATTCATGAAGAGCCTGTTGAATTAACATATAAAGAATTTGAACTTCTTAAATATTTAGCTAAAAATGAAGGTAGAGCCGTTTCTCGTGAAGAGTTAATCAACCAAATTTGGGGATATGATTTTATCGGTGAAAGTAGAACGTTAGATGTACATATTAATTCATTACGAAAAAAACTAGGCAATGAATATGCACATTGGATTCAATCTGTAAGACAAGTTGGCTATCGTTTGGTAGCTGGAGATAATGATGCATAAGAAAATTGTTCGTTCCTTTTTAATTACGTTTTTAATTACATTTCTTCTTGGGTTTGGTTTACTTTATGTAAGCTTGTACAAAAGCATCCATTTCACAAGATAGACAGTATTTGATGAATACAGTGAAGCTTGTAAAAAATTTAGAAATTGATGATTTAAATACGACTCGTTTAGGAGATACATTTAAATCGGAAGATATTCGTATTACAATTATTAAGCGAAATGGTAAAGTTTTATATGATAACTACAAAGATAAGATTAGTGAAAAGCATTTACAGCGTGAAGAAGTAAAACAAGCTCTAGAAGAAGGAACAGGTACATGTATCCGTCATTCAAGTACGATGCAACGATCCTATTTATATGTGGCAGATTATGAAGATGATAATCAAACAATTGTTCGTTTAGCTATGCCTTTTGATGGATTGAGTCAATCTATTTCTATTTTATTAGCTCCATTTATTTTTAGTATATGCCTATCGTTTATGGTTGTATTTATCTTATCTAAGAGAATGGCCGATGAAATTGTTGAACCATTTCAAGATATCACAAATACAATTAATTCAACGAACATATCCGAAGATGTTTTAACTTTTAACACATATAATTATCCAGAACTTTATAAAATCACAAATGCCCTGACAAATATGTCAAAAGAAAATAAAAAGTATTTGGAAAGACTGGAAAAAGAAAAAAAGGTTCGCCAGGAATTTTTTAGTAATGCGAGCCATGAATTGAAAACACCATTGACTTCGATTCGTGGATATACGGAATTGATTCGTTCACATACTATTCAAGATAGTAATCAAATTGATACGTGTTTGGATTGTGTCTTAAAAGAAAGTGATCATATGACGCAGTTGATCAATGATATTTTAACCATTTCTAAATTAGAAACGGAAGAAATGCAAGTGACATATTCACATATTCAAGTAAAGAAGTTATTGGATTCTATTATAGAAACTTTAAGAGTGCAAATTGAGAAAATGGATTTAAAAGTATATGTGAATGCGACAGAATTTACAGTCTTTGCAGTATGGATCATATTAAAGGAATCTTTTATAATGTGATTTCGAATGCGATCAAATATAATAAGGTGAATGGACGTATTGATATTGTGTTGAAAAAGAATCAAAATAATATGTATTTTAGTGTAGAGGATACGGGTATTGGAATTCCAAATAAAGATCAAAATCGAATTTTTCAACGTTTTTATCGCGTAGATAAACAACGTTCCAAAACGATACCTGGAACAGGACTTGGATTATCCATTGTAAAGCATGTTGTTTATTATTATAAAGGAGATATTCATTTAACTTCAAAAGAAGATGTAGGAACTAAAATAACAATTGAATTACCTATTGTTGTAAAAGAAACCCCAGAGAGTTAGTCTCTGGGGTTTGGTGCATATTCTTGTTCGGATTTTTTTTTTAGAACATGAATGGCGAATGTAAATAAAATGAGTAAACGAATGATATCAATTAAAATAAAGAATATAAATACACGAATGGAATATTCATGTGAATTATAATATTTCATAAGGCTAGGCAAATAAACAAGAATGCGAATGAGTTCACCAATCATGCAACAAGCGATAATTTTCTTTGTAGCTTTTTGGTTGTAGTACATATAGAACAATGGAATTGTCCATATGAATGCAGTAAATATACAAAGTACAAAGATATCTCTTGTCGCAAATACCTTTTGCATATCCATGCTTTCGAATAGATTTGAAAAGATTTGAATTAAAATTGGAAATAAAATCAACTCTCCATAAATAATAATACCTAAACGAACGGATAATTGAGGTAAAGTCATAGGCGTTTTTTCCGTTTCATATTCATCTTCATCGTCTTGTTCATCTTGTTCCATTTCTTTTGCGTATTTTTCTTTGATTTTATTGTAGTCTACATTTTTTGTTTGTTTTTCAACCCAATCATCATCTTCATCATCCAATTCAATGGTGTGATCATAATAAATCTTACACCAACGATTATTTTTTAAATATCCACCAATTTGGCTCAGTGCCATTGTTTTTACAAGCATACAAGCGACAAGGATAAAAAATGGAAGTATATTTTTAAGGTTGGATAATAGTAAATGGATTGGAAAATAAATCAATAAAAGTGTGATAACTAAATCGATCCAATAAAGTATACGAAACCATTTGTTGCCTAAAGAAAGAAGAACAAAGGTGATGCCATATAATATTATTTGTCCAGCTGTTAGCTTTAATAACATGGAGTGAAAAGAAGGATCATCAACTTTTAAAAATTCTATGTTAGAAAATAAATATGCCATTAAAAAAAAAGTATATACATAATATGGCGAAATATAAAATTAAATGTATAGTTATTTTTTGTTTAGCTTTTTGATAGAGAATCAGGTTTTGTTCCTGTTTAGAATACATATAAAGACCTACTTTCTATTTTGAAATGAATATACATTTCTTATATTATTTTAGCATAGGAATGAAATTCATTGTCAATATTTTAACAATGGATTAATATATCAAAGGAGGAATAATGAAAATGGAATTAAAAACGATTCGAATTCAACGTGTTGTTGAACAACAAAATTTGGCATCTGTTATGAAAAGTGGTTCATTAGATGTCTTAGCTACACCACAAATGATTGCGTGGATGGAAGAAGCAGCCTGTTTATGTCTTGATTTAGACCAAGGCAAAACAAGTGTAGGCATTTCTATGAATGTATCACACGATATGGCTAGTCCCTTAGGCGCAACAATCACAATTGAAGCTAAAATGGTAAATGTAGATGGTCGCAAAATTGATTATGAAGTGCAGGCTTTCCAAGATGGAAAATCAATTGGAAAAGGTGTGCACAGTCGTTTTGTGGTAGATGCACAAAAGTTTATGGATAAAGCATATAAAAAATAAAAAAGAGAGCGGTAGAATTTAAACTCTTTACCGCTTTCTTCTTATTATTGAAAGATTTAAAAGAATCATACTTAAAGCTCCAATTGTATCAATACAAATATCTGTGACTTGTGGGCTTCTTCCCGAAATAAAAGATTGATGCCATTCATCGCTGCACGCATAAAGAATGCAAGTCATCAAGGCGAAGAATGCATAGCGTTTAATATTGTAGTTTTTATACATGTAGAGTGTGTTATAGCCAAGCAAGGCATAGATTGTAAAATGAGCTAGTTTGCGAATGAAGTGCATTGAAAAAGGTAAGAATTGTAAAAACCAAGCACTTGTTTGTGTGGATTGCTCTGCGTTTTGACTTGAAAAATAAAATATGAGCATCATGTTACAGATTGTAAGAATAGTGAATATGAATTTTTTTCAAATGGAAGGCTTCCTTTCTTGGATGAATAATGCGTAATTTGCTTTTTTAAAATCTTGTTCATTAAAATAATTTCGAACATAGATAAAATGATAATCAAAAAAAACATTGCTCATGTCAAAATCATCTAAGATGACATAACTTGTGATATTATGTTCATTTATAAATTCTTGGATTGCCTTTGTACGTGGTGAAATTAAAGGTGTAGTTGCCTTTATGTACTTTCCTAAGCCAAAAATATCAAACATAGTTTGTAGCTGATCAAGGGAGTATACAATTCTCCAAGAGCTTGTGATGATAATTTGTGCGTTGTATTTTTCAATTAATTGTTTCAAATAATCGATACTTTCTTTTGAAAAACAAGAATAGACTTGATTGACTAAATATACATTTAAATTTGCGATTTTAGGATGATTTAATTTTTTGGCTAGAGTATTTGGTAAACTATAATCAAAATGATATGTAGTGCTTTTTCGGTTTGGATTGATGACACCATCAATATCTAAAAATATACAAGGTTTCATAAGTGGTCCTCCTGTTAATATGATAGTCAAAATTGTACTCAAGTTCAAATGTTGATATAATTTAAAAAAAGGATGTGGGATTATGGAAAATAAAATTGTTCTTGTGACAGGAATGTCAGGAGCTGGAAAATCAAGTGCAATGAATGCCTTGGAAGATTTAGGGTATTATTGTATGGATAATTTTCCTAAGGAATTACTAGACAATTTAGAAGAATTATTAAGAAAAGATGAAACGCATTATAAAAATGTGGCATTAAGTGTGAGTGCAATAGATTATCAAGCTTTTGTCAGTTATTTTGAGAATATAAATAGAGAACTACAAATTTTGGTTTTTTTAGATTGTAGTGATGAAGAATTGTTGTTGCGCTATCGCTTTACAAGAAGACAACACCCAATGATTGTAAATCATTTAGCTACGACATTAGAGGATGCGATTGAAGTTGAACGTGATTTTTTGGATCATCTACAAGAGAATTCACAGAATACGATTCATATTGATACGACAAAATTAAGTACTTCAGCTTTGGCAAGTCGTGTTTTACATCGTTTTAAAAGTGCAAAACGAAGTGTATTTACAGTAACATTTCAATCTTTTGGATTTAAGCACGGGGTGCCATTAGATGCAGATATGGTTATTGATGTTCGTTTCTTACCCAATCCATTCTATGATCCTTTGTTGAGAGAAAAAACAGGAAATCAAAAAGAAGTTTATGATTATGTTATGGATAAAACAGAAACACAGGAATTTATTGTGCATTTAAAAAATTATTGTGATTTTGTATTTAACCAATATGAGAAACAAAATAAGTCACATATGATTGTTGCAATAGGTTGTACAGGTGGACAACATCGTTCGGTTTCCATTTGTAATGGTTATATGACACATATAAAGATACATATCGTTGTTTTAAATCACATCGCGATATTGGAGTGGATGAAGAATGAAAAAGATAGTTGTGATTGGTGGAGGTACAGGTCTATCCAGCATGTTGAAAGGCATGAAACGATTGGAAAATGTGGATTTAACGGCTGTTGTTACGGTTGCGGATGATGGTGGTAGTACAGGAAGAATTCGAGATATTTACAATGTACCTGCAGTTGGAGATATACGACATGTTTTATGTGCGATGGCCGATGAAGAAGATGAGGGTTTCTTTTCGGATTTATTAAATTATCGTTTTGAAGGTAGCAAAGACATTGGTGGACATAATCTAGGAAATTTGATCTTTTTGGCTATGATCAACACGACAGGCTCTTTTATGGGTGCTATTGAATCTATTTCAAGAGTTTTAAATGTGAAAGGAAATATTTTGCCGAGTACATTAGATGTTGTCACTTTGTATGCCATGATGAAGGATGGGACTTTGGTTCGTGGCGAAAAAAATATTCCAACTGTATACAATAGTATTGATCATGTGTTCTATCAAACGGATGTCCAAGCTTACAAGCCGGCTATTGATGCGATTGAAAATGCAGATTTAATTATATATGGAATTGGATCTTTATATACTTCGATTATGCCAAACTTGATTATTTCAGATATATCTAAAGCAATAGAAAAGAATCCTTGTAAAAAGATTTATTTCTGTAATGCGATGTCGCAACCTGGAGAAACAGATGGCTATACTGTACAAGATCATATTCGTGCAATTGAAAAGCATTCATTTAAACATCCAGTGGATTTAGTTGTTGTGAATCAATCAAAGTTACCAAAGGAAGTATTGGATATGTATGCTTCACAAAAAGAGTTATCCAATTTGTATTGGAAATGAGGCAACGGACTATGCTATTATACAAAGAGATTTGTTGGCCTTGGACTCAAAAGGACGTGTTCGTCATAATCCAATGGCGGTTAAACAAGTTGTTGAGGAACTAATCAAGGGGGGTATAGACTTGTCCTTTACTAGCGAAATCAAAAAGGAAATTTGTAAAGAAGGAATCGATGCTCAAATGATGAAGGCACAATTATGTGCCCTTTTTCAAATGCGAGCAAGTTTACATATGAACTGGCAAGGTATGTATTTATCTTTTCAGACTGAAAATGCAACGATTGCGAAACATGTATTTCAAATTATGAAAACATTATATAATGTGGATCCGCGTCTATCTGTATTGAAAAAAATGCAGTTAAAGAAAAACAATATATATCGCATTCAGGTTTTTGATAAGGCACAGGAAATTTTGGAAGACCTTCAAATTCTTACGGATTCAGGTTTACGATATACGCCAAGTGTGAAAATGGTGCGTTCAGAAAAGATGGCTAGAGCCTATCTTCAAGGATGTTTTTTGGCGAGTGGCAGTATCAATTCACCTAAGTCGAGTAACTATCATTTAGAGATGTCTAGTCAGGAAAAGGATTTGGCATTGAGTGTTCAAAAATTGATGCAGCTTGTTTTTTTTGCCTGCAAAAAGTAATTGAAAGAAAAAAGTTTATATGTCGTATATATAAAGGCTGGAGATAAAATTGCTGATTTTTTGCGCTTGTGTAATGCTTCGAATGCGTTGTTTGAATTTGAAGATTCTAGAATACAAAGAGATTTTTACAATCAGATCACGCGTTTAGATAATTGTGAAGTGGCCAATGAAGTGAAAAGCTTGAAAGCGGCAAAATCACAATTAGAGGCGATTGAATTTTTGGAAAGTAACGCAAAAAATATTGTGATTCCAGAAAAGATCATGCATGCGATGCAAATTCGAAAGATGTATCCAGAAGCAAATTTGAATGAATTGTGTTTGGAATGTAAAAATGAATTTGGTGAAGATATTTCAAAGTCAGGTATGAAACATCGTTTGGCTAAGGTGAAGCAGATGGCTAAAGATCTCAAGGAGGATTTAGATGTTTAAAAAAATAGGGGTTATAGTTTTATCTTTCTTATTATGTGCATGTTCAATGGGGGTTCAGTTAAAGAAACAAACGTTTACAATTGAACTTGGTAAAGATATTTATGCCAATCCAACTTTGTATTTAAAGGATTCATCTCGTACAAGTCGATTAGAAGTTGTTTCAAAAAGTGTTGGTGTAGATAAAAAAGAACAATCGTTTTATGACATCAGGCATGGATTATCTGGTGGTTGGAGAATATGATTTTGCGATTCAAGACGGGAATAAAGAATATCCGTTTGTGATTAAGGTAAAGGATACAACGCCACCTGTTTGTGCAAGCGAAGTCAGTCAAATCACTATAAGTGTTGGTCAAAATATTGATTGGAATTCATACTTTCATGCGACAGATCTATCAGGTGTGACTTTTGAAGCAAATGTGGATACGTCATCGGCTTCTACACAAGATGTACAAGTGAAGATTAGTGATCGTTTTGGCAATGCAGTCACAAAAAATGTAAGTGTGGTTGTACAATGAGAAAAGCTGATAAAATATTGATAGTATGCATTATGGTTTTATCTATTTTTCTTTGTATTCCCTTGTTTTTTTACTAAACATGTGAATAGCTATGCGAGTGTCTATGTGAAAGAAAAACAGGTTTTGCGTATCGATTTATCAAAGGATAAATCTTATGTTGTGAATGGAAAGCTTGGTAAAGTGCATATTGAGGTCAAACAAAAAAAGGTTCGTGTCACTCAAGAAAAGAGTTTGCATCATTATTGTTCAAAACAAGGTTTTGTTTCGGATGCCAATGTTCCAATTGTGTGTTTGCCAAATGAAACGGTGGTAAAAATTGAAAAAGAAGCCAGCCAGGATACGGTGATACAATGAATGTAAAAAAAAGTGTAATTCTAGCATTTCTAGTTGCGGTGGGAATCTTGTTGCAGCTGTTGGAAAGTTTTGTAGGTATCTTCATGATAGTTCCAGGATATAAGATTGGTCTTGCGAATATTGCAGGGTTGTTTGCACTTTATATATATGATGAAAAAAATCATTGGCTTATGTTTCTTTACTTCGCATTTTTTTATCAAGTTTGATGCAAGGAACATTATTTTCGGTTTCATTCTATCTATCGTTAAGTGGTGGGATTTTGGCTTGTATTGCGATGATTATTGCCTATAGAAGTAAAGTATTTTCTATATATGGAGTCAGCATACTTGGAGCTTGTTTTCATAATATTGGACAAAGTGATCGCGATTACTTGGATCTATCAACAATATTTTATGCAGCTTTTTTTTGCCAATTCTTTTTTGGCATTATCCATTGTGAGTGGTATATTAATTGCAGTAGTATGTAAAAAAAGTGTTAAGTCGAATTCATGGAGGTTTTTTATGGAAAAATATAGTTATACACCAAAAGGTGTTTGTAGTCGTCAATTCAATTTTGAAATTGAAGATGGAATTATTCAAAGTTTTGAAGCCATTGGAGGATGCAATGGTAATTTGAAAGGTATTGGTTGTTTATTGAAGGGAAGAAGTGTAGACGAAGTTATTGATACATTAACAGGTGTAACTTGTGGTAATAAACCAACGTCATGTCCGGATCAAATTGCGTGTGCGCTAAAGGCGTATCGTGGCTGATCATTTTTTAGGGGCTTTAAAAGAGATTGAGCGTCGTGCACAAAATAATATTCTTGTGTTTTCGGATGTTTTAAGTGAGCGCTTGGATGTTATAGCACAAAGCATGATTTCTAAACCGCTTTCGGATAATGATTATTTAAAGTTGGCTGAATTGTATTATAAAAAATTTTCGAAAGAAAAAAATAAACAGGGAATGTTATTTTGCCTTTTAAGGATGCAACAAATTGTGTTTTTAAAAGAGCATACGGATAAACAAACAGATGATATTAAATTGGAGTTTAGTGAAGAAATTGATGACATTACAAAAAAAAGCTTTTTTATCAAGAAAAAGAAATTATTATCAGAATTCATTAAGAAATATATTTCAAAGATTTATTTTGTTGGATACATTGGCATATGTTTTATTGTTGATGATATTTGTGCTTTTATTCCACATTCCTTTTAAAGTTGCATTTATACTTCTTGTGCTTGCTTGGATAGTTGTACTTGTCTATGCAAAACAGAAGGGGGTTCCATATTTTTATGGTTCGCGTATTCAAACGCTTTCACAAGAGGTGGATTCAACATTTTTACAAGTGGATCAAGGTATTTTTACAAAAGTCGAGTAATCGACTTTTTTTCACAAGTTCATTTGTTATACTTGTTAAATATATCACAAATGTGCTATTATTAAGCCATGGGGTGATATAAATGCAGAATAGAAATGTGCCCAAAGCGACTTTACAAAGATATCCAGTGTATTTAAAAGCTTTACGTAAGCTACAAAAAAATGGCGTTGAAAGAATTATGTCTAAGGAATTATCGAGTTTTGTTGATATTGAACCAACGACGATTCGACGTGATTTTTCATTTTTAGGCAATCTTGGAAAGCAAGGCTATGGATATGATGTGGATAAGTTGATTGAAATATTTAATAGTCAGCTTGGCGTTGATTTTGATGAAAAGATTATATTAGTAGGTGCAGGTAACTTAGGTCGTGCATTAATGAATTATAATAAGTGGAATTATGTAGTTGGAGAAATTGCATGTGCCTTTGATGTGGATCCTAAAAAATGTGGAACTCAATTTGGTGTTGAAGTATATCCAATGTCCGAATTGGAGAATAAGATTCCAGAAGGATGTCGTATTGCCATTTTAACAATTTCACATGATGTACAAGAAACGGTAGATAAATTGGTTCAGTGTGGAATCAGTGGCATAGTAGATTTTACGCATCAGCATTTTTTTGGTTCCAAAAGGGGTTGTCATAAAAAGTATTGATGTGGTATCATCTATACAAGAATTGGTATTTATTACAAATTCATTAGAAACAAAGACGCAGAAATAGAAGTCGTCCGAAAACAAACATTTAGAAGAGAGTCCTAGTGGGTGAAAAGGGATAATGTAAGTTTGGATAGATAACACCTGTGGAGTCGGACTGGAGAAATTAAGTAGACAGTGACGTGTGGAATGCGTTAAATTCCAATTGAGTGCATACATACGTGTGATGAAACAGGATGGTACCGCGGTTATAATCGTTCCTTAATTATTAAGGGACGTTTTTTTTTTATTTTGAAGGGAGAAACTATGTTAGTAAAAAAATTAAAAGAAACTTTTTTTGAACAGTACGATGGACAAAGTGTAACTTTGCAGGGTTGTTCGTACAAATCGTAATTCAAAGGCAGTTGGTTTTATTGCATTGAATGATGGAACAACTTTTTCAAATGTCCAAGTTGTATATGGAGAAAAATTAGAAAATTTTGATGAGGTATCTAAAATTACAACTGGTTCTGCAATGGAAGTAACAGGTAAATTAGTATGTACTCCAGATGCAAAACAGCCATTTGAAATTCAAGCTGAAAATATTTGTGTTTTAGGATTATGTGATCATGATTATCCTTTACAAAAGAAACGTCACAGTTTTGAATTTATGCGTGAAATTCCTCATGTACGTCCTCGTGCCAATACATATTATGCGATGTTTAGATTAAGAAGTGTTTTAAGTATGGCTATTCATACATTCTTCCAGGATCGCGGATTTGTTTATGTAAATACACCAGAAATCACTGGTAATGATGCGGAAGGTGCTGGAGAATGTTTTACCGTTACAACGCGTGAAGATGCAAAATATGATAAGGATTTCTTTGGAAAACATGCACAATTAACAGTATCTGGACAATTGCATGTTGAACCTTTTGCCTTAGCATATCGTAATGTTTATACATTTGGTCCAACTTTCCGTGCCGAAAATTCAAATACAACTCGTCATGCTTCTGAATTCTGGATGATTGAACCAGAACTTGCATTTGCGGATCTAGCAGACAACATGGATTGTATTGAGGAAATGATCAAGTATTGTATCAACTATTGTTTAGAACATGCTAAAGAAGAAATGGAATTCTTTGCGTCTATGATTGATAAAGAATGTATTAAGCGTGTAACACATGTGGCTAATTCTAGTTTTGAAAGAATGACATATACAAAGGCAATCGAATATTTAGAAAAAGCGAAAGATCAATTTGAAAACCAAGATATTTTCTGGGGTATGGATCTACAAAGTGAGCATGAGCGTTATATTTGTGAAAAAGTAGTAAATGGTCCGGTGTTCTTAACGGATTATCCAAAGGATATCAAAGCTTTCTATATGCGTATAAATGATGACAACAAAACTGTTGCGGCATGTGACTTGTTAGTTCCATATGTTGGAGAATTAGTTGGTGGATCACAACGTGAAGAACGTTATGATGTATTAGTAAATCGTATGAAAGAAATGGGAATGGAACAAGAAACTCTACAATGGTATTTAGATTTACGTCGTTTTGGAGGATGTAAACATTCTGGATTTGGTTTAGGATTTGATCGTATGTTAATGTATTTAAGTGGTGTAGCTAACATTCGTGATGTACAACCATATCCTCGTACACCAAGAAATTTAATTTTCTAATGATTTAAACAGGTATCTCGTTGATACCTGTTTTCTTGTGTGATATAAATAAGGGGTATGAAAAAAAACAAGAGTAATAAATAAAAGAAATTTAAGCACAATGATTATCGGAATGGTTACGATTGCAGTTGCGATTGTTCTGTGTTTTTTTATATGTTTCAAAGCCGAAACAAACGAATAAATCATCTCAATCTTACTTGAATGGTGTGGATGTTGATAAATTACAAAAAAAGGTGGGAAAGGATTTTGAAGGTACGTATCTATTAAAGGATTATGTGGTTTATGGAGAAACGTTATCTTTGTACAAAAGTAAATATGGATCAACAGAAACAGATAAGATGCAAGGTAACAACATTGTATTAAGAAATGTCATGACGGATGCGACAACGAGTTTTACTTTTAATGGAAGCGTAGATTCAGGTGTTGATTTAGGAACTTTAAAAGAAGGAATCTATGAATTATATACTTATAATCATTTTGAAAAAGAGCGAATCTATTTCAAAGATGCTTTTAAGGCAAAAGCTATTACTACGATGCGTCGTGATGAAAAGGTGACTTCCGTATCTTTTATGGCGGATAAAAATGCATTGAAAGAATATGGAATTCAATTTAAGAAAAATTACGCTTTTATTATAGTGACAAGTCAAGAACCAAATGAAGATATTTATGATGTGGTTATTGATCCTTGCGGAAATGCGATGAATTATTTTTCAAATACAGTTGATGTTGGTGCAAGTACATCTGTTTTAGATGAGGCTAGCTCTTCTTTAGAATTTGCCAAGAAAGTGAAAAAAGAGTTGGAAAAGAAAGGCTTGAAAGTAAAAATCTTGCGTAAGGAAAATGAAACTCCAGGCTATTATGGAGCGAATGGTCGTCCAGCACGTGCTTATAAGACAAAGGCAAAATTATATTTAGCCTTAGGTGCTAGTTTAGATGAGAATGTTTATGCTCCATACATGTTAACGAGTCCTTATACAAATAGTGGATTGGCCAATACGGTTTCATATTTTATGGAACAAAATGGTTTGACTTTTTATATGAAGCAAGAACGAATACTACACAGGAGAACGGTGTTTTATACGATTCTTATGCAGAAAGTGATAATGGAAAAGTTTTTAGAGTATGAACTTTATCCTCAATTAAGAGAAACAGGCGGAAAAAAGCTACATATGCAGGTGTATATGGGGATGAGTTTAAAAAAAATGTAGATTATAAAGATGCATACGGGATGTATGGTTTATATTTTTCATATGCGAGTGCAATGAATTCGCAAAGCGTTACTTACTATAATGAAAATGCGGATGCGATAGCTAAAATATTAGTTAAAAAGTATTGTTAGATATTTTGAAATTTAAGGGTGATATAGTATGAAATTACAATTGAGCAATATTCAAAGTCTTTTGTTGTGCCAAAACGGTTTTGGCTGGTGCAAAAATTTTCAAGTACGTGATAATGAAAAAATAGCGCTAGTTGGACGTAATGGTTGCGGTAAAACGACGTTGATGAAAATTATTTGTGGGCAGGAAAATTATGATTCTGGAACACGCATGGTATTGAATGGAACAAACATTGGTTATTTAGCACAGATTACTTTTGTGGATGAGGAAAAGACGGTATATGAAGAGCTTTTAACAGCTTTTGATAAGGTTCGTGAATTAGAAAAACAATTAAATGAGCAGGCGGAAGTTTTAAAAACAGATTCGAGTGAAAAGCAACTTGCGAAATATGATGCGTTGCAGACTCGTTTTTGAAGCTTTAAATGGATATCAATATGAGGTGGAATTAAAGAATGTATTTTTTCATTTTCAATTTGATGAGAATGATTTAAATAAAAAAATTATGTGAATTTAGTTCGGGACAAAAAACAAGAATCGCTTTAGTTAAATTATTGTTGACGAAACCAGATATTTTATTGTTGGATGAACCTACAAACCATTTGGATATCGCAGCTATAGAATGGCTTGAAAATTATGTGAAGCATTATCCTTTTGCGGTTGTTTTGGTCAGTCATGATCGTATGTTCTTGGATCATGTTGTGGATGAAATCGTAGAAATTGAATTTGGTAAGACACAAAGATATGTGGGGGATTATTCGCATTATTTAAAGGCAAAAGAAGAATATTTAAAAAAGAATCATGAGGCGTATGTTCGTCAACAACAAGAAATTCATCGTTTAGAGGATTTGATTGAGAAGTTCAGATATAAAAAGAACAAAGCCGCTTTTGCGAAGAGTAAACAGAAATATTTGGATCGTATGGATAAAATTGAAGATAGTTCATCGGATACAAGTCAAATGAAGGCGGTGTTTACTTGTGCAAGAAAGGGTGGTAAACAAGTTCTTGATGTTGAAGATTTAAGTGTTGGCTATGATAAAGTGTTGTCTAAAGTGTCCTTTCAATTACTGCAAGGACAACGTATGGCCATTGTTGGACCAAATGGTATTGGTAAATCCACTTTGATCAAAACTTTGGTGAAAGAACTTCCTGCCATTTCTGGTAGTTTCAAATTTGGTCATCAAATCGATGTGGGATATTTTAATCAGGAAAGTGCCCAGATGAAATCTAATAAAAATGTTCTTGATGAATTATGGGATATGGATTCGGATGCAACGCAAACGCAGATTCGTAATACATTAGCTAGTTTTTTATTTACGCAGGATGAAGTGTTTAAAGAAGTGAATGATTTGTCGGGTGGCGAAAGAGTGCGCTTAGCTCTTGCAAAACTAATGTTAGAACATGATAATGTTTTTACTTTTGGATGAGCCTACAAACCATTTGGATATACCAGCTAAAGAAGCATTGGAATCGGCATTAGAAAAGTATGATGGAACCATTCTTTTTGTATCGCATGATCGTATGTTTTTAAAGAAAATGGCTACGCGCGTATTAGAGATGGATTCTGTAGGTAAAATCTATGATTTGAATTATGAAGAATACTTGGATAAAAAGGCGAATAATGAATTGATAGAATCGGTAGCAAAGGTTGAAAAAGAGGTAAAACCACAAACGGTATCTTTTACGGATTTAAAGGCCATTAAAAATCGTGTTGCGAAACTTGAAGTTTTATTAGATGAGGCTGAGCAAGATTTAGAGGCTATGCGAGAATTAAGATATGAGCCAGAGTATTATCAAGATTATCGTAAGATGGAAGAGTTGGATGCAAAAATCGATGATAAGCATAATGAAATAGCCGCCTTAATGAAGGAATGGGAAGAAAAAATGGCTATGATGGAATAGGGGTGTCAAAGACATCCTTATTTTTTAAAAAAACAGTTGCAATCAAAAATATGTTATGGTAATATAAATGGGCACTGATAAATGGACTCTTAGCTCAGCTGGCAGAGCAACTGACTCTTAATCAGTGGGTCTGGGGTTCGAATCCCCAAGAGTCCACCATTTATGTGTATAAGTCGATGAGTCGGCTTTATTTTTTTGAAAAAAATATTGCATATACCACATGTGTATGGTATTATCAATAAGTAAAAGAAATGGAAAGATAGAAGCACCCCTTCTCACCTGATGTCTAGAGGGACATAGGTTCACGGCCAATTCAGTTTGAATTCGTTTAAAAGAGTGATGGGTGTTGAATGCACCCATTTTCTTTTTGTGAAAATTAAAAAAAGGATGGTGTCGAATATCAATAACAGAAAAGTTGCCCCAAATAATGTAAACGATGATTTGTTTAACGAAAAGATTCCGTTTAGAGAAGTTCTTGTCATCAATGCGGATGGAGAACAATTGGGAGTTATGTCAAAAAAAGAAGCATTGGACATTGCATACAAACAAAATTTAGATTTGTTGTGTGTTGCACCCAAAGCGCGTCCGGCTGTGTGTAAAGTTTTAGACTATGGTCGCTATCATTTCGAACAACAGAAAAAGCTAAAGAAGCGAAACGTAAACAACATGTTGTTGAAGTTAAATCTTTGCGTTTATCACCGATTATCGATACACACGATTTTGAAACCAAAGTACGTCAGACGTCAAAATGGATCGAAGCGGGTATGAAAGTAAAGATTGATATGCGATTCCGTGGTCGTTTGATCACTCGCTTGGAAGTTGGTCGTAAGATCATGAATGACTTCATCGAAGCTATGTCTGAAGTAGCTGTCGTTGAAAAGAAACCTTCAATGGAAGGTAATACGAT